>Ga0070730_10004825_pt1 | contig 11724 bp, 10 predicted proteins | sample Coa_R1_3_FD_66447 | JGI IMG/M metagenome (GOLD analysis project Ga0070730, IMG submission 66447) | Surface soil microbial communities from Centralia Pennsylvania, which are recovering from an underground coalmine fire - Coalmine... | ecosystem: Environmental > Terrestrial > Soil > Unclassified ... | reverse complement strand
GCGGCGATGGGGATCTACATCATCCTCGCGCTGATCATCAGTCCGCTCGCAAGCCTCGTCGAGCGCCGCGCCGCGCGCAGCCTGAGGCTTCAAAGCCCGCGCCAGTGGGGATTCCGTTTCATCCAGAGAGCGGCGTAGGCCGCACCACAACTTAATTGGGGAGGTCGAATAATGCCCGACGAGATCGATGAATCAGGTGAGAGGAAGACACTCTCCTCGCCGTTGAGCCGCCGTACGCTCCTCGGCGGAGCGGCGCTTGCGGTCGGCGCCGCCGCGCTGGCCGCATGCACGAACAGCACCAACGCCCCGGCGGCCACCAGCGGAGAGTCGCTGCTCAAGACCATCCAGAGCCGTGGCCAGCTCAACGTGACCACCTCGCTGCTGTACCCGCCCGAGTTCTACAAGGACAAGAGCGGAAACCCCGCCGGCTACGACATCGACATCCTCAAGCTGCTCGCGTCGGACCTCGGGGTGAAGCTCAACATCATCGACGTCCCTGACAACGCGGCCAACATCGCCAACGTGCAGTCGGGCAAGGCTGACATCGTGAGCGCAGGCCTCGTCAACACGCCGAAGCGCGCGCTCGTCCTCAACTTCACGCGCGGCTACGTGCCTTACACGCAGGTGGTCGTGGTGCCGACGAACGGCGCCAACTCGGTGGCCGAGCTGAACCAGCCCGGCAAGAAGATCACGGCGCTGACGGCATCGACGGCCTTCTTCCGGGCACAGCTCCTGTTTCCCAAGGCCACGGTCACGCCGCTGGCTCAGGACGAGGCGCTGCTGTCGGTCGCGACCGGCAAGGCTGACGCTTGCCTGATCGAGATCTACCTCGCCACGCCGTTCATCGCCCAGCACTCCAACACCAAGCTCATGAACAACGGGCAAGCCGTGGCGACCGAGTTCGGCTGCTGGGGCATCGTGGCGGGCGACTACCTCCTCTGGAAGTACCTCGACAACTGGATCGCCTACAACACCGACAACTCCCAGATCCCGGGCATGTACAAGAACACCATCGGCCTCGACTGGGTGCAGCCTAGCTAGCACAAACGTCCTACCACCGCGGGGCAGCGTGCTCCGCGGTGGTTATTTGGCCTCTGGCCTGCTCTAATCTGGTGCTGAAAGGGTGGGGACCCGCATTCCAGCCGCTGCCGACGCGCGCGCCTCCAGAAGATCGGCGACAGTTCGTCGCCAGGCGGTCAAGGGTCAGGCTGCGCCCGCGGCTCCGCTCCTCAAGCTGAGCGGCCTCAAGAAACTCTTCGGCAAGCGCGCGGTGATCGAAAACGTCGACCTCGCCGTCGCGCCGGGCGAGCTTGTCGAGATCACCGGGCCCAGCGGCGCCGGCAAGACCACCATGCTCCGCGTCCTCCACGGGCAGCTGCGCCCGAGCGCGGGCGAGGTGTGGGTGGAGGGCAGGGCCCTGCACAAGTGGTGGCGGCGCGACCTCGATCGCATACGCCGCGATGTCGCCTTCATCTTCCAGGAGCAGCGCCTGCTGGCCCGGCTGACCGCACTCGAAAACGTGGTCCTGGGCCTGATGGTCAACGACCCGTACGTTCCACACGCCGTCATTCGCCGGCGCGCCCTGGCCGCCCTCGAGGCGCTGGGCGTGGCCGCCCGCCGCTCGGCCTACCCGCATCAGCTGTCGGCGGGCGAGCGGCAGCGGGTCGCGGTGGCACGCGCGCTGGCGAGCCGTCCCCGAGTGGTGCTCGCCGACGAGCCCTTCACCGCGATCGACAAGGACAACGCCCAGGCGGTCGCCCGGATGCTGGAAGAGGCCGCCGCCAACGGGACCGCGGTCGTCATCGCCACGCACAGCCCGAGCGGGCGGGCGACGCGCGTCGTGTCGCTGCCCGGCGGCAAGGTGGTGGAGTCGGTGCGCAAGCCGGCCGCCGCGGCCAACGGCGTCCGGGCGGCCAGACTGGGGTGGCGCCGGCTGGTCGAGGCCACCGCCCCCGTGAACGGACACAGCGGGCGCACGAACGGCCATTCCAACGGTGATTCCAACGGACACTCCAACGGCGTGTCCAAGACGCATTCCAACGGCCACGCGAACGGCCATATAAGAGGACGCGCGAAGATGGCTTCCGGGACGCCGGCCTGGCGCCGGGCTGTCGCCCTCGTCGCCAACAGCTACCGGCTCGTGCTCCTCGGCGGCCTGCGTAGCTGGCGCCGCGACCTGCGCTTCAACGCGCCGGCGATGCAGACCATGGCCCTGCTGCTCGTGATGTGCGGCCTGCTCGGCATGGTCGGAATCTCGCTTGGCCAGGCGGCGGCGCGGGCGGAGACGCAGGCGTCGATCGTCCGGGTGTACCTGGCCCCCGACGCCACGCCGGACCAGGTGGCCGCGCTCAAGGCGCGATACCTCGCCGATCCGCGCGTGGCCTCGGTTCGCGAGCTCACCTCCGCCCAGGCGCTGCAGGAGGCGAGCGGCCGTCCCGGCCTCGGCAGCCTCGCGGGCCTCAGCGACACGAACCCGTTCCCGGCGAGCCTGGACGTGACCGCCAAGCTCGTGACGGAGGTCGGCGCGCTCGCTCAGATGGCCAAGGGAGACCCGGCTGTCGATCCCAACTACCCGACGTCGTACGACCCCGACGTCTACAGCCGGCTGCGCAAACTGGCGATCGGAGTCGGCGTGGTCGGAGGGGCGTTGCTCCTACTCTTCGCCTTCATCGCGTACGCGGTCGCCGCCAACTCCATGCGAGCAACGGCGGCCGCGAGGCGGGAGGAGGTGACGACCCTGCGCTTGCTCGGGGCGCGGCCTTGGATGCTGCGCGACCCGTTCGTCATCGAGGGCCTGACCACCGGCGCGCTGGCGGGGGCGGTGGCCGGCGCGATCGTTGGCGGGGCCTGGGTCCTCGCCGGACAGTTCTCCGGCGCCACGTATGTCGACCTGCTCCCGGGGGTCGGGCTCACCGCAGCGCGCGACGTGGTGGCGGCCGTGATCGTCGCCGGGATGGCGCTCGGCGTGCTGACCTCGCTGCTCAGCTTCAGGCGCGTGCGCGCGTGAAGCTCCGCGTTCGCACCCTGGCGACCGGGGCCGCGATCGCCGCGCTGATGGCGGTGCAGGCACCCGCGGCGCGTGCGGACAACCCGGCACCCTGCGCCTCACCCTCTCCCGCCGTCGCCTCCAGCACGCGCACGTGTGCGGGAGCGAACCAGTCGGCGCTGGATAAACTGAAGTCGCGGCTTGGCGCCGACCTGGCGCAGGCGCTCTCGACGCAGCAGAAGCTCAGCCAGGCGGTGGACGAGGCGGCCGCCAGCGAGCAGATCCTCAGCGACGAGCTGACGGTCGAGGAGACGCGCGTGGCGGCGCTCCAGAGCGAGATCGACCAGCTCGACCAGCAGATCGCCGACCTGCAGACCCGGATCGCCGCCGAGAAGGAGCAGATCGCCACGCTCGCGAGGGCCATGTACAGGCGGCCCACCTCCTTTCTGGACATCATCGCCAGCTCGGGCAGCCTGTCGGACGCGCTGACCGCAACGGCCGACATGATCGTCGCCGGCCAGCGGGCACACGCCCTGCAGGAAAGGCTGCAGGCCGACCTCGCGAAGGTCCAGGCGGATCGCGACGGCCGCCAGTCCGACCTCGACAAGGAGAACGCCATCCTGGACGAGGTCCAGGCCGGCCTCGACCAGCTCGCGAGTGCGCAGAGCGTGCTGGACGACCTGACCTCGCAGCTCTCGGACCTGATCGCGCGCATCCAGACGGCCGCGGCCCAGGTGCCGAACCAGGCCCCCGAGGTCACCGCGGCGTTGGCGCAGCTGCTCGAGCAGGAGCAGCTGAGCCTGGCGCAGCAGTCGCAGGCGGCAGCCTGGGCCCAGGCGAACGCCGGCGCAGGCATGGCAGGCGACCTCAATCTGCTGCCGGCCGGAACCGGACCTTCCGGGATCAAGCTCTCGTGGCCGCTGCTCGGCGGCGTCATCACCCAGCCGTTCGGTCCGACCAGCTTCGTCCTCGAGCCGCCCCTCGGCCAGTACGCCCACTTCCACACCGGCATCGACGTCTCCGCCACGCTCGGAACGCCGGTGATGGCGGCCGGCGACGGCATCGTTGTCGCGGTCGCGCACACGTACGTCGGCTACGGGAACTACGTGATCGTCGCGCACGGCGGCGGAGTGCTGACGCTATACGCGCACCTCCTGGACACGGCGGTGACCCCAGGCGCCCGAGTCACCAGGGGCCAGGTGATCGGCCGCGAGGGCTCGAGCGGGTACTCGACCGGCCCGCACCTGCATTTCGAGGTGCGCGTCAACGGCCAGGTTACCGATCCGCTGAGGTATCTGCCTCCGCGCTGATCGCGGCCTCTCGCCCTCAGGATTCTTGGGGCAAACTACTGGCTCCGACCCTACTGATTACAGGTGTAGTCGAGGGATGTTGTTCAGGCAGCACGATGCCGACCTCGTTCGATCGGCCAGGAACGGCGATCGCAATGCGTTTGCCGAGCTCCTCCAGCCGGTGTACAGATCGGCGTTCCGGCTGGCCTATGGAGTGCTCCAGGACGACGACGAAGCCGAGGACGTGGTCCAGGAGGCTACCTTCACCGCCTGGAGGCGAATCGGCAACCTGAGCGAAGGATCCGGTTTGCGGCCATGGTTCCTCGTACCGGCAAGGAGACGAAAGTCTGGATCTCGAGCAGCCTCGCCACGCTGCTCTTCGGGAACGTCTTCTCGGCGCTGGCCGTGTAATTCGGCCCGGCCTCAACCACGAAGCGGCAGGCACCCGCCGACCACGGCAGCGAGTGGTCCTCGGGCCTGTGAAGACATCGCTCGTGTTGTAACGAGAAGACGATCCGCTGCTCGTCTTTGTCGAGCCGTGTCTCGGCAACTTGGGTCGAGCTCAAGCCGGTGCGTGCTGGTGGTGATGATGGCGCGGGCCGGGCCTCGCCGAAACCGCGGACGCGGTCATCCCGGTGGTGGGAGGCGCGCGGCCGGCGGCTGGGATCGCGGGCGCCACGCTGCCCGGCCAGCGGTCGGTGACCGCTCGTCTCGACGGCATCGCGCGCGCCGCCGACGAAGCCGGGCTCGGAACCCCGGCCACCCTGGTCACCGGCGAGGTGGTCACGGCGATCCCGCTCATTCACTCCACGAGGCGACGGCCGGCTTCCGGTTCGGCTAGCTTCTGAGGGTGACCCTGCGCCTGGGAACCCGCGGCTCGAGGCTGGCGCTCAAGCAGAGCCGTCTCGTCGCCGACAGGCTCCGGGCTCTCGGCGTGCCTGTCGAGCTGGTCACCATCGTGGCCGACGGCGACGTCCGGGCGCCCGACGCTCCGATCGGCGAGGGCATCTTCGTCACCGCCCTCGAGCGCGCGTTGGCGAACGGCGAGATCGACCTCGCCGTGCATAGCGCTAAGGACCTGCCCCTCGACGAGGACCCTCGCACGATGATCGTCGCCTACCCGGAGCGGGCCGATCCGCGGGACGCCCTGGTGACTCGCGGGCGCGGGATCTCGCTCGAGCACCTGCCGAGAGGCGCCCGGGTCGGCACCGACAGCCCTCGCCGGGCTGGCTTCGTCCGCTTCCTGCGACCGGACCTGGAGGTGATCTCGCTGCACGGCAATGTGGACACCCGGCTCCAGCGCCTCGACTCGGGTCATGCCGACGCGCTCGTGCTGGCCGCCGCCGGCCTGGACCGGCTCGGGTTCGGCCAGCGCATCGCCGAGCGGCTGCAGCCAGACGCGATGCCGCCCGCGCCCGGACAGGGCGCGCTTGCCGTTCAGGTCCGGCGCGACGACACGGAGGTCGCGTCCATCCTGGCGGACCTCGACGACCCCGACATCCGCGGCGCGGTGGTCGCGGAACGCGCCTTGCTCAAGGCGATGGGCGGTGGTTGCCGGGCGCCGGTCGGGGCGGTCGCCGTACGGAGCGGATCGGGCTTTGAGCTGGTGGCCGGCGCGGTGACGCCCGATGGGCACGCGCGCCACCTGATCAGGCGAAGCGTGGATGGAGAAGTGGCGCGCATGGCTTCAGGCGCCGCCGAGGAGCTCAACCGCCTCGTGCCGATTCGGGCGCGTGCGCTGCTGGACACGAGGCCCGATCTGGACGGGCGCCTGAGGGCGGCGGTCGAGGAGCTCGGGTTCCGGCATGTCCACGTCCCAACGATTGCGATCGCGGCCGCGCCGGGCCACCGGGACCTCGAACGCGCGCGCGCCGCGCTCGGCGTCTACGAGTGGGTCGTGGTCACGAGCCGCCGCGGGGTCGAGGCCCTGCTTGGGGAGGGGGCGAAGGTCGCCGCCCACACGCGTTGGGCCGCGGTCGGGAACAGCACCGCCGAGGCGCTGCGGCGTCATGGCATCGAGGTGGCCTGCGTTCCGGCGGCGGCGACGTCCGCCGCCATCCCCGCGGCCATGGCCGAGCGTGGTTCGCTCAAGGGCAAGCGGGTCCTCCTCGCCCGGGCCGACGCCGCCGACCCGGCGCTCCCTCGCCGCCTGGCCGAGCTGGGCGCGAAGGTCGACGACGTCGTCGCCTACAGCACGTCGACCGCGCCGTCTGGTTCGAGGCGCGCGCTGGCCTCAGCCCTCGAGGACCCGCAGCTGGAGGCCCTCGTCTTCGCCTCAGGATCGGCGGTCAAGGGCCTGGTCGAGCTCGCGGGCGGCGGCGCCGACGCCCTGCGCCGAATGAAGGTGATCACGATCGGGCCGAAGACGAGCGACGCGGCGCGTCATCATGGGTTCGTGGTCACGAAGGAATCCGACACGCGCGACTCGGCCGGCCTGGCGGCCGCGCTGCGGTCGGCGCTTGATGATGAGGTCGAAAGATGGGTCGAGTCGCAGCTTCGCCTACCCGCCTGAGCCGGCTGCTGAAGCAGCGGCCGCGACGCCTGCGCCGCAGCGCGGCCATACGCGCGCTCGTGCGCGAGACGCGGCTGGCGCCGGAGCAGCTGGTCATGCCGCTCTTCGTGATCGAAGGGCATGACCGCGAGCAGCCGATTCCGTCGCTGCCGGGCCACTCGCGGTTGAGCGCCGATCGCGCCCTGGCGAGGGCACGCGAGCTGGCCAAGCTCGGGATGGGCGGCGTGATCCTTTTCGGGATTCCCGACGCCAAGGACGACGAGGGGCGCGCCGCGGCAGACCCGCGCGGGCCGGTCGCGACCGCGCTGCGGGCGATGCGCGAGGCGGGCCTGCCGCTGGTGCTCGCGGCCGACGTGTGCCTTTGCGAGTACACGACGCACGGCCACTGCGGCGTGGTCGTCGATGGAGAGATCGACAACGACTCCACCCTTCCTCTTCTGGCCGAAGCGGCGGTCTGCTACGCGGAAGCCGGCGCTGACCTCGTGGGTCCCAGCGGCATGATGGACGGCCAGGTGGCCGCCATCCGTGAGGGTCTAGACGAGGCTGGTCATCAAGCGACCGGGATCGTCGCCTACGCGTCGAAGGCGGCGTCGGCGTTCTACGGACCCTTCCGCGAGGCCGCGGGGTCCGCCCCCGCGTTCGGCGACCGGCGCGGCTACCAGATGGACTTCGCCAACGGCCGCGAGGCGCTACGCGAGATGGAGCTCGACGCCGCCGAGGGAGCCGACATGCTGATGGTCAAGCCGGCCCTCACCTCGCTCGACCTGCTGGCGCGCGCCCGCGCGCGTTTCGACCTGCCGCTGGCCGCCTACCACGTCAGCGGCGAGGTGGCGATGCTCGAGGCCGCCGCCGCCAAAGGCTGGATCGATCGGCGGGCCGCGGCGCTGGAGACTCTGATCGCCATCGAGCGCGCGGGTGCCGACATCCTGATCACGTATCTCGCCGCCGACGCCGCGCGCTGGCTGCAGGAGGCATGAGGCTGTGACCGACAGGTTCGTGCAGGCGCTGGCGCTGGGGCTGGACCCGGCATGGCGCAGGCTGCCGGCGTTGGAGCGGCGGGAATCGTGTGGCGAGTTCTTCGCGGCGGTGGAGAGCGGGGAGGCGGTGACCACGTTCACGTACTCGATGGTCGGCCTCAAGCCCGGCATCGACATGATGCTGTGGCGGCTCGGCGCCAGCCTCGACGCGCTGGAGGAATCGGCCGCGGCCGCGCTGCGGTCCGGCATGGGCGCGTGGCTGGAGGTGAAGCAGAGCTTCGTCGGCGTGATCCAACCCTCGCAGTACGTCAAGAAGCCGACGCCGCAAGAGCAGTCTCTGTTCAGCGGCGAGCGCTCGCGCTACCTCATCGTCTATCCGTTCACGAAGTCGACCGACTGGTACCTGCTCGACAAGGAGACGCGTCAGTCGGTCATGAACGAGCACATGAAGGTCGGCCACAGCTATCCGCAGGTACGGCAGCTGCTCGCGTACTCGTTCGGCCTCGACGACCAGGACTTCCTCGTCGCCTATGAGACCGACGACCTCGTCGCGTTCAGCGAGCTGGTGCGGTCCCTGCGCTCGACCGAGAGCCGCCGCTCCACGGTGCGCGACACCCCGATCCTGACCGCCATCCACCGCGAGCCGCGGGAAATCTCGGTGCTCTTGGGAGCATGACCGCCGAAGACTCGCTGTTCATCCGCGCCTGCCGCCGCCAGGCCGTCGAGCGCACCCCGGTCTGGCTGATGCGCCAGGCGGGCCGCTCGCTGCCGGAGTACCGCGCGCTGCGGGAGAAATGGACGCTAGAGCAGATCGTCGCCCAGCCCGAGCTGTGCGCCGAGGTGACGCTGCAGCCGGTGCGCCGGCTCGGTGTGGACGCCGCGGTGATGTTCGCCGACATCATGCTGCCCCTGCGCGGGATGGGTGTGGACTTCGAGCTTGTGGAATCGGTCGGCCCCGTGATCGCGGATCCAATCCGGACGTCGGAGGCGGTGAACGTGCTGCGCACGCCCCCGGCCGCGGAATCGGTGCCGCAAATCCTCGAGGCCATCGCGATCGTCACGCGCGAGTCGCCCGTGCCGGTCGTGTGCTTCTCGGGCGGCCCTTTCACGCTGGCGAGCTACCTCATCGAGGGCCGGCCGAGCCGCGACTTCCTGATGACGAAAGAGTTCATGTACCGGCAGCCGGCGGCGTTCGACGCGCTGCTCGCGAAGCTCGCCGCCGTGATGTCCGAGTACCTGTCCGCACAGGTTCGCGCCGGCGCGCAAGCACTGCAGCTGTTCGACAGCTGGGCGGGGGCGCTGTCACCCTCCGACTACCGCTCGCGAGTTCTGCCGCACACGAAAAGCATCTTCGACGCGAGTGCGATCCTGGGGGTTCCGCGGATCCATTTCGGCACCAACACCGCCGGCCTGCTCGAGCTGATCGCGGGCTCCGGCGCCGACGTCGTCTCACTCGACTGGCGGGTCGATCTCGACGCCGGGTGGAAGCGCGTCGGCCACCACCTGGGGGTGCAGGGCAACCTGGATCCGGCGGCGCTGCTGGGCCCGAAAGACGTCATGGTGGCGGCGGCGCGCGACGTGCTGCGCCGCGCCGGCGGCCGCGTGGGCCATGTCTTCAACCTCGGGCATGGCGTCCTCCCGGGAAGCTCGATCGAGAACCTGCAGGCGCTCGTCGAGACCGTGCATGAAGGCGTGCCAGCGCTTGCTTAACGGCGCGGCCGTGCTGTGCATGGCGTACGGCAGTCCCGAGGGCGACGAGGGAATCGAGGCCTACTTCACGCACATCCGTGGCGGCCGGCCCCCTTCACCCCAGGCGCTGGAGCACCTTCGCGAGCGATACCGGGCCATCGGGGGCTCGCCACTGACGACGATCACGCGCGCCCAGGCGGAGGCGCTCGCGGGCGAGCTTGGCGTGCCGGTCTTCGTCGGCATGAAGCACGCGCCGCCCTTCATCGCCGACGGCGTTGCCAAAGCCAGGGCCGCGGGTACGGTCCGGCTCATCGGCCTGCCCCTCGCCCCGCACTACGCGGAGATGAGCGTGGGCGGCTACCTGACGGCGATCAGGAAGGAGTGGAAGGGCGAGCTCGTCTTCGTCCGCGGCTTCCATGACCATCCCGCGTTCGTCGCCGCCGTGCACGCCCTGATCGAGGAAGCTCGGCAGGGATTCGACCCGGAGCTCGTGATCTTCACGGCGCACAGCCTCCCCTCCCGGATCGAGAGCGAAGGTGACCCGTACCGCGAGCGCCTGCTGGAGAGCTGCAGGCTCGTGGCCGAAGCCGCTTCCTTGCCGGCCTGGGAGTTTGCCTTCCAGTCCGCGAGCACCACTGGCGAGCCGTGGCTCGGTCCGAGCCTCGACGAGCGGCTGGCCACGCTCCAGGCGAGGCGGGTGCTCGTGTGCCCGATCGGCTTCGTCGCCGACCATCTGGAGGTGCTCTACGACATCGACGTCGAGGCGATGGCGGCGGCGAAGAAGCGAGGCATCGAGCTCCGCCGGACGCGGTCCTTCAACGCCCGGCCGCTGTTCATCAAGGCGCTCGGCGCGATCGTCCGCGATCAGGTCTTGAGGACGTAGGTCTCCGGGAGCGGTGGCTCGGCGGCCGGGTTCATCGGGCGCGGTCCGGGCCACAGGAACAGGGGTACCGCTGCCAGCACGACGATGGGGAGGACCCAGGCCGCCGCGCCGTATCCGAATTGAGATGCGGCCAGGCCGATCACCGTGCCCCCGAGGGAGGAGCCAAGATCGATGCCGCTGTTCCACAGCGCGCTGATCGCGCCCGAATCGCGCACCGTGCCGCGCTGGGCCATCGCCAGGAATGCCCCGGTCTGCACGGACCCATAGCCGGCTCCGTAGGCGACGGCGGCGAACAGCACCACGGCGGCTCCGCCGTGGGCGGCGAGGGCGATCAGGCCAGCCAGTGCCGCCGACACGCCCACGATCAGCACCAGGCGGGCGGGCCAGCGGTCGCCCAGCACGCCGGCGACCCAGCGGCTGGCCGCGCGCGCGGCGCCGGCGACCAGCAGGAAGGCGGCCGCCGAACCGAGGCCATCGAGCGGCAGGGCGACGGGCACGAACGTGACGACGCCGCCGAAGCTGCAGCTCGTGAGCACGAAACCGGCGAACACGATGAACAGGCCGGGCTTACGGATCGCGCCGAGCACGTTGGTCGACCCCTCGGCGAGGTGCATCGGTCGATCCGGAATGCGCAGCGCGATCACGGCGCCGGCCACGCCGCTCGCGAACCCGATCAGCGCATCGATGTCAGCCCGGCCGGCGGCCAGCAGGAAGACGCCGATCGAGGGCACCAGGATGCCTGGCACGCTGAGCGCCAGGCTGTAGACGCCGATGGCCGCGCCACGCCGGTGCGCCGGCGTCAGCTCCGACAGGAGCGCGACGGAGACGACGACCGCGAGCCCGAGGCCGACGCCCCTCAGCACCGCCCCCGCCAGCAGCTCCCAGGTCGAGGCGCCCGGGATCGCGTACACGAGGCAGGGGATGGCAGTCAGGAGCTCTCCGCCGACCAGCAGGTGCCGCGACCGCACGCGCGTCATCAGCCATGGGGTGCTCAGCTCGCCGGCCACCGCACCGATGAATAGCGCCGCGGTGGCCGCTCCCGCCATCCCGTGAGGGCCCTGGCGCTCCGCCATGACGGGCACGACCGGAAGCAGGATCTGGAACGTCATCGAGATGCATACAGCCAGGGCCGCCAGCAGGAAAGTCGGGCTGGAGAGCGCGGCGCCGGCGGCCGAACGGGACGGTGGGGCGATCCAAGAATGATATTGGCCCCGAGACGAGGAACCGGGCGCCTTGCCTCGTCAGCGAGACGGTGTAGTGCGTGGGGCCGATTCGGGGTGGGCCCGAACCGCGTGTTCCCATGTGGGCTCCCGCGAACTCTGCGAACCGATCGAGTTTGCGAGCGCGCGCGTGGAAGGAGGATGAGCGATGTTCATCCGCGGCACTCG
>Ga0070730_10004824_pt1 | contig 11725 bp, 8 predicted proteins | sample Coa_R1_3_FD_66447 | JGI IMG/M metagenome (GOLD analysis project Ga0070730, IMG submission 66447) | Surface soil microbial communities from Centralia Pennsylvania, which are recovering from an underground coalmine fire - Coalmine... | ecosystem: Environmental > Terrestrial > Soil > Unclassified ... | reverse complement strand
CTTTGATCTCGCCATTGCCAGCAGACACAAAACTTCAAAGGCAACGTTGGCCGCTACAAATGCTGTACCGCCGCTCGAATCAAACGGTGGAGAAACCTCTACGACATCCGCTCCCACAAGATTGATGCCTTTCAATCCCCGCAAGAGCGAGTTCACCTCGCGTGGAAGAAGACCGCCAAACTCCGGCGTTCCCGTGCCCGGGGCGAATGCGGGGTCGATGCTGTCAACATCAAAACTCAAGTATGCCGGGAACTGACCAACAACCCGGTGAATCTCACTGAGGACGCCCTGCGTTCCCAACTCGTCCACTTCCTCAATTCGAATGACGCGAGCGCCCTGTTCAACAACCCAGTCCTCCTGGTCATTGTCATAGGTCGAACCCCGTATGCCAATTTGAACGGTACGCTTTGGATCAAGGAGGCCTTCCTCGAAGGCGCGTCGAAATGGCGTTCCATGAGTGTATTTCAGCCCGTCGAAGTAGGTATCGGCCATATCGAGATGTGCATCGAAGTGGACCAGTGCCAGCGGAGCCTTCTCTGTGAACGCGCGCAAGAGCGGTAAAGAACAGAGATGATCGCCGCCGATCGCGAGCGGAGTGGCACCGGCGTCAACGATAGATCGCGCAAACGTTCCGATGGTTTCCAAAGCCCGCAAGAGATCGATGGGGTTGGTTGGCGAATCTCCTAAATCGGCTACGCGGCACAACTGAAAGGGCGAGACCCGTGTTACGCCGTGAAACCGCCGGATCATCGAGGACATTTCTCGTACCTGGCGCGGTCCGTGACGCGGGCCGGGGCGGTTGGTTGTCCCTCCATCCCAGGGAACACCGAAAATCGCGATATCGGTTTCCCGTGGATCCGCGACCATCGGGAGCCGCATGAAAGTTGAGGGTCCCGCAAAGCGTGGAGTTAGCATCGAATCTATGGGCTGATAACGCGCTGGTGATCTGTCCTCTGCCTGCATTTTCTGTCGCCTTCCTCACTTAGTGCCTCATTGGTTCTGGGTGCAGGCGAATGCTAGCGGCGAATTGCAGGGAGGTCAACTGTGGCAGATCGTCACAACCGCTCGTCCTTTGCGGGTTGTGTAGTGGGCTGCTTCAAGAAAAGCTCTTAACCGCCGAGTTCGCAGAGAAAGGCCGCGGAGTTCGCGGAGAAAACCGGAGAGATAGCGCCTAGGACTTCACTTCGATGCTGGTATTACCACGTGCTGTATGCGGTGCCGTCGCTGGCGGTGGCGTTGGAGGCGGAGTGTACGTCGGTGATGCCGGGTTCTTGCTGATCGACGGCCATGAGCACGTCTTCCTGCACGACTTCCCAGTTGGTTGCCCGCGTCATGGGGTCCATGGGGATCTGGCGCAAATATCCGGCGGTGACAAGGTCATCCAGGGACTGCGGCGCTTTCTGTTTGTCGAGGGTGTACTGTGAGATAACGTTGCGCAGCGTGCTCAGGTTGGAGCGTAAAACGGATTCGCGAGCCTGCACGACGGACTGGTTGTAAACAGGTACGGCCACGGCCATCAGGATCATGATGATGCTGATGACGACCATCAATTCGAGCAGGGTGAAGCCGCTGGAGCGCAGACGCCATCCGGCTTTCGGCTTCCGGCTCCCAGCCTGGAGCATCCGGCCGCCAATCATGCCCCTTATTTTGTTTACGCCCCGGTTCATTTACCAGTCTTTGTACTTCGTGCCGTCAAGTGCTGTGCCTTCTGACTTGGTGTAAACGTCGAAAACATTCTGCCCGCCCCAGGAGTCGGAGTCGGGATCATCCTGCATCGAGCGCAGGCCCCATTCCTTTCCGGTCATGGGATCTTTAGGAATAGAACGCAGGAAACGCAGTTTCTTGCCGCCTGCGATTTCAACGCCCTTTACCAATGTTTCGAGATCCGGGGGATAATTTTGACTGTCGACCTTCGTCTGAAACATTTGCCGGTCTGCGGCTTCCTTGTAGCGATCAATGGAATCACGCATCTCCCACAAATCGTGGCGGAGCTCCTTCTCCCGCTCGCGTTGGATGGTGACCCGAGCCAGCGGCAGGGCCATCATGGTGAGAATAGAAAGGATCGTCGCCGCGACCACGAGTTCGAGCAGGGTGAATCCACGCGCGCCATGGGCGCGACGTGACTGGAGCGCGATTTTGAAGTCAGTGTTCAACGGTTCGAAGGCTAAAGCCCCTACATAAGAATTAATGCCTGACGTGGCCCTATCGGGCCGATCTCCCACGGGCCCTAAAGGGCTAACGTCAGGAACTCTAAACGCGGCGCTAAAGCGCCGCTCTTCCACTTACTGCACGGTTACCGCTGCCTGGGCTCCGTTCACCGTAATGGCTTGCAGCCCTGGGTCGCGCGCGCCGCCGCGAGTGACCGTTAACGGCGTTTGCCCGGAGGCCTTTGCCTGGAAAGTCATGGTGACGATCGCTCCCTGGCCGGAGACGCCGCCCGAACCCGGAGGCCGCGTAGCCGTGATTTGCGACTGTCCTACGCTGTCATCTTCGCGATGAACGAGCGTGACCACCTGTCCATCCTGGGAAAGGAAGCCGCCATTGGAAACGTTCACCAGTTGCAGCATCTTGGGATCGTAGTTCACCTGCACGGGAACCGAGTAGACGTTCTGGGCTCCGGAGATCAGCAGATTCACGGCGAAGGTGTTGCCCTTGACCGCGTCAATCGTAGGCGGATCGAACAGGAAGCTGGCATTGGCAGCGGGGTTCGGAGCAGCGGGTTGCGGCGTGATCGCGGGCTGACGGCCTGCTGTTGGATTCGCGCCCTGAGGCAACGGTACGATCGACGGATTTGCCGGCTGTCCGGAGGAGACGGGGGTGATCGCAGGCGCGGGCTTGCTGACATGTCGCAACTCGATTGCATTGGCTGTGCCGATATCGATGGCGCGCTGATTAATCTCGTTTACGTCGGTGCCACGAATGATATGCGGCACGATGGCGAACACGATTTCGTTTTCCGAATGATCTTGCTGGGTTTGCCCGAACAGATACTTCAGAATCGGAATCTGGGCCAGCCCGGGAATCCCGCTCAGCGACTTGGTCTGCTGATCTTCCATGATTCCGCCCAGCAGGTTGGCCTCGCCGTCGCGCAGCCGGATTTCATGCTCGATCTTGCGCTGTCCGATAATGGGCTGGCTGATGCCGCCGATATTCTGCTGCCCGGTTACGGCAGAAACATCCATCGTGATCTTCAGCGTGACCTCGCCGTTGGAATGCACGTGCGGAGTGATATCAATGTTGACGCCTACATCCAAGTACTGAAACTGGGTGTTGACGAGCGGGTTGATGCCGACCCCGCCGATACCCGGCTGGAAAGATCCGGTCGCGACGGGAACGCGGTCGCCGATCTTCAACGAAGCTTTCTGCCCATCCAGAGCGCGAATCTGCGGATTTTGAATCAGCTTGGTATCGCTGTTGCTCATTACGAGCGAGAGATTGGCGGAAGGAATCGTGACCTGGAAATCGGTGGCGTTTAGATTGCCGAGCGTATTCAGGTTGATCCCGTTGCTGCCCGTTCCGACGGTCGGCGTCGTTACACCGGTACCTGTGGTCGTGCCGGTGGTAGTGCTAGTGGTGTTGATGTTGCTCTGCAGAGTCACTGTCGCGCTGGTGGGCGGGTTCAACCCGAGAGTGTGCGACCGATCTTTGCTGACCTGCATGACAGCGATGTCGATGATCACTTCCGGGCGGGCCTTGTCCAGGTCTTCAACGAGCTTTTCGGCCAAGGCAATCTGGTCGGGTGTTCCACGGACCACGAGTGCATTCTGAGAGAGCAGTTGCTGTACGCGCTGCACGTCGAGCACGGCGCGAATGGCATTCACCACATCCTGCAGTTCGGTGGGCTGGGAAAGGTTCGTAAGATAAAAGGTTTTTAGGACGCTTTGCTCCAGCTCTTTGCGTTTGGCAGGGTTGTCGGTGGCGACGAAAATCGTGTTGGAAGTGACGGGGCGCCAGAAGGTTTTTGATTCGAGCGCGGTGATTTCCAGCGCATCTTCCAGCGTGACTCCATTAAGTTCAACTTTGATGGGGCGTGGAGTGTAATCGGGATCAAACAGTACGTTGACTCCCGCCAACTGGCCGATCGTCCGATAAATCGTGTCAGACTTGTCCGGCCCTAATTTGAGCGTGATAGGGGCGTTGGAGATTGGAGCGAGTTCGACCGGTCCGGGGGCCTCGTGCACTCTCTTTTCCAGCCCGGCGGGCGGACCGGCGGCTTGCGGCGGTGGATTTTTGAGATCGTTGATCATCTTGAGGGTGCGCGTTAATTCCTGCTTGGCGATGAACAACGAAGGATCGATAGCCAGCGCTCTCTGGAAGGCAGCGACGGCCTCATCGAGTTTTCCGTCGTCGCGCAGTTTCTGGCCCTGGTGAACGATGGACGCCGCAGCCTCGAAACGGATGCGCTCAAAGGCGGCGCGGTAGCGCAAGTCTTTGGGCTTGAGGTCATAGGCCTGCTTGTAGAAGTCGAAGGCCTGCTCATACTGCTGGCGCGCCTCAGCATCCTGACCCTTGGCATAGATGTCTTTGGCCTTATCGGCTACCAGGGGAAGGGCGAAAAGCGCGACCAGCGACAAAAGCAAGGCCGGGCGCAATAGGCGTCTCATTCGATGATCCTCACGAGATGGTCCTTCTAAAACGGTGTTCGCCGGACGGGCAACTTTCCCGCATTCTTGCCCGTACCCACGGCGTGTTTGCGCGGGGAACTCGCTCCGTACATGAATAAAGCGCGGTGAAGCGATTATAGCATCGCCATTTTCAGTCCCCGAAGTGCCTGCGGACACGGGAGTTACCCTCTTTGGTCGCGGGACTCAAGAGCAGGGGTTAGGGATTAGGGGCTAGTTTTCTGTAACTGCCTCGCAGCAGGCTCTTTTATGTATCCCTATCCCCTAGTCCCTATGCCCTAACCCCTTTCGCGTTAAGATGGCGCTACAGCTATGGCTCGCCAATCCACGCACCAGACCAAACCGAATCCGGAGAAATCCCCGCGGCGGGACCCCACTGCCAGTGGGCAGAGGGATGCTGCTGTTAATAGGATCGCTTCCCATAACTATTTCTTGCTGGAAAAATTTGAGGCTGGAGTGGTTCTGACGGGAACCGAGGTCAAATCCGTCCGGGGAGGGCTGGCTAATCTGAAGGACTCCTATGGCTTGGTCAAGGACAATGCGGTCTGGCTGTTGAATGCTCACATCGGTCCGTATGAGCACGGCAACATCTTTAACCATGCCCCCTTGCGGACGCGGAAGCTGCTCATGCATCGCGAGGAGATTCGCAAGCTGATCGGGAAGACGCAGCAGAAGGGGCTGACCCTGATCCCCACCCGGATGTATTTCAAGAATGGCAGGGTCAAGGTGGAGCTGGCGCTGGCCAAGGGGAAGCAACTCTGGGATAAGCGGGAGACGGAGCGGCGGCGGACGGCCGATAAAGAAGCCAGAGAGGCTGTGGCGCGGGGGAAAGCCAGGAGTTAGAGAGCAAGGGACAGAAATTCCCAGGTCTCGCAAAGCCGGCGAGACCTGGGGCACCCCAGTTTCAAAAATCCTTTATGAGACAAGGTGTGCTGAGGCTCGTCGATTAAGAGCGTAAATCTCAAGAGCGATAGGCCGCTGGTCCACGAAGCGCTGCAGCGGCTGGACCGGGAGATCGCGGTGGCACGCCAGCAGAAACATTCTCTTCTGAAAATAATCCACGGTTATGGGTCGTCTGGTGCGGGGGGAGAGATTCGCATTGCGGTACAGAGGCGCTTGCGGGAGATGGTTGAGGGCGGGGAACTTCGCGGGTGCATCTTCGGTGAAGAATGGTCGAAGAGTAATGAGGAGACGTGGCGGCTTTTGCAGGCACAGCCGGGACTAAAAAGCGATGCGGACTTGGGGCGGCGAAATCTGGGGATCACGATTGTGCGGCTGTAGCGCACAAAACTCACCACAGGGGACACAGAGGAGCACAGGGGACTCCCAGGAAAATGGCGCGCTGGTTAAAGCGCGCGCCTTTGGGATGACGCCTGCGCATTGAATCGAAATGAAAGCTGTCCTGCCGCTCTCCAAGACTCTTACGAACCAAGCGCTGGCGGGGTGGTCTCCGGTATTACGGGCGCGGGCTCTGGAGTCGTCGTTACTGGGACCGTTTGAGGAGGAGCCTCGGCGGTCACTACGGCGACTGGAGCCAGCATCATCTGTTGCCAGTAGGAGACTGCCATGCCTCGTTGCCAGAAACGTGGGATCAGCAGCAGGAATACGATTACCTGGCCCATCAAGAACGCGCGCACGATACTCGGCGCGGGGACGAAATGAATCCAGCACCACAAGCCGCCGACGAGGAAGATGGCAGCCACGATCGCAGCGATGACGTAACTTACCAGCAGGCGCGCGAGGTTGCGGAACGTATGGCGGAAACCGGCGGCGATCGACTTGCGGACCGCGCGTTGATCGTTCAGGACCACATCGGCTTCGGCGAGATCGAAGCCGATGCGAAGCGTCGTCATCACCAGGAAAATCACAAAGAGCCCCGTGAACCGGAGCCAGACTGGCAGCATTTCATTCGTGCTCTCTCCGGCTTTGGTGGTGATCGCGCCATTCGCGGCGAAAAGGATTCCCGCCACGATGCCCATCACGAGGCCGGCAATGATCATGAGGCGGATGAAACGCCAGAGGTTGCGCCCGCAGGCGCGGAAGAAATCTTCGCGGGGGAGGCGGTAAGTGGAGGAATATCCTGCAAAGACTCCCGGCAGAAACAGGGCAGTTGCCAGAAAGAACGCGGCCGCGAGACATACCGCTGGTGTGAAGGCGGTCGGCACCGATCCGAATTCGGGGCGGGCAATGAAATCGAAGAATACCGCCAGATCGAATCCGTTCAGCAGGCCCTGGCTGTACATGCTGTGATCAAGAATGGAGTGAGCCGTTTCGCGGAACGAAGATGTGCCGAACCAGGCCAGCACCAGCCCGAGTAGCCAGAACCAGGCAATGTAGCGCTTGTTGTTCATGACTATGCTGAGGCCGCTGCCTACAAGGTTTCGCTTCTTCGCGCCTTCTTCGAATATGGTTTGCATGCTCTTTCCTTAGACTGCCCACCAGGCCATCACCTGGCTCATCAACTGGGTAAGAAATAGCCAGTAGTTTGAAACCTTCATCGTCGGCTTCGAGTTGGGCTCGACCACGAAGCTGTTATTGAAGTTGTTGCGATCGATCTGAACGGTGTGGTCGGGATCGAGTTCTGCCGACACAACCTTCGCTTTTTTGAGATATCCGAACCGTACCCAGCGATTTTGTCCGTCCCAGTGCTCGCGGACCTTCTCGCCATTGCCGAACTTGATCTCGACCTCGACCGGCATGGCGAAATCTTCCTTGCGATGCAATGAAACATAGGATTGGTAGACGGTGTCGTCTTTGCCTGATTTGGCGTCTCGTTTCTTGTCCTTTGTTTCGTACCAGTCCGCAGGAAACGAGTTGACGCTGAGGACTTCATAGTCCATGACCTGCGTCCCATAGACGGCCTGGTTGAAATACCAGCGCAGATCCTTGCCAGAAACTTCTTCAATCGTCTTCAGGAAATCTTCTTTCGTGGGATGAGTGAAGCGGTACTTCATGAAGTAGGTACTCATGGCCTTGGCCATGGTGTCTTCGCCGATGATGCCTTCCAGAGTTAGCAGCACGCTGGCGGTTTTGCCGTAGGTGACGCCCGCGTAGGAATTGGAGTTGTAATACTGGTAGGCGTTCTTCGCCATGGGGTCGCGATCGGCAACGCTGGTGAAATTCAACCTTTGGCCTTCTCGCTCGCCCAGAGTGATCCCCGCGAGGCCGATCATCGAGGTCCGCTGATTGAAGATCGAGTCTAAGACCTTCGCTTCGGTATAGCTGTTGATGCCCTCGTCCATCCATGCATCCTCGAATTCGTTGGTGGCGACCATGCCGTACCAGTACTGGTGACCGAATTCATGCTCCACCACCAGTTCGACCAGATGCAGGCCTGCAGGCATAGACCAGCTGGTGTCACCCGTAATAAAGGTGGGATATTCCATGCCGCCGGCGGCCGAATCGGGCTCGGGATCGACCACGGTCAGGGTTTTGTAGGGATACGGTCCGTAGAATTTTTCGAAGCGGTCCAGCGTTTCCCGCGTGATCCATTCGTGGCGTTCGGCCTGGCTCCAGTGCGCAGGCTGCATCAGGAAACGCAGTTTGATGGGTCCCATCTGTGCCTGATAAGTCGCTTCTCGGACTTTGTAGCGAGGGCTGACGGTCCAGGCAAAGTCGTGGATGTCATCGCCGTGATACGTGACGGTCTTAGTGCCGTCCGGATTGTTGGTGCTGCCGACTTCCACGCCGCTCGCGCCGATCACTTCGTATTGCGGCACGGTCAGCTTTACGTCATACACTCCGAAGTCGGCGAAGAATTCGGTGGTGTTGTGGTACTGATGGCAATTCCAGGCTCCGTGCCAAAACACTCCTACCTTAGGGAACCATTGGCCGCCGAGGAGAAAATCACGCTTCCATCCGGAGCGAGCCTGGGTCTCAGGGAACTTCGTGGTGAAAGCAATCTTGAACTGCACGAATGCGCCAGCGGGAACCGGCTTTGCCAGCCTTAAGTCCACGACTGTTTTGTCGTCTTTGTTGCCATCGTCAGGCGCGATGTACTGCAAATTTTTCGTGAGGTCCCCTTGTCCGACAACTTCGATACTCTTGATATCTTCTGAGCCGTAGTATTTGTCCTCCCATTTCTGATACCCGGTGTCGCGGCTGCCCATGAGCTTGGCGTCGTGCACAAAAGTGGCCTTGGGCTGGAAGGCATTCTGATAAAGATGAAACGGGAAGTGGTCGAGCGCTTGCCCGGTGAGGTTGTGATAGGTGAGGACTTCGGTGGCATCGACGCTCTTCTTCGCGGCGTCATATTTGGCGTCGATCTCATAATGCACCACGCGCTCCGACATGGGCTTGGGCGAGTTGATGGCAAGCACAGTGTCAGGAATTGAGAGTGAGCCGCTTTGAGCTGCCGCGGATTGAGTTGCTTTCGCGGGAGCAGCCTGCGGAGTTGCCGACACCGTCCTTCGACTTGAGACCGCGACGAGAACCAAGGCCAGAGCCATACAGACAGCAACAAGTTTCCACCGAATTCTCATGAATGCTCACCTTTTGCGCTGCGGCACGATGATACCGGAGACGCACGAGTGCCGTCATCCTTGCGGATAATACGGCTCGGGCCTGCGACTTGTTCCGGAATTGTTGTCAGAACACTCTTCCATTCGGCATTGGTTGAGCCTCCGGCGTAAGAAGCTCTTGACGCCTGAGTTCGCAGAGAAAATCCACGAAGAACACGGAGAGAGTACAATTTGACACCGCACGGCAGAATATCGCCGGCTATGCATTCGTAGGGGAGGGATCGCATGCCTCCGGTTAAGCAAGGAGACCTTAGTCTTCTAGAACATCCCGTCGCGCAGGAACTGCTACGTTCTACGATTCCAGCACGGCTGGCGTATATCTGGACCGACGGTACTCCTCGAGTTGTTCCCATTTGGTTTCATTGGACCGGGCGCGAGATTGTTCTGGCGACACCACCCAAGGCACCAAAGTTGAAAGCGCTCGCGAAGAATCCCAAGGTCTCCCTCACCATCGACGACAACACGTATCCGCACAAAGTACTGTTGATACGGGGGACAGCGAAGCTGGAATCGGTGAATGGCGTCGTCCCCGAATACGCGAGCGCGGCTGAGCGATACTTTGGTCCCGAGCAGGGAAAAGGCTGGGTCAAACAATTGAGCGGCATGGTCAGTTCGATGGTGCGAATCACCATCGACCCAGAGTGGGTAGGTCTCATCGACTTTCAAACCCGCTTCCCCAGTGCGCTTGCGGGCTGAGTTTCACGCAGCGCGAGCCTCCTCTTGCGCAAGTTGCCTGCCCCCGACGATACTGGAAGTAATTCCTTACATCGCATTCTAACTATGAAGACGACAATTTCTCTTTCTACGCCCGCTGAAGTCGAAACCGAATCGCTGGTCGCCGTGGTGCTCGACCATTCGAATGCACCCGCGACCGATAAAGACAAAAAGCCTGAACTGAGGGTTGCCACTACGGATCAGTCCGTGCAGTCGGCCGCGGCCGATTTGCTCGGCAGCGGCGAAGTTGCCGGAAAACCTTTCGAAACCAATCTCATCCACAAGCCGGCTGGAGTAAAGGCCAAGCGCTTTTTGCTGGTGAGCGGAGGAAGTGCCAACAAGTTTTCCAGCTATGATTTGCGCCGCGTGGCCGGAACGGCGGTGCGCGCGTTGAAGTCGCGCGGCATCCGCAGCTTTGCATTCATTGCTCCATCGGGCATTCCGGCGGAAGAGGCGGCGCGGGCGATCGTGGAAGGCGCGCACGTCGGTAACTTCGATCCCGATTATTACCGCAGCGACCGCAAGGACCAGAAGATCGATGCTGTGACGGTTGTCTCCAGCGGAGACAAAGCGGCTCTGGATAAAGCTGCGAACGAAGCTCAAATCATCGGAGAATCGCAGAACTTTACTCGTGATCTGGTGAACGAGCCTTCGAACCGCATGACACCGACCATTCTGGCCGACCGTGCCAAGAAAATGTGCAATGAAGTCGGTTTGAAGTGCGAGGTCTATGGCGCCGACAAGATCAAAGAAATGAAGATGGGCGCGTTCTGGAGCGTTGCCCAGGGATCGGACGAGCCTCCCGCGTTGATCGTGATGACCTACGAACCTGCTGGGGCACCCGCGAAACCTGTGCTCGGCCTGGTGGGGAAGGGAATTACGTTTGATACCGGTGGTATCTCGATCAAGCCGGCGGACGGCATGGAGAAGATGAAATACGACATGGCCGGCGGCGCGACCATGATTGGCGCAATGCGCGCAATCGCGTTGCTGAAACCGAAGGTCAAAGTGATCGGCATCGTCTGTGCGACGGAAAATATGCCTTCCGGCAAGGCGCAGAAGCCGGGTGACGTGCAGATCGCGATGTCGGGCAAATCCATCGAGATCATTAATACGGACGCCGAGGGCAGGCTGGTGCTGGCCGATGGTCTTTACTATGCGCGGCAACTGGGATGCACGCACCTGGTCGATGCCGCAACTTTGACGGGCGCGGTCGTCGTAGCCTTGGGATACACAAATGCCGGGATCTTCACGAACGATGAAGAGATGTACAACCGCTTCCAGGCGGCGAACACGAAGAGTGGTGAAAAAATGTGGCGGCTGCCGCTGGACGATGAATATAAAGATCACATTCGTTCGTCGATCGCCGACATCATGAACTCCGGAGGACGCTGGGGAGGCGCCGTAACTGCGGCGATGTTCCTGAAAGAATTCGCGGAAGATACTCCGTGGATTCACCTCGACATCGCAGGTACAGCGTGGATGGAAGATCAAAAGCCGTGGATCGCGAAGGGTCCGTCGGGGATCGCGCTGCGGAGTCTGGTGTCATTCGTAAGAGGTTTTGCAAGTCAGTAAGACCGGCAGTCAGCGTTTGTTATGTCGAGGCTCTAGGCGAGAAAAAGCGTTGCCGCGGCGACACGGCGAATGATTGAGGGAATCGGGCGCGATTGCTATAATCGGATGGTTCCGCACGGCTTCCGCATCGGATCTGTGTAGGGTGCAATCCCGTCAGAATCAGCGTGCAGGCGAAAGTCCTCATAGCCAGCGTCGGCGCGGATTCCAAAATGTGGCCAGGTAGCTCAGGTGGTAGAGCGCAGCCCTGAAAAGGCTGGCGTCGGCGGTTCAACTCCGTCCCTGGCCACCATCATT
>Ga0070730_10004822_pt1 | contig 11734 bp, 14 predicted proteins | sample Coa_R1_3_FD_66447 | JGI IMG/M metagenome (GOLD analysis project Ga0070730, IMG submission 66447) | Surface soil microbial communities from Centralia Pennsylvania, which are recovering from an underground coalmine fire - Coalmine... | ecosystem: Environmental > Terrestrial > Soil > Unclassified ... | reverse complement strand
GAGGTTCTCGATGCGGAGCCGCCGAAGCATGACGCCGATCGTAGACCCGGCGGCCGACGCCGCCCATTGGCCGTTTGGGTCAGTCCAACGTGGCCGCGGCCGCTCGAAGCCCATCCGCGACCGCACTCGGCAGGCAGATCTCGGCGGCCGCCTCGAGCGGCAGCCAGCGGTGTGCGTCGTGCTCGGCGTCGAGCGTGACCGACGCTTCCGCGGGAGCCTCGGCCACGAAGTGGACGACATCCGGGTTCGGCGACTCGACCTCCACACAGGGGAGCTCGAGGCCGGTCTCTTCACGCAGCTCGCGCGCCGCCGCCTCCGCGGCGGCTTCGCCGGGCTGCCGCGCTCCGGCCGGGGGCGTCCACGCCCAGTCGCCGGTGAAGTCCGGCCCGAAATGCGCGCGATGGAGAACGAGGAACTCGCGCCCCGCGGTTCCCTGCCGCCAGACGACGACACACGAGGCAAACGGCCGCTCGCCGGCCACCGCGAGTCCGTCCCATGTCCGCTCCACCACTAGGACGTGAACGTCTCGCGGTAGCGGCCGAAGAACGTCGTCTCCGGCAGCGTCGCGAGAAGGCTCCGCTGCTCGCCCAGCCGGATCGAGAGCGACCGGTCCGGCGCAAGGTCGCCGGTGCGGTGGCCGTCGGCCAGGACAGCCGCGACGACGTCCGGGGTCGCGTTCCGCACCGTCAGCTCGGCGCCCCGCGGCACCACCAACGGCCGCGCATCGAGCGAGTGGGGAGCGATGAACGTGATCGCCATCGCGTCGAGCCCGCGCACGAGCACCGGGCCGCCGTTCGAGAGGTTGTACGCCGTCGAGCCGGACGGCGTCGAGCAGATCATCCCGTCGCACGACACGACGCCGAGGTCCTCTCCCCCGATCGCCCAGCCGAGCTCGATCATCCGGCCGAGCGTCGAGCTCGTGGCGACGACGTCGTTCACCGCGACGAACGCCTCGCCATCGAGCTGCGCCTCGAGCGTCGGCTGCTCGATCGTCGTGTACTCGCCCGCGAACACCCGAGCAAGATCCGCCTCGAGCCGGTCGGGCGCGATCGACGCGAGGAACCCCACGCGGCCGAAGTTGATGCCGATCACCGGCACTCCCGTCCCGAGCAGGTGCGCGAGCGTGCGGAGGATCGTCCCGTCACCACCCACGGCGATCGCGAGCTGGGCCTGCGCCGGCTCGTCGGCGAGCCGGACGCCGGAGCCTTCGGCGACGGCGCGCACCCGCTCGACCGCCTCGGCGACGTCGATGCGGCCATGTGCGACGACCGCCGCGGTCTCAACCGGAGAGTGCGTGCTCGATTCGTTCGTCGAGGTCATCGGGAAGCTGCGGGTGCTCGGAATGCTCGAGGTGGAGGAAGATCTCCCGGTTCCCTTTCGGCCCCGGGAGCCCCGAGTCTACGACGCCGCGAACGGTCCCTCCCCAGGACAGCGCCGCCTCGGCGACCTCGAGGACCACTCGGCGCCGCACCTCGAGATCGCGGACGACTCCTCCCTTTCCCACGTCTGGGCGGCCCGCCTCGAACTGCGGCTTCACGAGCACGACGGCCTGCCACTCCGGCGCACACAAGCGGAGAACCGGTGGGAGTGCGAGCCGCACCGAGATGAAGGAGACGTCACAGACCGCGAGCGTCGGCGGGAACGGGAGCCCGGTCAGTGTCCGCGCGTTCGTCCGCTCGAGCACCGTCACGCGCCGATCTGCGCGCAGGCGCGGGTGGAGCTGGCCGTACCCGACGTCGAGCGCGATGACGCGCGAGGCGCCTCGCTGGAGCAGAACGTCGGTGAAGCCGCCGGTCGAGGCGCCGACGTCGACACAGTCGAGGCCGGCGGGGTCGACGCCGAGCTCTTCGAGCCCGTGCGCGAGCTTCTCGCCGCCGCGCGAGACGTACGGCGGCGGGTCGTCCACCTCGAGCGCGGTGTCCTCGGCAACCTGCTGGCCGGGCTTGTCGTAGCCGCGCACGAGGCCGGCGAGCACCAACGCCTGTGCCTGGGCCCGAGACTCGGCGAGGCCACGCTCGACGAGGATGACGTCGAGACGCTTCTTCATCGTCGCGCGCACACGTAGGTCGCGTAGATCCCGCGGTGGACGTTTCGATCGCGGATCTCGAACCCCGCGTGCTCTCGCACGTGGTTCTCGAGCTCGGCGCGCGTCCAGCCTTCCTCGGGAGTGGGTGACGCAGCCGTAAACCACCCGTTGATCAGGTCATCACTCATGTTCGGCTCGCAGTCGTAAACCAGATCGCCGAGAACCAAGACCCCGCCGGGTGCGAGGAGATCGTGGATCCGGCTGAGCGCAACGCCTTTCCAGAAGTCCGGCAGATGATGGAGCGCGTGCCGCGAGTGCACGAGTTGCGGCGGGCTCCCTTGGTGCTCGTACGTCAGGAATCCGGCCTCCACCCACTGGACGACGTTGCTTCGACTCCGGGCGACATCGAGCATCGCCGACGATACGTCGACGCCCACGACGCGTCGAGCCTCCGACGCAGCCGCCGCAGCGAGCAAGCCTGTTCCGCAGCCGAGATCGACGAGGGTCGCGTTGCTGTTCAGTCCATGCGACCGCAACAGCTCGAGCGATGCCGCGAGGTCGAGCCGCGTCTTCCGGTCATATCCCGCGACGTACCGAGCGTCGTGGTGCTCAGGCCCCGCATGCGCCCGCTCGTCCGGATACCAGCTCCGCGTCACCTCGCCTCAATCCCCCATTCGCCGCTCCAGCGCTCGCCCGGCTCGAGACGGATCACACCCTCGCCGGTACGGAAGGCCTGCGGCGGGCACGTCATCGGCTCGACGGCGAGTCCACGCCGCCGGATATCCGGCAGGTCGCCGGTGAACACCTGCATCCAGGGCCACGCCTCGTCCCCCCAGACGGTGACTTCCCCCACCTCGACGCGCCAGCCGCCCGGCTCGTGCCGTGTCTCGTCGAGTCGCCGCGCACCGATACGTCCGCCGTTCAACTCGAGGTCGTCGACACGCCCGGTGGGCGCGAGCACGTACGGGTGGTGACCGGCGTCGAATGGACAGGGACGGTCACCGAAATTCTCCGCCTCCGTCCGCGCCGTGAGCCCCGTCTCGGCGAGCCGATAGTCGACGCGCAGGCGCAACGTGAACGGGTATCCGGGCTGAGGATGGAGTACGTGCTCGAGCAGGACGCGCGCCGGCTCCTGCTCGACCACCCGCCAGTTCGCCCACCGCACGAGGCCGTGGATGGCGCTGCTGCTCGAAACCTCGTTCACCGGGAGCTGGAGCTCTCCGCCGTCCCACTCGTAGCGTCCGCCGGCGAGCCGGTTCGGCCATGGCGCGAGGACCTGGCCGCGTCCGGAGCTGCACATCTCGTCCTCGCCGTAGCCGAACAGGACGCCGTCCCACGCGCGGATGCCGCCGCCGACCTCGACCACGACGACGCAATGCCTTCCCGCGGAGAGCTCGAACTGCTCGCCGCTCGGGAGGATCACGCCGTGCGGACCGCGAGACCGTCCACGATGTCCCTCAGCGTGGACGTGTCCGCTTCGACCTCGGCGAGTCGCTCACGAGCTCGCTCAGCGGCCTCGTCGGCATAGTGTCGCGCGGCGTCGGCGCCGTGCTCGCGGACGTAGCCGTCGGCGTCGAGGATGTCGTCCACGATCTGGAAGAGCAGCCCGAGCTCCTCCGCAAAGGCGCGCCACGACGCCTGGTCGGCCTCCGGAAGCTCGGCCGCCCAGAGCGCCATCGTCACGGAGCCGTAGAAGAGCCGCCCCGTCTTCAACCGGTGCACGGCGGCGAGGTCGTAGCCCTCGACCATCGTGTCCAGGTACTGGCCGCCGATCATCCCGAGCGTCGCCTCGGCGAGCTCACGCGCGACGGCGGACGACTCGTAGCGGGCGGCGAGCCTGAAGGCCTCGGCAAGGAGCGCGTCGCCGGCGAGCACGCCGACGCCTTCCCCGAACTTCTTCCACGTCGACGGCTGGCCGCGCCGCTCCTCGTCGTCGTCCATCGCGGGCAGGTCGTCGTGGACGAGGGAGAACGCGTGGACGAGCTCGATCGCGAGCGCCGCGGGCATCACCCGCGCGACCGGCGCGCCGAGCGCCTCGCCGACCGCGAGCGTGATCACGGGCCGTACCCGCTTGCCGCCGACCTCGAGCGAGTACCGAACCGAGGTCGCCTGACCGTGCAGCTCGGGCCAGAGGTCGAGGCGCTCGAGCGCCTCGTCGACGAGGCTCTTCAGCTCGTCGGGGCTATGCATCCGACGCAACCTCCCGCTGCGCCCGGATGAGCTCTTCCTCGACGTCCTTGGCGAGCTCGGACAGCTCGCCGAGCAGCTCGATCGCGCGGTCGGGAGAGCCGTCCTCCGTCTCGGAGATCTGCTCGAGCTCGGCGCGCACGGCCTCGACCCGCTTCAGCAGCTCCTCGGCCCGCGTCAACGACTCGTCACTGCTCACCGGCTTCCCCTTCCCGCACGACCTTGCCCAGGATCCCGTTCACCAGCCTCGCAGCATCCTCGGATGCATAGCGCTTCGCAAGCGTGATCGCCTCGTCGAGGACGACCTCGACCGGCACCGCGCCCTCGTCGAGCTCCTCGAGGGCGACGCGGAGGACGTTGCGCTCGACCGCTCCGAGGCGATCGGCCGTCCAGTCGTCGGACGCAGACGTGATCCGCGCGTCCAGCTCATCGGCGTGCTCAGTCACGGCGCCCGCCAGCTGCCGCGTGTACTCGTCGACGTCGCCCTCGTACAGCGAGCCGAGCGGACGGCCGGTCACGTCCCACTGGAAGAGCATGAAGACCGCGGCGCGACGGGCCTCGCGGCGGCTGATCGTGCTCACGGCCGATCCAGCTCCTCGACCGTGATGTGAACCGCCTCGACCTCGACATCGCACATCAGCGCGAGCGCTTCGGCGACACGTTCCTGGACGGCCGCCGACACCTCGGGGAGCACCCGGCCGTACCTGACGGCGAGCTGGAGCTCGGCCCGGGCGCGGCCGTTCTCGAGCTCGACCCCGAGCCGCCGGCGCCCCTTGCGGAGCCGCGCGCCGTCCACGGACGAGACCGCACGGCGCACGATCTCCGTCAGCGCGGCCTCGCTCACACGCACCGCACCGCCGTTCTCCTGGACGAGCACCCGGCTCACGAGCCCGCCAGCGCCGGCAGCCGCGAGCCTGCTTCCTCGAGGAACGACGTCGAATACTCACCGCTGCGGAACTCGTCGCTCGCGAGGATGTCGGCCAGCACCGCACGAGTCGTCGCAACACCTTCGATCTCGAACTCGCCGAGCACCCGCTGCGCCCGCTCGATCGCGAGCATGCGGCTCGCGTCGTGGACGATCACCTTCGCGATGAGGGAGTCGTAGTACGGGGAGATCGTCGTCCCGTCCTCGACGAACGTGTCGACGCGCACGCCGGGGCCGAGCGGCGGGCGGAAGCGCGTGATCTTCCCGGGCGCGGGCGCGAAGTCGCGCGCCGGATCCTCGGCGTTGATCCGCAGCTCGATCGCGTGTCCCTCGCGCATCGTCCGTCCGCCGTGGGCGAGCGGCTCGCCCGCCGCGATGCGCACCTGCTCGCGCACGAGATCGAGCGAGGTGACGAGCTCGGTGACCGGATGCTCGACCTGCAGCCGCGTGTTCATCTCGATGAAGGAGAACGCGCCGTCGGGACCGACGAGGAACTCGATCGTTCCGGCGTTGCGGTAGTCGATGTGGCGGCACGCGCGCTCCGCCGACGCCTCCATCTCGTCTCGGAGCTCGGCGTCGAGCGCGGGCGACGGCGACTCTTCGATCAGCTTCTGGTGGCGTCGCTGGATCGAGCACTCGCGCTCGCCGCAGGTGAGGACGTTGCCGTGGTCGTCGCACAGCACCTGGATCTCCACGTGGCGGGCCGGCATGATGACCTTCTCGACGTACAGCGTGCCGTCGCCGAACGCCGCCTGGGCCTCGGAGGACGCGCGGTCGTAGAGAGTCGCGAGCTCGGCGCCGTCACGCACGGTTCGCATGCCCTTGCCGCCGCCTCCGGCCGCCGCCTTCAGGAGCACCGGGTAGCCGAGCTCGTCCGCAGCGGCACGCGCGGCGTCGGCGCTCGCTGTGCGCTCGGTTCCGGGGACGAGCGGCACGCCCGCCGCCCGCATCTCGGCCTTCGCCTGCGCCTTGTCCCCCATCCGCTCCATGACCTCCGCCGACGGACCGATGAAGACGAGGTCGTTCTCCGCGCACGCGCGAACAAATTCGCCGTTCTCGGAGAGAAACCCGTAGCCGGGATGGACGGCCTCGCACCCGGTCGTCTCGGCGGCAGCGATGATCGCCGGGATGCGGAGGTAGCTCTCCGCGGCGGGCGGCGGGCCGATGCGAACCGCGCGGTCGGCCAGCCGCACGTGGAGCGACTCCTCGTCCGCCGTCGAGTACACGGCGACGGCCTCGATCCCGAGCTCGTGCAGCGCGCGGATGACGCGGACGGCGATCTCGCCGCGGTTCGCTACGAGGACTCGGCTGAACACGGCGAGAGTCTATGGTCCGGCCATGGGGGTCCCCGAAGGCGCCGCGGAATTCCGGAGGACCCGGTCGATGGTCGCTCGGCGCCGCGAGGATTTCCGACCGAGGAAGAGCTCGCGCTTCTTCGGATGTTCCGACCGCTCTGGGAAGGGCTGGCCGCGCTCCCCCAGCCGCATCCGTCGGACCTGAACGAGGCGGCGTTCTACCTGCACGCGATGGCTCGAATTATCGGAATGCGCGCCGCACACCGCGCACATCCCGACGTCGTGCCGAACCGCTCCGGCACGCCGATCTGAGCCGACCGTTCCGGTGTGCGGCTAGAGCGTCGGCCGGCCGGCGAGCGGCTCGAGCTCGAAGAGCAGCTGCCCGAACTCGACGGGCTGCGCGTTCTCGGCGTGCACTCCGCGAACGACGCCCTCGACCTCGGCCTTCACCTCGTTCATGAGCTTCATCGCCTCGAGGATGCAGAGGGTCTGTCCGGGTGCGACGACGTCGCCGACTTCGACGAACACGGGAGCGCCGGGCTGCGGCGAGCGGTAGAAGGTGCCGACCATCGGCGACTCGACGCGCAGCATAGCCCCGCTCACCGCGGTCGTCGGCGGCTCCGGTTCGCCGGGCACCGCGAGCGGAGCCGCGCCGGGCGTAGAGGTCGGAAGGTCGGGCGTCGAGCGGACGGAGATCCGCATCCCGTCCTCCTCGATCGTCACCTCGCCGATGCCCGACTCCTCGACGATCCGGACGATCTCCCGGACGCGTTGCGCACGACTCTCGTCCATGCGCGCCTCGTCGTCACGATGGCCGCGGCTGCGGATTCCACGGAGCAGCGGCTCGGCTTCCTTGCCGAACAGGCCGAGCAGGAGCAACTCCTCCTCGCTCGCCGCGATGTCCCCAGCGCGCTCGCGGACCTCGTCGAGCGGAGGCGCGACGTCCTCCTCGCTCTCGGGATCGGCAGTGAGCTGGACGACGCGCTCGAGCGCCGGGTCGATCGGCGCCGGCGGCGTGCCGAAGGCGCCTGCGACGAGGCTGCGCACCTCGTCCACGACGACGCTGTAGCGACTCGCCGAGAGGACGTTGAGCAGCGCCTGCGAGGCGAGAACCTGGCCGATCGGCGACGCGAGCGGCGGCCAGCCGGTCTCGGCGCGAATCCGGTCGAGCTCCTCGAGCACCTCGTCGAGGCGGTCTTCGGCGCTTTCCGCGCGCAGCGAGTGGTCGATCCCGGCGACGACGCTCGCCGGCACGTCGTGGCGCGCGGCGAGCACGGCGATCCGGGGCACGAGCGGCGTCACCAGCTCGTCCCCGATGTGCTCGTCGAGGAGGTCGGTCGCCTCCCAGAGCCTGTCGAGGTCGATGCCCGGATTGAGGCCGGCGCCGCTCAACGCCTCCGTGAGCGCCTCGCCCGAGACGCGGTGCAGCGTGAGCGCGAGCGGATAGATCGCGCACGCGATGAGCTGCGCGCCGGCATGGGCCGCGGCGAGCGCCGCCGCGAGCGCGCTCCCGCCCGCTCCCTGCGCGTAGATGCCGATGGGCAGGCCGCTCGCCTCGGCGAGCGCGCGCACGAGCTCCTCCGCGGTATGCGGCTGGAGCGAGCCGGTCGGGTCGTGGAGCAGGACGCGAACCGCACCGAGCTCGGGCAGCATTCGTGCCCGCTCGATGAGCGTCTCGATCTCGCCGGTACGGCCGGGGCTGTAGACGAGTCCGGCCTCGAAGTCCCGGTCGGCGGCGACGATCGCCTCGGCCGCCTCGCGCAGGTTCGAGACGTCGTTGAGCGGGTCGTGCAGGCGGAAGACGTCGATGCCGTTCGCGGCGGCCGACGCGACGAAGCGGCGCGAGAAATCCGCGTCGACGGGACGGGAGCCGACGAGGAACCGGCCGCGCAGCGCGAGCCCGAGCGGCGTCTTGACACGCGCCTTGAGCGCCCGGATCCGCTCCCACGGGCTCTCGATGCCGCGCTTGACGGCCGAGTCGAAGACGCCTCCACCCGAGACCTCGAGATACGCGAACCCGGCCTTGTCGAGGATCTCGGCGAGCCGGAGCTGCTCGGCGGCGGGAACGCGGCCCGCGAGCGGCTCCTGTCCGAGCAGGCGAATGGTCGTGTCGGCGAGCGACGGCACGCGCGGAGCCTACCGCGCGACTCCGGCGCGATTCGCAGTCCGCTGCGGGCGTACACTCCCGAGGCAATGCAGGCGGCGAAGGGACGGTGGGCCTTCGGCCTCGCGACCGCGGGCGTTCTCTGGACGGCGGCGCTCATCCCCGGTGCGTTCTACTTCCCCGCCTACAGCGGCGAGTCGTCCGGCTCCGGCGGTGTGACGACGCACACGAGCGCGACGCTGGTCGGGGTCAACGGCACCTGGGTCGTTGCGTTCTTCGTGCCGCCGGTCGCACTTGCGACGATCGCCTGGTTCGGCCTGCACCTGAGCTGTTCCGTCGGAAGTCGTCGAGGCCGGCTGACCGGACGCACGGCTGCGTGGCTGCTCGCGGCATTCGCGATCCTCACGTTCTCGGTCGGCTTCCTTGCGCTCCCGGCTGCCGTGCTCCTCCTCGTCGCGGCCGCGCTGACGCCGGCGGCTCAGGCGCGGGAGATGTAGCGACCCTCGCGCGGGTCGACCTTGAGCCGGTCGCCCACGTTGACGAACAGCGGCACCTGAACCACCGCGCCCGTCTCGAGTGTCGCGGGCTTCGTCACGTTCGAGACCGTGTCGCCCTTGACCCCGGGCTCGGTGTCCACCACCGCGAGCTCGACCGACGCCGGCAGCTGCAGGCTCGAAGGCTTCCCGCCCACGCTCAGGATCTGCACCGATGCGTTCGGCTGCATGTACGGGAGCTCGTCGGCGACGTCGGCGTGCGGGAGTGAGAACTGGTCGTAGGTCTCCTCGTCCATGAAGTGCACGTCGGAGCCGTCGTCGTAGAGGTACTGGACGCTCTTCGTCTCGGTGCGAATGCGGGGGAACTTCTCCCCGGCGCGGAACGTGCGGTCGACGACGGCGCCCGCGTCGAGGCTCTTGAGCTTCGTGCGGACGAACGCGCCGCCCTTCCCCGGCTTCACGTGCTGGAACTCCACGATCCGCCACACCTTGCCGTCGAGCTCGATGTGCATCCCGTTCTTGAAGCTGTTCGTGTCGACCTGCTCTGCCACGGCGGCGGATGGTAACTACGAGACGGTGGTGAGCTCTTTCGTGAACCGCACCGGATTCTCGATGCCGTCCTTCGTCACGATCACGTCGTCCTCGATCCGGATGCCGAAGCGGCCGGGGAGATAGACACCGGGCTCGACCGTCACGACGTTGCCGGCGGCGAGCGTGTCGGCGCTCTCGGTGGAGAGCCGCGGCGCCTCGTGCACGTCGAGCCCGAGACCGTGACCGAGGCCGTGGCCGAACGCGCCCGCGAACGCGCTCGCTTCGATCACGTCGCGCGCGGCCGCATCGGCGTCGACGCCGGTGACGCCGGCGCGGATCGCGTCGAGCCCGGCCTGCTGCGCGGCGAGCACCGTGTCGTACGCCTCCCGCATCTCGCCGCCGAGCTCGCCGGTGGCGAGCGTGCGCGTGTAGTCGGAGACGTACCCGCCGACCCGGCAGCCGGTGTCGATCACGACGAGCTGACCCGGCTCGATGACGCGGTCGCCGGCGCGCGCGTGCGGCCTCGCGCCGGTCGGCCCGGCGCCGACGATCGACTCGAACGCCATGTCCTCCGCGCCTTCCTCGTGGAAGAGCCGCGCGATGTTCCAGGCGACGTCGCGCTCGGGACGGCCGACGAACGGCACCTCGCTCACGAGCCGCTCGAACATCCGGTCGGTGATCGCGCACGCCCGCCGGAACGTCTCGAGCTCACCTTCGTCCTTGACGGCGCGCAGCTGCTCGACGAGCCCCTTGCGCGGCACGAGGTCGATCCCGCCGTCGCGCAGTTCTTCGGCGAACGACCATGGGAGCACGTTCGACTCGAATGCGATCCGGCCGTCCAGCTCGTCCGCGAGCCAGCCGATCAGCGTGCGTTTGGTCAGCACCGCCTCGACATCGGGGACGGCCTGAGCGGCCTCGATGTAACGGAAGTCGGTGAAGAGGCGCACCCGCTCGGGCTCGACGAGCAGCGCGACGTTCGAGCTGTCGAGGCCGGTCAGGTAGAGGACGTTGACGGGGTTCGTGACGAGGAGCGGCTCTTCGAGCAGCTCGCGTAGCCGTTGGATCCTTTCGCTCATGCGTTGTGCTCCCTCAGATGCTCGAGGGCCATCTTGTAACCGTCCGGACCGTGGCCGACGAAGCGCGCGGCGACGAGGTCGCCGACGACCGACGTGCGCCGCCACTCCTCGCGCGCGTCGACGTTCGACAGGTGAACCTCGACGATCGGGATCGTCAGCGATTCGAGCGCGTCGTGGATCGACCACGCGTAGTGCGTCCACGCCCCGGGGTTGAGGACGATCGCGTCGACGGTGTCGTGGGCGTCGTGGCACCACTTGACGAACTCGCCCTCGTCGTTCGACTGCCGGCACTGGACGGTGAGCTCGAGCTCTCGCGCCCAGTCATAGATGCGGCTCTCGAGCTCCGCGATCGACAGGCCGCCGTAGAGCTTCCGATCGCGGCGACCGAGGATGTTCAGGTTGACCCCGTTGAGCACCAGGACCCTCATGCGATCAACCTATCGAGTTCGCGGCGGACGTCTGCCTCCGGCAGCCCGACGTCCCAGCGTGGGCCGTCGTCCCCGAGGAGCACGAGGCGCAGCTCGCCCGCGCGCGCCTTCTTGTCTCGCTGCATCGCCTCCCAGGCGCGTTCGCGGTCGACGCGCACCGGTTTCGGTCGCAGCACGTCCTCCACGACCGTCGTCTCGCGTCCCGAGAGGCGCAATGCGGCGAGGAGGCCCAGCGCCACCGCGCGGCCGTGCGTCAGCCCCTCGTAGCCGGCGGCGGTCTCGAGACCGTGCGCGAACGTGTGACCGAGATTGAGGATCGCGCGCTCGCCCTTCTCGTGCGGGTCGCGCAGGCATACGGCAGCCTTGAAGGCCGCGCAGCGGCGGACGAGCTCGTCGTCGGGCAGCTCCCAGAGCGGCTCGCCGGCGAGAAGCCCCGTCTTCACGACCTCCGCCATCCCCTCGAGCCGCTGCGGCTCGGGCAGCGTCTCGAGCAGGGCCGGGTCGATCACCGTCCGGACCGGCCAGTGGAACGCGCCGACGAGGTTCTTGCCCTGGGGTAGGTCGATCGCGGTCTTGCCGCCGATCGCCGCGTCCACCTGGGCGACGAGGCTGGTCGGGACTGGTGTCCAGGCGATCCCGCGCAGGTATGTCGCCGCGGCGAAGCCGGC
>Ga0070730_10004821_pt1 | contig 11736 bp, 7 predicted proteins | sample Coa_R1_3_FD_66447 | JGI IMG/M metagenome (GOLD analysis project Ga0070730, IMG submission 66447) | Surface soil microbial communities from Centralia Pennsylvania, which are recovering from an underground coalmine fire - Coalmine... | ecosystem: Environmental > Terrestrial > Soil > Unclassified ... | reverse complement strand
TTTTGCATCTCTTTCTTTGTTGATTTTCCGGCGAACTCCCTCCATTATAAACGATCAGATCCTCGCCTTCGCCGGAAAGAGAGGTCAATGCGGTGTATAATGGGATCAGAAAAAGGACTTGTGCAATGAGAACGCCTAAGCATTGCTCGCGGAAGAGAGGAGACTCACTATGACCTCATCGGCTCTTCAACTCACCAGAAAGCCCCAGGCTGGCCGACAGCCCTTCGTCTGCATCCCAGGAACGTATTGTTCTCCAGAAGTCTTCGAGATGGGGGATGAAAGAGCGTTTCCCGCCCTACAGATCCTACCTGTTTCCTGGATGACCTCTCCTGGCCCCTGGGATCTTCCGGCTCTTGGGGAGCGTGTGGCCAGGCTGTTGTGTGAACTGGATCTTGGCCCGGTCCTGCTGGCTGGTCACTCCACTGGAGGGGCGATTGCGCTGGTAGCCGCCCTCACCGAGCCTTCTCTGGTGAGCGGTTTACTGCTGGCAGACACGGGCGCCAATACTCAGGGCCATGGGGATATCGCCAGCATTCTCAACATCATCGAACAGGGGACCGGCCCTGAATTTTTTCAGGCGGTTTGGCGCCGCAGCTTCCACACTCCCCCCGATGCGGCCCTGACCGAACGATTGACCGCCTATGCTAGCAGTGTGCCGCGCGAGGCCGCTCTCCAGGCGCTGAGCAGCCAGATGGCACTCGATCTGGCAGATGAACTCCCCAAACTGACGATGCCAGTCATGGTTATCCATGGCCGATATGATCAAGCGCGGCCCGTTGCCCACGCCGAGTTGCTGGTGGAACGGCTTCCTCACGCTGAACTTCGGCTGCTGGATTGTGGTCATACTCCTATGGTAGAAGCTGTAGCGACATATGAACAGGCGATACAACGCCTCTGCATGATGAGAGGGACCAAGGCCTCTTCCTGAGAGATCTCTTGGGCAGGTAAAACTGATAGGTCCACTCCACATCCTCTTCCACATCCTTCAAGCCCTCACAATACGCCTGCCAGACCGGATTGCTTGCATCCAGGCTCCAATCCAGGCCCAGGAGACGATAGAAGGCCGTAGTGTGTAAGATCGCATCCAGGTAGGGCCGTTGGGCCAGTTCGGTCATCTTCCGGGCAAATTCGAGCTGGATGGCGAAGAATGCTCGTGGATAGCGCATGAGTGGTCCTTTCAGTATTTGCAAATGATAGGATAATGCGGAAGCTCTAACTTCTGAGGGGTGTGTAGAGTTCCCAGGAAAGGGGAAGCATGTTCGTCCCTGATTAAACCAATACCCAGGGATCCATCCTCTCACAATGCTCTCTCAAAGCAAACATCTCCTATTCTTTCAATTGTAGAGCTAATAGAGCGAAAAAGCAAGTAGCAAACTCTGGTAACTGTCGACTGGATAGCCTCAACAGAAACCGCCCCTAAGGATTACTTTAATAATGAGCAATTGCCATTTGAGAAAATAGGACGAAATGCGTGAGCCCCGCTCCAATGGGGTTTGACGAGGGATGGCGAAACCAGCTAGAAGGCGGACGGATTCTCATACAAAAATTTCACAAATTCTTTAAGGTTTGCAGAGAGTTTCTTGTCTTTTTCTTGATACGCTTCAGAACAGGAAGAACCAGAAAGTTAGAAATCTGAGCGGCTAAGGGAGGAAAAGCAAAGAACATGTCAAAGGCAGTAGAAGAACATTCCAGTGTACGACTGGCAAATACACCCTCAGATGTGGGAACGCTCTTCCATGTCTCGGCTGAAGATCAAAGACGGCGCCAGCATGGAGGAACAGGAGGCGCGATCCTCGGGAATGCATTGGACGCACTCGGCGCCAATCGTATGCGCTCATTTCTGACAATGCTCGGCGTTATCATTGGCGTTTCAGCCGTAATCGCCATCGTTACACTCACGCAGGGTGTGAACGAGAACGTGAGTCAGCGCTTTGCCAGTCTGGGGACCAATACGATCACCATCCTGCCTGGGACAACATCGAGTAGTGGCGCGCGCAATGCTGCAGGCTCAAGCCAGACATTGACTGAGGGAGATGCTCAGGCCATTACGCAACTGCCGCATATGGCAAACGTCAGTCCCGTACTAAATGTGAACGCCCAGGTGATCTACGGAGATCAAAACTGGAGTACCTCAGTGCGCGGCGTCTACCCTGAATATCAGGATATCCAGAATTGGCAGATGGCAGAAGGTACCTGGTTTAGCTCCGAGACCGAGCAGTTGGGTACCCCGCAAGCAGTGCTGGGCGACACAGTCGTACAAAATCTTTTTACCAACGGCGTCACGGATCCCATTGGACAGGATATCCGTATCAACAACAGTATCTTCCGAGTGGTAGGGGTGTTGCAGGCAAAGGGAACGCAGGGCGCCTCCAACTCAGATGATGTTATTTTTGTCCCCTTTTCCGCTGCACAACGACGCCTGAGGCCCGGACAGTATGTTAACCAGATTCAGATCCAGGTTGACACAATTGATAATATGGACCAGGCCCAGCTCGCCATCGACACACTGCTCAGGACACGCCACCATCTGAGTGGACCAGATCCCGCTCTCACCCAAACAAGTAATACTGCCAGAACGCCAGCGCTCTCATTAGGAGGGGGCGGCAATGGAGGACAGTTCAGGCAAGGGCAGGGCAATAGAGGAGGATCATCATCAACCAATAGAAGTACCACGCGCCAGCAAACCGGGGTAGCAGTGCCCAACGATTTCCAGATCCTGAATGTCAACCAGCTGATTCAAACGGCTCAACAGAACTCCGCTGTGTTAACAGTACTGCTGATCGGTATTGCCGCGATCTCGCTCACTGTAGGTGGTATCGGCATTATGAATATCATGCTGGTCTCCGTCACGGAACGCACACGCGAGATTGGAGTTTTATTGGCAGTTGGGGCAAGACAGCGAGATGTGCGCAACCAGTTTCTCTTAGAGGCCCTGATGCTGAGCATCATAGGTGGTGTGATTGGTATCATCTTTGGCGAACTGGGTGGCTTTGCGCTCACTGTTGGCCTGGGCTTCCCATTTATTCTGAGTATGATGCCAGTAGTAGTAGCCTTCAGCGTATCAGCACTGATTGGCATATTCTTTGGCCTCTATCCAGCGGTGCGCGCATCCAGGCTCGACCCAATTGTCGCACTACAAAGACAGTAAGCATGGTCCAACCTCATAGCGGTGGCAGCGTTACGAGGATAGCCGCCAGCGTAATCACGCCCAGCAGCGTGAGCGCTTCCAGCCGCCACCAGCGTTCACGCTCATGTAAGTTGCGACGACTCAGGACGACAAATAGCAGTGGCGCCAGCAACGCCACTGCTTTAGAGACGAGCACGAGACCATAAGTGCTCACCAGAATATCTTCCGGGCGAGCAACGATCAGCCAGGCCATCATGATACCGGTAAGCGCCAGCTCCACGACTGCAATGGCGGCCAGTTTGCCAAAAAGGTGTAGCATGGCCAAACGACTACCCTGCACGACTTTTTCGCCCCATAGTACCAGTAGCGTTATCAAGCCACCAAGCCAGACCCCCATAGAGCTGATGTGGAGCGTATTGGCGATCAATGCCAGCCATAGCAGGCGAGCGCTCAACGCATGACTGGCCGTGCCATCGATGAAGGCCAGCGCGATACCGACAACGAGTGCGGCAGTAACGCCTTTTCTGTAATCCTGGCGCACGGCTCCCAGGCAAATCCAGAGCAGGAAAGCAGCGGCCAACCGCAGCGCAAGAAGCCGACCAAAGCTAGAAGCCAGCAGTTCGGCGGCAATAGGAGCATAGAAAGAAGTGGATGGAGAGAGGCTGATGACCTGCGCACAGAGAGCCACCCCCTCAGCGAGTATCAGAATGAGGATGCCAAGATTGCACAGTCGCCAGAGCTGCAAGAGGATCGGCTCGTGGGTTAGTTTCAATGGGGCAAGCACCAGGAGCAAAAAGGCCAGCGTCCCAAATCCCAACGCGTACCCCAGAAAATGGAGCAGGTGTGAGGAAACCTGGAGCCAGAAGCCGGCAGGGGAGAGACCGCCGCCCACCGTTTCCGTCCAGGGGCCGCCAGCATGTCCGATACTAAAGGTGAAACTACCACTTGCTGGATGAGTGTCATTAGAAATGACCTGCCAGGAAACAAGATAGGTCCCCTGTTGTAGTGGATGAACAGGAACTTCCACTTCCCCTCCCTGTTCACGCGCGCCGCCGGTCGTGAATTGAGCCCCTGAAGGCGCGAAGACTGTGATAGGTTGTCCCACCAACTGCACCGGCTCTGAAAACCAGAGCCGGATCGCCGTAGGAGGCTGTGGGAGCGTGCTGCCCGCAGCCGGATCGGAGCGCAGCAGGACCGCATGAAGCTCTTGCGCGGAAGCGGGTCGCGGGAACGCAAGGGTAATGAGCAGGGCCAGGCAGAGACTACTCGCCACCATGTAGCCATACCAGATGACCGCTCTCTTCACGATGCTGCCCCCTTGCTTCCAGTTTCAGAAGTTACGCTACGAGCTGCGGTTGAGGGGCTCTGATTTTGCGCTGGATGCGACCAATACGGATCACCATACCAGCCGCCACAAGGCAGAGCAGACCGCAGGAGATGAAACTCACCTGATAGCTTCCAAGCAGCGTACGCGAGATGCCCGCAAATGATGCAGCACTGGCCGCTCCAAGCTGGTGCGCCGCGGCAATCCAGCCAAATACAATACCAACAGACTCTTTCCCAAAGATGTCTGAGGTCAGGCGTACCGTTGGTGGCACGGTCGCGACCCAGTCCAATCCATAGAAGACAACGAAGACCATCAGGGTCAGGTAAGAGCTATTCAGGGCGTAGGGCAGAAAGATCAGCGAGAGTCCACGCAGCCCATAGTACCAGCACAACAGCCAGCGATTATCGATACGGTCGGACAGCCAGCCGGAAACAGTTGTGCCAATCAGATCAAAGATGCCAATCAACGCAAGCGTACTGGCGGCCAGAATCTCTGTGACACCATGATCCATTTCCGCCGGAATCAAATGGGTTCCGATCAGACCATTGGTAGTGGCTCCACAGATAAAAAAGCTGCCGGACAGTAGCCAGAAATCGGGAGAGCGCATACCCCGGAAGAGTCCGCTGAAAGCGGTAGTAATGGGATTGGCGCTCTTTTCTGGCGCCGGGTCCGTTTGGATTGCTTCTTCTGGTGCTCCATACGGGCGCAATCCGATATCCTGGGGACGGTCGCGGAAGAAGAGGATAATCAGAGGCAACAAGATGAGGGCAGCGATAGCAGTGCCCCATGCCGCCGCGCGCCATCCAGCGCTGACCGCCAGAGCTGCCAGTAGAGGCAAAAAGACCAGCTGACCCGTAGCGTTGCTGGCGGAGAGTATACCCATCACCAATCCACGCTGTTTCACAAACCAGCGCTCAGCGATGATCGCTCCCAGGATCGATGCCAGCGCGCCGGTTGCCAGACCCAGCAGAACTCCCCAGAGCAGATCAAGCTGCCAGGAGGCGCTCATCAGCGTCGTCAGCCCACACGCGATCACCACCAGGAGCAGCGCCCCCATAATCACACGTCCAACGCCAAAACGTTGCATCAGGGCCGCAGTGAAAGGACCGCTGAGACCATAGATTACCAGATTGATTGATACAGAGAGCGAGATGGCAGCGTTGCTCCACCCAAACTCATGCTCAAGCGGCACAATCAACACACTGGGCATCGAACGCATACCGGCTGAAAATAACATCGTCAAAAAGATGATCACCGCAATCACCCACCCATAATGAAAGCGGAAACGGAGAAATCTGGCCAGCATAAACAAGTTCCCTTTGTCTCTAATGGCATATTTGAAAATAACGAGGTAACGACAGTACGTTATCTACTGGATCTAGAGAGTGAAAAAGAGGAGCATATAGCCCCTGATGATAGCATAACCCCTCCAAATGAGAGTTGCTACAGCCAACAAGGCACATATCGCTCAACTTGGCTCTCGCTGAGGAGAGATCATTCCTTTCTGTGCTCAAGGGTATATTTAAATTGTACTTAATAACAATATTGACAATTTCATATTGTCATGCTAACATAGTAGAGCAATCATAGACATTTTGTCAAGAGGGAGAGGCGTTTTCTGAAAAACGCCATGGATCACAGTACTAATCACGAACAGAAGCGAACCTCGTTCCTATCGGTGTTAGGGATAGGAACGAGGTTCGCTACTATTTTTCAGCAAATCACCCAAAAAAGACTAATCCAGGTAATCCTTCAGCTTGCGGCTGCGGCTGGGATGGCGCAATTTACGCAGAGCCTTGGCCTCGATCTGGCGAATACGCTCGCGGGTAACGTGAAACTCTTTGCCCACCTCTTCCAGCGTGCGGCTACGACCATCATCGAGCCCAAAGCGCAGCTGCAACACCTTGCGCTCGCGCTCAGTCAAGCTATCCAGCACATCCTCAACCTGCTCTTTGAGCAGCTGGTGACTGGCGGCATCAGCAGGCGCCAGAGCGGTGTGATCTTCCAGGAAATCACCAAGATGGCTGTCATCTTCTTCGCCAATCGGCGTCTCCAGGCTGACAGGCTCCTGGCTAACCTTGATAATCTCGCGCACCTTCTCGGCGCTGATCTCCATCTGCTCCGCAATCTCTTCGGAGGTGGGTTCACGCCCGAGATCTTGCAGCAGGCGGCGGCTGATACGGATCAGGCGGTTAATGGTCTCCACCATATGCACCGGGATACGGATCGTACGGGCCTGGTCAGCGATCGCGCGCGTGATGGCCTGACGAATCCACCAGGTAGCATAAGTGCTGAATTTGTAGCCCTTGGTATAATCGAACTTCTCAACGGCGCGGATCAGGCCGATATTGCCCTCCTGGATCAGATCCAGCAGGTTCATACCGCGGCCAATGTATTTCTTGGCCACGCTGACCACCAGACGCAAATTCGCCTCAGTCAAACGGCGCTGCGCCTCTTCCCCTTCATCGATATAACGGCGATTAGGTACGACTTTAAGATGCTCAGCCTTGAGACGCTCAGCCTTGCCACGCTCCATGAGTTGCGCTAACCGTACCTCCTCTTCCGCTGTCAGCAGAGGAACACGCCCAATCTCGCGCAGGTACATGCGCACGGGATCGTCTAAGCTACTCTCCAGATCAGCAACAACGATGCCGAAACCATCTTGCAGTTCCTCCCATTTGGAACCAGCCAGAACCTCGGCATCTACAACATCATCAGGTCCAGGCTCCCAGTCCGCTGGCGGCTCTTTGGTTGGGTCCAGGGCGTCCATAGGCTCTTCGTCCTGCAACTTAAACAGATCAAAGGACTCAGGCTCGGCGATAGAAGGGATTAGGCCTTCCTCGGTATCGGCATGAGCACGATGACCTACGGCATCAATATCAAAAACGGTACTTGTATTATTCAACATGGACTCATCAAAAGATTGAATTGTAAAAACATCGCGCAATGGCTCGGTGCTAATATGCACATTATGGACACGATCAATCACATCTTGTTCCCGATTCACCATTCTGGCTTCCCCCTTCAGAAAACAGGTTGAAAATGATAAACAATAATGAAACACATCCCTGTTTCCCGATCCAATACTGGTTAAAAATGATTCCTAAAACTAAGTGCTACATCAACGATGGGTTATACACACTTGCAGGGTCTACCCATGTAGATGTGTCGCCGAGTTGATAGTGCGTAACTGCATCCGAATATCTTGTACTTGTTGCTGAAGCTGTCTCATCATGATGTTATCACCAACATGCGCAGCCTCACTCATAAGATATCTCAGTTCTATATTCAATTGTAAGAGTCGTGCGCGTCTGAGCCTGGTCGCACATTGGACAGCTTCTTTTATCAGCCCAATTCCATCTTTTGGAGACCCCAGCTCAACACGCTTCCATGCCCGGTCTGCAGTTGCCCGCAGTTCCGAGGGCACGAATTGTTCAAAGGGTTGATATGAGGGGGAAGAATCACGTTGATACATAGAGTTGAGTAAGCGGTACAACTCTCGCGTGTCTGTCCCAGCAAAGTCACCATCGTTTATTATACCACAAACATGTGGACTTAACCCAGGATTTTGCAAGAGTAGCCCAATAAGGTAGTCCTCCCATTGTAGCTTATTACCTGTACCTCTGTCAAGTCCAACCATTTTGCTGCTGTCCGTGGTTGTTGACTCCCCTTGCCGCGCTCCCGGGGGGAGATCAAGCGCGCTAGTTCGATGTGGTTGAGCCTTCCCCCCATCTCTGATCCAACCAGCACCATCTCCTTGCGGTCCTCCCGTAGAGGACACAGCTGGCGAGCGAGTACCTGTGGCTTTGCCGGAACGCTGTTCGAGCGGGGAGGTAAACTCCGCGGCAACACTCAACGTTTTCTGGCCTCGCAACACCCTTTGCAGTTCCTCGTGGAGGCTGCGCTCATCGATACTAATCATAGTCGCTAATTTGCGCACATAGGCATCACGTTTGATACGATCACTGATCATACCTATCACAGGAAGTAAACGCCTGGCGGCTTCTGTTTTACCAACTGGCTCGCGCAGATTGAGATCCACCGTCTTCACACTGAAGTAGTAATCCACCAGTGGAAGTGGATGCGACACAGCATAGAGCCAGGCCGCGAAATCTCGTCTGATGAACTCATCCGGGTCTTCGCTGGCAGGCAGTTGCAGCACATTGATCTCCGCGTCAACCTGTTCTTCCAGGCGGATCATTCCCCGAGGTTGGGATGATTTGCCCTGTCCATACTGCTTCTGTTTTTCTGTCCCCCTGGCTGCCAGGGGAACTGGGACCACCATACGATCAAAGCCCTTGAGCGCTTCCTCGATCCCATGTTCGGTAGCCGCACTGCCAGCAGCATCAGGATCGAGCGCAAGCGTCACCTGTTTGGTCAGTTTTTTTAGTTGTTGAATGTGCTTTTCTGTAATGGCACTGCCAATACAGGCCACTGTCTGCCTGGTACCATATTGATGAGCAATAACCGCGTCAACATACCCTTCTACAATAACAACCTGCCGGGCCTGCTTTATTGCATCTCTGGCCATATCTATAGCATAGAGTACACTATTTTTCTCGAAGAGAAGTGTTTGAGGCGAATTCAGGTACTTTGGTTTACCATCGCCTAGCGCACGACCTCCAAAACCAATTACTCGACCACGGCTATCCCGGATAGGGAAGATGATACGATGTCTAAAGTAATCATATACCCCACCACCTACACCTTCTTGCTCACGACTTTCACGCGCACGCGCCAGTCCACCTATGACCAGCTCACGCTCCGTGTAGCCCAGATTGAGGAGATATGTCGTTAAGCCATCCCATTTGTCAGGAGCATAGCCGAGCGCAAATGAGATAACCGTATCAGACGAGATCCCTCGGCTCTGAACATAAGCACGTGCTTCGGCGGCCTCTCTGGAACGAAGCAACATTTGATGAAACCAGAGCAGAGCATCTTCGTTGAGTTTACGCAAACGCTCTTTAACTGCGCTGGCCTCACGCTCTTCCTCCAGAGTACGGCCAGAAGGGGCCTCTTCAACAGGCACCCCTGCTTTTTCTGCCAGATAAAGCAAGGCCTCGTGAAATTCCAATCCCTGTTGCTTCTCTACAAAGGTAAAGACGTCACCGCCCTCATTGCAACCGAAGCAACGCCAGGTCTGCGTCTCAGGGAAGACGTAGAACGATGCCGTTCGTTCGTTGTGAAATGGGCATAATCCTTTGAGTGCTTTCCCTGACTTGTGTAAGGAGACCACCAGGCCAATCTCTTCCGCCACATCCACTTTCGCTTTGATTATTTCAATTATAGACATTAGATCATAAACCTCTACAAAGCTCAGTCGATGCTGGTAAACGACTCCATGAATATTACCCAATCAATGGACATCTTCATCTGGCGCAAGATCAATGTCTCGAAACCAGACTATGGGGTCTCTGATACAGATATAACGAGCCATAACGCGGAAAGTCGCGCCTGTAAGCACAAAAGTATGATCCTCCAGGGAAACTTATACTATTGTACTACTTGATAGTACGAATCAAAGATAACTATGGGATCGCAAGAAAGCTAACATCAGTACTCATGCTCAGGGGACTTGTAAAAGATCCATTTAATCTAACGTTTCTGCTCACAAGAAGGTGACTTTTTGGGCAATGAGGAGAAAAACTGGTCATCAAGATAACATTGCCTGCTCCCTTTTTCGGCCAAAGGAAAGTTATCCACTTATCCACAGGCCCTATATACTATGATTCTTATATCTTTTTAAAAAGATATATAAAACAGCAGTAGTAGGGCCTGTGGATAAGTGGATAACCTGTGCCTCTCCATCCATCGATGGTAATAATCTTTTTTTCTGAGTAAGCTTCTCAAGGGCTTTCGATCCCTGTGGATAAGTTGTCCACAGGGATCAAAGGTGGTAATTTCCTGTGGATAACGGGATAGTTTGCGGTGGATAAAAGGGGGATAAACTCGCTGCTGGCCGTATTCTAAAAGATCGATGTGGATAAGTTATCCACCATCATGTTGATAAGAAAAATGGGTTATCCACCTGGTTGGAGAGGTGTGGAGAACTCATCCACACTGAATGTGGATAAGCAGCTATAATATAGCAATTTGATATATCAGAGCGATGCGTGAAGTGAGGCAACGTAGCAGGCTGATATATTGATCCGATGTATCCTCCTAAAAATGTGGAAAACTTATCCACACTCATGGTGGATAAGAATATATCGTGCTGATATATGTGGAAAGTGTGGAAAACTTATCCACATTCACTGTGGATAAAACATTAAAGAATAAAGAGGAGCACGCTACTTTTACACAATTTCAGGGAGTTGTCCACATTTTTTAGCAACTTATCCACTTCTATGTATGCCGATTCCCGAACGAGTTCAATATTTTGCCTGTTTTCTCCTGCAGGATTATCTTTTACTACCCGCCTGGTGGATAAGTTTTCCACGTCATTTGTGGAAAACTTAATATATCGGCACGATATATGTGGAAAATGTGGAAAACTTATCCACCATCTTTGTGGATAAATATCCAGTGATTGATAACTTTGTGGAGAGTGTGGATAAGTTTTCCACACTCTCTGTGGATAAGAATATATTATTGTCAAGATGAGTTGATAGCGCTCAACTCAAGAATACAGTAATGTGGAAAATGTGGAAAACTTATCCACGTTCACTGTGGATAAGTTAATACAACGTATCGTCCTGATATATGTACATATATCAGGACGATACGTGAAGTGAGATAACATAGCAAACTGATATATTGGCCTGATGTATCCAGTGAAAGGTGTGGAAAACTTATCCACCATCACTGTGGATAAGTTTGCTAATATAATTTTTTGATATATCAGAGCGATACGTGTAATTGGATAACGTAGCAAGCTGATATATTGACCTGATGTATCAGCCTAAAAATGTGGAAAACTTATCCACACCCACTGTGGATAAGTTTTCCACATCGTTTTTGATATATTGGTGTGATATATCATATGAATGGGTGGTTTGAAAGTTTTCACATAGCTTATATGCTATGCCTGGTTGGTACGTGTCTACCTGTCCGATCGGATCAACGAACTGTAAAATAGAAGAGACGCTGCCTCGCATTAGATGGAAGGCAACATCAATATATCTTTGTGATATATTGTAGGGCGGTGTACTCTTTATAAGAGGAATAGGATAAGGTAAAAGCGAGAGGCCGAAGAGTTATCCACAGACTTTGTGGATAACCCGGTGGAAAAATGTGCAGAAGTCTCTTTGCCTATGCTTCATCAGACGAAAACGAGGACGAT
>Ga0070730_10004820_pt1 | contig 11736 bp, 8 predicted proteins | sample Coa_R1_3_FD_66447 | JGI IMG/M metagenome (GOLD analysis project Ga0070730, IMG submission 66447) | Surface soil microbial communities from Centralia Pennsylvania, which are recovering from an underground coalmine fire - Coalmine... | ecosystem: Environmental > Terrestrial > Soil > Unclassified ... | reverse complement strand
ATTCTTCCCTAAACCCATTAGAATGTGCAGTTCCAAGCTATTACACCCGTAAGCCCTTTAGAATGTGCAGTTCCAAGAAACCCCGGGGGGAGGGGGGTGTCCCCAGTCTGGGGCCAGCTCTCGTTCTTCCTAAGGGCAGGTGTGGAGCATTCCGCCACGACTACGGTCACGTACCGTAAGCGCCTGTCCCTTCTGGTGACTCCTGTGGATGGCTGCCTGCCGCAAACAAGGCTCTCCTAGAAGCATGCAGCAGGATAGCTCTGGGAACCGTGTGGCCGAACCAAGTCCGCAAACGGTCCATCCGAAAGCGCCGCCGCCGCGCGAATCCACCTTCCGTAGGGAGCGTCGGGCCACAAGCGATCCGCGGCCCCCGGTATCTTCTGAACTGAATAACACGCCCCTGCGCTTTTCCTGGCGGCCCAAAACCGTTTGGCACTTGCTCAAAGCAACGTACTCCCAATGGAGCAGCGACCGCGTGCCCCGCATGGGCGCGGCACTGGCCTATTACACGATTTTCTCCCTCGCTCCTCTCCTGGTCATCGCCATCGCCATTGCCGGCTTTGTCTTCGGCGCGGACGCGGTGCAAGGCCGCATCATGGGCGAAATCCAGGGACTCGTCGGACGGGAGAGCGCCCGCGCCGTGCAAACCATGATCCAATCCGCGCACCGGCCCGCCCACGGCGTTATCGCCACCATTGTCGGCCTCGTTTTGTTGCTGGTGGGGGCCTCCGGCGTTTTCAGCGAAATGCAGGACGCTCTCAACAACATCTGGAAGGTGGACACCACCTCAAAAACCGGCGTGTGGAATCTGGTCCGCTATCGCTTTCTTAGTTTCGGCATGGTCCTGGGCATCGGGTTCTTGCTGCTGGTTTCCCTGTTGCTCAGCGCCGCTTTGTCTGCCGCCGCGGGATACCTCGAGGGCTTCATCTCCGTCCCCCCGGCCGCGCTGCACGCCGTGGATTTCCTTTTCTCTCTTTTCTTTATCGCTGCGCTGCTGGCCCTGATTTTCAAGCTCCTCCCCGACACCAGGATATCCTGGAGCGATGTCTGGGTCGGCGCCGCACTCACTTCCCTGCTGTTCACCTTGGGAAAATTCCTGATCGGTTTTTATATCGGCAAGAGCGTGACCATGTCCGCCTACGGCGCCGCCGGCTCCGTCGTCATCATGCTCGCCTGGATTTATTACTCCGCGCAGTTGCTGTACTTCGGCGCGGAATTTACCCACGTATTCTCCAAACGCTGTGGCTCCCAGCGGGAATACAAGACCTGACGCCGCCCGGGCGCTTCGTCTTGCGCCCGCCGCCCATCGCGGAACGCCATGATAAAATCGATTTAATACTGCCGCTGCCCCGGTGTTGGCGTTACAATGCGCCTCTGTCCCGGAGGATGGCACCCATGATTCGCAACTTCGCATCGCTTGCCGCATTGGCTTTGCTGGCCGCCGGTTCACTGCGCGCGCAGAACAAACTCTCGCCCAAATGGGAAGAACTCACCGCCGCCGATTTCCGGGAAGCCGTGCAGCAATCCAAAGGCGCTTGCCTGCTACCCTTCGGCATTCTGGAAAAGCATGGGCCGCATCTTCCGCTGGGCACCGATCTGCTGAATGTGCGCTACGCCTCCTTGCAAGCCGTATCGCAAGAGTACGCCGTGGTCTTTCCCGAATATTATTTCGGGCAAATCTTTGAAGCCAAGCACGAACCCGGCACCGTGGCCTACAGCATCGAGCTGCAGTTGCGCCTTTTGCAGGAAACCACCGGAGAAATGGCCCGCAACGGCTGCAAGAAAATCATCATCGTCAACGGCCACGGCGGCAACGAGCATCTGCTTCCCTACTTCGCGCAAGCACAACTGGACCAGCCGCACGATTATGTCGTCTACGTCCTGGATGGCCAACGCAGTAAGCCCGGCGGTCCCGGAAAGAAATCCACCGGCATCGATTACCACGCCGGCGAAAACGAAACGTCCAACACCATGGTTTCCCATCCCGATCTGGTGCACCAGGATCGCGCCAGGCAGGAATCCGGCGCGGATAGAAAACGCCTGAATCTTCCGGAAGAGTTGTACACCGGCATTTGGTGGTACGCCCGCTTTCCCGATCATTATTCCGGCGACGGTTCCGTGGCCACCAAAGAGCTGGGCGAATGGAACATGAAAACTTGGATCGATTCCATTGTGGAATGCATTCGCTCCGTCAAAGCCGACGACGTCAGCCTGAAACTTCAAAACGAATTCTACGAGAAGAGCAAACATCCGCTGGACACGCCGCAATAACGTCCGGCGTTGTGGGCTGTGCGGCGGCTGGCCACCGCGGACCTTGGAACGCGCCGATTTTATGAGGTAATCTCTGGCCCATGTCCTCGTTTTGCTTCCGAATCATTCGCTTCGCCGTTCTCCCGGCGGCGTTCCTGCCGTGCATCGCCGCGCAAAATGCGCCTGCGCCCAAGTCGAGTCACGCAACCATCGTTCTCACCCACGTCACCGTGATCAATCCCGGGGCGCAATCCGTCCAGCGCGACCAAACCGTAGTCATCGAAGGCCATCGCATCGCCTCCGTATCGTCGTCTGTATCCTCCGCTGATCCGAAGAATGCCCGTGTGATCGATAGCACCGGACAATTCCTGATTCCCGGATTGTGGGACATGCATGTGCACTCCGCCTTCGGCAATTGGTTTCCCGGCGGACGCGACATCATCCTGCCGTTGTTCATCGCCAACGGCGTCACCGGCGTGCGCGATATGGGCGGCGACCTTCCGGTCCTCTTTGCCTGGCGCAAGGAGATTGCCGCCGGAACAGCAATCGGCCCGCGCATGATTATTTCCGGGCCGATGCTGGACGCGGTTTTGCCGGACGGCAAGTTGCGCTTTCCCAGTTCCATCGCCGTCACGACTCCGGAGAGCGCCGTCGCTGCGGTAGATGCACTGAAAGCGCAAGGCGTCGATTTCATTAAAGTGCAGTCGGTAATTTCCCACGACGCGTATCTCGCCGGCGCTCGCGAAGCGCACCGGGTCGGCTTGCCCATCGTCGGCCACGTGCCCGACAAAGTGCGCATGAGCGAAGCCATCGCCGCCGGACAAAAGAGCATCGAGCACCTGATGGGCAGCTTCGAGGGCTGCTCCACCGAAGAAGACAAATTCATCGCCGGCGAGAGCGATCTGAAGCTTCTTCTCTCCTCCCAGGACAAAAAGAAGTGCGATGCGCTCATTCAGCAACTGGCGCAAAGCGGGACGTGGCAAGTTCCGACGCTGGCCTGGCAGCGCGGCGGCACATTTCTCGACCAGCGCGACCTGAAGCACGATGCCCTTGATAAATACGTTCCAGCGTACTGGCGCGACGTGACCTGGAAGCGGTTTACGCAAGAAATGATGCCGGGGCTGCTGCACGATCCACTGGAGCTGCGGAAACAATATTTCGCCGCGAATCTGGCGATGGTGGGAATGCAGCATCGCGCCGGAGTTCCCTTCCTCGCCGGAACCGATACCGCGCCGGGCGTGTACATCATGCCCGGATTCAGCTTGCACGATGAACTGGCCAATTTTGTCGAAGCGGGATTCACCCCGATGGAGGCGCTGCAAACCGCGACCAGCAACCCCGCAAAATTCCTGGAGACGGAGAGCAGCTACGGTTCGGTGGATGCCGGCAAGATCGCCGACCTGGTTCTCCTCGGCGCCAATCCGCTCGAGGACATTCGCCACACGCGCAAGATCACTGCGGTGATCGCCAACGGTCGATTCTTCGATCGCCGCGCATTGGACCGCATGTTGAAAGAGGTTGAGGTGGCCGCAAAGAAGATTCCCGCAAACTAAGAGCGGCGTTCACCTCGCAGCGCAGAATTCGGGAAATTGCGGACCGCCAAAGTGGCTGCCCTACTTCGGCTAGTTGCCCCAGGGCTTCCATTTCGAGCGCTTTTTTACGCACAGGCAACTCGGCGAATACTGCGGCGCCGTAACCGTGACGTGGTTCGGCAAATCGTAGGTCACCTGCGCGTTCGATTGCGCCGAACTGCGGCCCTTGTCGATGCGATATTCGTATTCGACCGTGAGCGGCAGCGGGCCTTCGGAAGTGTTGGACGCAAAAGTCCACGAGCACAAATTTTCTTTGGCGGCGCTGACCAACGCCGGAGGCCCGGCCGGCTCTCCGGCAAAGGCGAAGCGGCCATCCTTGTGCACCAGGATTTTCAGCGTCACTTTCCCAAACACCTTCGATTGCCAGGCCACCTCCGGATAGCTGGGCGCCTGGAAATGCGTCACCCGCGGAGACTCCGTCGCCAACGGCGCTTCGGCAGTCACCGGCGTATCGGCAAAAAGCAAAAACGAGAACAGGAACGCGAGAAGTGTATTCATTCCCAACCTCCACCTTCATTCTGCGAACTCTTGGGCGCCTCTTTTGATTACGCCTGGATCTTTGCCGGCTCGGATGCTTTTTGCGCCGCGCACTGCAACCCCTTGTGTGTGCCACACTGTGCGGCCTTGCCGGGGTGGGGCACAGCAATGCTGTGCCCCTACGAACTACGGAACAGCCTGACTTTTCTTGCGCGCGGACTCGAATTCGTCGCCGGGCTGCCAGCCTTGCAACTGCGGCATGGTGGCCGCTTGCTGGCCGAGCAGAAATCCGAAACGTGCCATCTTGGCCAGCCCGCTGAAATCCCATTCCGGATGGTATTCATCGCTGGGCTGATGGTAATGATGGTCCACGTAATCCTGGGCTTGCGCTTCGCCCCACGCCGCGTCGTGTCCTTTATATTTCAGTCCCTCGCCGATGGAGAAAGCAGGAACGCCCACTCGCGCCAGGCTGAAATGATCGGAGCGGTAGTAATGGCCGGCTTCCGGCCGGGAATCCGCGCGAATTGCCAGGCCCAATGTTTTCGCCATCGATTCGACCACCGGATAGAACGTGGTCCGCTCCGCGCCACTTGCTTCCAGTTCCTCCGGATCACCTAGCGGAGCGAGCGCATCATAATTCAAATCCACGGTAATTTTCGAGGGCGGGATCGGGGAATGTTTGCCGAGATATTCGGAGCCCAGCAGGCCCTGTTCTTCGGCCGTGACCACGGCGAAAAGGATGGAACGCGGCGGCGGAACTTTGGAAATAGCCCAACTGCGCGCGAGTTCGAGAAGGATGCCGCAACCGGTCGCGTTGTCCACTGCGCCGTTGTAGATATTGTCGCCGCTCAGGTTGGGATCGATTCCCAGATGATCGTAGTGCGCGCTGTACAGAACCGCTTCGCCGGCGCGCTTCGCATCGGCCCCGGGCAATTTGGCGATTACGTTGCGCGAGATAAACGGGTGCAACTGGCTGGCGACGTGGGCTTGCAAGCGCACCGGAAGCTCGATGGGCTTGAAGTCTCGCGACTGCGCTTGCTGAAACAGCTTGTCGATGTCCTGGCCGGACATGGCCGCGAGTTTTCTGGCGACGTCCAATTGAATCCAGGAAGCGGCTTGCAGCTTAGGCGAGCCATCGCGGCGCAGATGCTCTCTCTCCGTGCCCATGGAGTTGCGCACCACTTGCCATCCGTAACTGGCCAGGTCGGTGCGATGGATGATGAGCGTCGCGATCGCACCGTGCCGCGCGGTTTCTTCGTACTTGTAGGTCCAGCGGCCATAGTAGGTGAGCGCTTTGCCCTTGAAGAATTTGGGGTCGTCGGAGACCGGCTCGTTGACAAAAAGCAGCGCGACCTTGCCCTTAAGATCGACGCCCTTGTAATCGTCCCATTGATATTCGGGAGCGGTGATGCCATAGCCGACGAAAACGATGGGGGCATCGATGTCGGCAATCTCGCTTTGCGATTCGTTGTTGGTGATGAAATCGTCGAGATTCTTGAGCGTGACGGCTTCGCCGTTTGCGGGCGCCAGCTGGAAGGAAGTTTCCGGAAGAGTCTTTACGCCCATCATGGGGACATCCTGAAAGTAGGTGCCGTTGCCGGCGCCGGGCTTCAAGCCGTCCAGCTCAAATTGGGTGGCGATGTATTCGGCGGCGATGTCGCCGCCGCGCTGGCCGGTGCCGCGCCCTTCAAGCAGATCGCTGGACAGGAATTTAACGTGCGCGCGAATTTTTTCGGGATCGGGCGATTCCATGGCGACACCGGTCAGTCTTGCGGAAGGGTGAGCCTTCTTTTGGGTGGCAAAAGAGTTGGCGAAGAGCACAGCGGTGACCAATGGCAACCCCAAGAAAACGAATCGGCGCATCCTTTTCTGCTCCTCTTTCGCTCTTCGCGCAACCGACTGCCCGGTCATGCTGCGGACAGCCAAAAATGGCGGCCCCACTTTGCTCGATTGCTTGCATCGTGCCGAGATGGGGCGCAGCGGTGCTGCGTCCCTACGGGCAAATCATTTTTTGGCGCGGTCTTTCAGCAAATTCTTTAGCTCGGACATGAATTCCTGCACGTCCTTGAAATCCATGTACACGCTGGCGAAGCGGACGTAAGCGACCTTGTCCAGTTTTTTCAGCCGGTGCATGATCATTTCGCCGATTTCAGTGGTGGTCAGCTCGCGCTCGGTGGCTTCGTGAACGACGCCTTCGATTTCGTCGACGATAGCCTCCAGTTTTGGCGTGGGCACCGGGCGCTTTTCGCAAGCCTTGAGCAAACCCTGCAGGATCTTTTGGCGCTCGAAACGCTCGCGGCGGCCATCTTTCTTGATCACCATGTAAGGAATTTCGTCAATGCGCTCGTACGTGGTGAAGCGGCGGCCGCATTTCAGGCATTCCCGGCGGCGGCGGATGGTGTCGCCAATGCGGCCTTCGCGAGAATCGATTACCTTGTCGTCTACGTGCGCGCAGAAAGGGCACTTCACTCGGCGATTTCTCCTGGAGCGCTCTGCAGCTCGGACGCTTTTTCCTGCTTGGCCATCTGGCGCAGTTCGCCCAGCGACCAGCCCTGATGAATCAGCAGCGGCAGACCGACGACACTGCACATGGCGAAGGAAATCAACCATAAGACGATGGCGGCGGCGACGGCCGGCTCTCTTTCTACTCCAAATATCGCGGTATACGCAATGATGGAGCCCGCCTGCGAACCGCCGCCGACCCCGGGAACCTGCACCGCGGAACCAACCAGGGTGAAGGCCATGACCAGCATGGCGTCGCTCAGGGTGATGCCGGCGAGCTTGCCGCCAAAACTGTGCGACACCCACAAATACACCAACAGCACCAGAAACCAATGGGCCGTTGAGTATAGAACTGCCAGGGCGAGTTGGCCCCAGGTGCGGATAGTCTGCACGCCGCGGGCGAACTCCAGGATGATGACGGCAAACCTGGCTTTCCAGCCGTGCGCCGCGACGATGGGCCGCAGGCGGCGCTCCAACAGCGCCGTGCCATGCACGCGCAGGTATACCAATAGCAGCACGGCGGCAAGGACCCCGGCAAACAGCACCGAACCGGTGGTCTTGGCGGCCGTTTGCAGCTTGCCGGCGGTTTCGCCGGCGTGGGCGTGGGATTCAAAGAGCAGCAAGCCGATAGCAGCAATCACCGCGGTGCTGGCGGCGTCGAACAGGCGCTCCAGCACGTAGATTCCGAATTCGCCGGAGATCGGAAGTTTCTCTTTGCGGGCCAGAAGCAGCGGGCGAATGGGTTCGCCGGCCCGGCCCAGGAGGAACACGGCGGAAAAACCGGCGAGGGTCATGGCGTAGATATTGGAGAAGCGCGACGGGCCAAGGTTCTGCTGAAAGACCCCCCAACGCAGGGCCCGCAAAGCGTAGCAACCATAAATAGCGAGCACCGAGAGCGCGAGGAGGAAGAGGTTGGCATCGCGGATGACGTGCAAAAGTCTTGCGCCGCTGAAATCGCCGAAGTGAAAAAAGCCGCGCGCGCGGTAGGCAAGAAATCCCAGCAGCCCGGCTCCCACAACGGCAATCAGAAGCTTCCTCGACGAAGCGCGCATGAGCTTGCCAGCCTACTGGGTGGTAGGCGCCAGCGTCAAGGCGTTCAGGACAGGCGTTCAGGACAGTGGCTGCGAATGAAACTGCTTCTGTGCATGTACCGGAGGCAGTGATTGGGGCGGGAATTGGAACCTTGCGCATCCGGGCAGTTAAGAACATCAACCCGAAATCAATACTTCCAGCGGTTGCACCTGGCGTTCAATCTCCGATTGAGCGCCAGAACGCCGCGTAATTTCCAGATCGTAGAAGTTCTGCAGGTTGAGCCAAAACTCCGCATTCGTTTTGAAATATCGCGCTAAGCGAAGAGCAGTCTCGACGGTAATGCGGCGGCGCTCGTTTACGATTTCTCCGATGCGAGTGGCCGGCACGTGCAATTCGAGCGCCAGTTTGTTGACACTAAGGCGCAGCGGCTTCATGAAATCCTCTCGGAGAATCTCGCCGGGGTGAACCGGCGGCAAGAGTGCTTTGGATTTGCTCATGCGTTTTGGCTCCTAGTGGTAATCGACGATCTCCACGTCATGCGCGTGCCCGTCCTTCCATTTAAAGCAGATCCGCCACTGCCGATTGATGCGAATCGAATGTTGTCCGCTGCGAGCGCCGCGCAAAGCTTCGAGCTGGTTCCCGGGAGGAGAGGCCAAGATGGCGAGTTCCGTTGCAGCGTGCAGCTGCAGAAGCTTTCTTAGAGCAACTCGGTCAAAAGCACGGAAACGCTTGGTGCGCTGATAACGGAAAAGCTGCTCGGTGTCCTTGGAGCGAAAGCTCTGGATCACCCGTATAACGTAACACGTTGCGCGTTATACTTCAACCGTAGCCTATCCGTGTTGAATCAGCTTACCAGAGGAGCTTTAGGGCCAATTGGATTTGGCGGGAGCTGGTGGCCGTGCTGGTGATGGCGCCGGCCGTGCCGGAGAGGCCGGTGGCATTGGTTGCAGTCGGTGGGGTGAAGACGATCAAGTTGGGAGTGTTGAAGTTAGCGCGGTTGAGGAGATTGAACATTTCGGCGCGGAATTGAAGGCTGAGGCGCTCGCGGATGGCGGTCTCCTTCAGCACCGAAAAATCCCAAGTGGCCAGGCCGGGGCCGATGTAGGTGTCCCGGCCAGCGTTGCCGTAGAAACCGCTGGCGGAGGGCGGAGCGATGAAGGCGGCCGGATTAAACCACTGATTGGGATGGCCTAGAATGACCGGGCCGGAGAAGATGGGATTCAGGAAAGGGCGCACCGGATTCCGTGTGTCGCCGTTGTTAGAGGGGTTGTAGCTGAGCTGCGGCGTGAACGGGAAACCGGATTGGGCGGTGAAAATTCCCGCCACGGACCAACCTCCGATCAGCTTGCCGCGCCAACCTTGCAGCGCGCTGCCCAATATTCGGCCCGGTCCGAAGGGCAATGCGTAGAGCGCGTTGATGACCGCGACATTTCGTACGTCGAAGGTGGCCAGCCCTTTGTCGCTCCTGAGGTCGAAGGGATTGGATACCAAGCCAGGGGCATTGCCGGCGGTGGTCTGATTGACGGAGTCGCCGTCGTCGAGCGTCTTGGACCAGGTGTAAATACCGCGGACCGAGACGCCGCGACTGAAGCGTCGAAGCACATCGAGCTGCAGTGCGTGATACGAACTGTCGCCGCGGGAAAACCAGGTCCAGGTGTTGGCCAGTGCGGGGTTGGCTTTGGGAGTTCCTGCGGGAATGTAATAGGTGCCGGCGGGAACGGGCGCTCCGGCAAGAGGCGAGCCTTTCGGGAAACCGGCGGTGGGCGAATTTGTCGCGGTGATCGGCAGACTCGCATCGTAGGTGGGAAAGACCGCTGGGCACGGAGCGGAGGGGCATATCGTTGGGAACGGCTCATTGGCGTCGACTCCGACGATTTCGTGATAGCCGTGCGAGCCGACATAGCCAACGGTCAGAGCTGTGTTGGGAGAGAGTTGCCGCTCGAGGCGGAGCGACCACGAGACGAGCGTAGGCGTTTGCAGGTCGGGCTGTACGCCACCGGGCGCGAGCCTGGCGGCAGCGGGCACTGCGGCAGAGGGATCGATCGGAAGGCGGGAGACCGGCACGGAGGCCAAACTGTAAGTCGGATTGAACGGGGCGTTTTGGTCGGCGCGGTAGCCGAGGGCGTCTTGCAGATCATTGTACATTCCGAACCCGGCGCGAAGGACGGTTTTGGCGCCGAGAGGACTCCACGCGATGCCGATGCGGGGCTGGGGAAGAAACTTTGCGTTGTTGGCGCTGAAGAGGGCGTCGCCGATGATCGGCTGCGTGGAGATGACGCCATTGGTGAAGGCGTAGTTGGCGGCGCGAGCGCGCGCTTCGTTCCAGCCGGTGGAAGATTCGGCGCGAAAACCGAGCGAAATCGTCAGCTTGGGGCTGAGACGGAATACGTCTTCGGCATACCCGGCGGCGAACAGGGAGCGCCAGTACATTTGCGTGGGCGTTGGATCGAAGAGAAAGCTGCTCACCGTGCCGCTGAGGAATTGCGCCAGGCTGGAGAACGTAGCCTGGCCGAATTGGCTTAGCGCGATGGTTTCGTTGGACTGGAAACGCTGGACCCAGACACCAAGGCTGAGTTGGTGGCGGCCGCGGGTCAGCGTGACGCGATCTTCATAGGTGAAAAGATTGCGGGCGATGCGAAGGTTGCTGCCGTTGTTGCTGCCCGCAAGGCCGACGGAGGCTTGCGGGTTGGACGCGGCGCTGCCGCCAACGACTACAGCGCCCACCGGACGCCCGGTAAGAAAGCCGGGAACGCCGGCGGCGGGAGTGCCGGGCGTGGGCTCTCCCGAGAAGAAATAGCCGGCACGCGAAAAGCCGAAGCGAGCGGTATTCAAAAAGCTGGGCGAAACGATGTGCGTTTCTTCCAGGCTGAGGACTTGTTCGCGGAGAGCGAGAATGTCGGCGCTGAAGGGATCGAGCGGAGTGGCGGTGAAATCGTCGCCGTCGTCGACCGTGTAGATGGCGGCCAGCGAATCCTTGGATGAAACGATGTGGTCCACACGCAGCGTTCCGAAATCTTCGCGGATGGTTTGCAACGGGCTGCTGAAGACCTGCGCGATACCGCTGAAGTCCGGAGCGCCTGCGGGAGGCGTAGGCCAGAGATTCAACAGTGGCTGCACGCTGGGGGCGGCGGCGGCGCGGGAAGCTGCGTCGGGCACGAAGGCGGCGGAGGTTTGGTGAAGCTGCTGGCGGAAGCCTTCATAGTTGGCAAAGAAGAAGGTGCTGTTGGCGCGGAGCGGGCCTCCGATCGAGGCGCCGAATTGGTTGCGCTGGAAGGGCGGCGCGGAGCCCTGGTCAAAGAAATTAGGGGCATCGAGAGCGTTGTTGCGCAGGAATTCAAAAGCGGCGCCGTGCCACTGGTTGCTGCCGGATTGCGTGACAAGGACGACCTGGGCGCCGGGATGCTTGCCGAAATCGGCGCTGTAGGAATCGCGCTGCACGTTGAATTCGCGGACGGCGTCGACGCCCAGGAGCATGCCGCTGGCGCCGCCGGGCTGCATATTGTTTTCGGCGGCTCCACTGTACTCAATGCCGTTGAGAAGAAACAAATTTTGCTGCGGTCGATTTCCGGAAACGGCGAAATTGTTGGCGGTGGTGGAGTTGGAAACGCCGGTGCCGCCGGTTTTCTGGGAAGTGAAATTAACGATGCCGGGATTGAGGGGAAGAAGGAGATCAAAGCTGCGGCCGTTGAGGGGGAGATCCCTGATTTGCTGCTCGGCCACCAGGCCGGAGATGTCGCTGGTAGCGGCGTTGACCATGGGAGCGTCGTCGAAGACGAATACGTCTACGTCCGTGCCTTTGAGCGACAACTGAAAATCAAGTGGAGCTTCCTGTCCCACGGCGAGGTGAATACCACGGCGAACCTCGTCGCGGAAACCGGCTTTG
>Ga0070730_10004819_pt1 | contig 11739 bp, 9 predicted proteins | sample Coa_R1_3_FD_66447 | JGI IMG/M metagenome (GOLD analysis project Ga0070730, IMG submission 66447) | Surface soil microbial communities from Centralia Pennsylvania, which are recovering from an underground coalmine fire - Coalmine... | ecosystem: Environmental > Terrestrial > Soil > Unclassified ... | reverse complement strand
CCGGCTGGAACGCCGCAGCAGCCGGCGGGAACACCGCAGCAGTAAGTGCGTAGGATGGGTTGAGCCAACGGGTCGCGCGAACGCGCGCCCGATGACAGGCTCCGCGAAACCCATCGCTTGGCTCAACCCATCCTACGAACTACGAACCAACATAGGTGGGCGGAGAACGGCCGGGCCTTTCGACCCGGCCGTTCTCGCCCGTTACCAGTCGCCAGTTCTGGTGAACTAGTCGTCCCAATCATGGTGACGGATCACCACGCCGCGGTCGCCGTAATAGTCGCGGTGATACCAGCCGCGGTGCCAGCCTCGGTCGTGTTCATAGAACCCGAAGCGCGGACCACAGTAGTGGTAAGCGCAGTAACCGGGGCCGCCGCCGATGCGGAAGCCGAATTCCGCCGCGTTGGCGATCGTAGGCGCCGTAACGGCCACCGCAGTCACGGCAGCGAGTACGTAAGAGAGCTTCCTCATGCGCTCCTCCTGTCGCTGGTTGCGCAGCAGGGAAAACGAATGCGACGGCTGCCGGTTTCGCGAACGACACAGGAACTTTCTTGAATGGATGTTCACCATCATTGCATCGTGTGGGTTCAATCGGAACATTGAGGATCGCGACCACTGCGCCACGATAGGACAAACCTGTGCCTAGTCCCGGCCGCGACTGGCGACGAGACGCGCCAGTCGTGCGGCCGCCGGAACGATGAGCTGCCGCGGAAACCCCGAAAAGCCCAGCATCAGCCCCGCGCGCGGGCGCGCCGAGCGATAGAAGCGGCTGATGGCGCGCACGATGATGCCGGCGCGGCGCGCGGCCTCCTCGATTTCGACGTCGGACGTGCCGTCACGCAGATAGGCGACGAGATGCATGCCCTGATCGGGCAGCGCCACGTCAAGGCTGCCGGCGGCGCGACGCGTCAACGTCTCGGCCAGCGCATCGCGCTGCTCGCGATAGAGCTGACGCATGCGGCGAACATGCGCGGCAAAGTGGCCCTGCTGCATGAACTGGGAGACGACCTCCTGCTGCAGCGTCGCGGGCTGGCGATCGATCAGATAGCGCGCCCCGACGAAAGCCTGCAGCAACGCCCGCGGCACCGCGGCATAGCCGATGCGCAGGCCGGGAAACAGCGCCTTGTTGAGCGTGCCGACATAGATCACTTGCTCGGACCGATCGAGCCCCTGGAGCGATGCCAGTGGCGGGCCCGAATAGCGGAATTCGCTGGTGTAGTCGTCCTCGACAATGAACGCGCCGCTTTGCCGCGCCCAGGCGAGCAGCTCCAGCCGTCGCGCCATGGACATCGCGACGCCGCACGGAAATTGATGCGACGGCGTGACGAAGACCGCTCGCGCGCGCGGCGCCTTGCGGCGGCCGGTATCGACGATCAGGCCCTGGTCGTCCACGGGGATCGCGTGCGGCCGCACCTTGGCGAGCAGGAGCTGTGCATGGGTCAGGGGATAGCCGGGATCCTCGACCCAGACCTCGTCGCCCGGCGCAAGCAGCACGCGGATCGCGATGTCGATCGCCTGCTGGGTGCCCGCAGTGATGACGATCTGCTCCGCCTCGCACTGAACCGCACGGGCCGCCCGCAGGTAGTCGCAGATATTGGCGCGCAGCGCGGTGAGGCCCGCCGGATCGGCGTAGCCGAGATCGTTCGATCCGAATTGGCGCACGGCGCGATGCGTGAGGGTGCGCCAGGTGTCCGCGGTGCGCGCGTCGATCAGCGTACGCCCGGTGTTGAACGGACGCGCGTCGCCCTGCACCGCCGAGCGCTCGAAATCGGGAAAGGCCCTGGCCATCGTCGGCACCGTGCGCTTGATCGCGCGCGGAGCGCGCCGGCGTGTCGCGAGGCCCGCGACATCGTTGGAGATGAAGGTGCCCGACCCATGGCGGCTCTCGACATAGCCTTCGGCCAGCAACTGCTCATAGGCCGAAACCACCGACGCCCGCGCCACGCCGAGCTGCCTTGCCATGGCGCGCGACGACGGCATGCGCGCGCCCGCACAAAGCGCGCCCGAGGCCACGGCGGAGCAGACCTGCATGTAGATCTGCCGCGACAGCGGCGTGCGGCTCGCGCGGTCGAGTTGCCAGGAGTAGAGATCAGCCCATCCTTGCAATGACGACGCTCCCGAAAGTGGTCTGCCCCAATGAGCAAAATTGGACCATCCAGCCGATCCAGTAAAGGTTAGCCTCGGGCCTCGCCGTTCCGTTTGCAAGGATTTTGAAATAATGACCGCGTCCGAGCCGCTCGACCTAGCCTGGCGCTACTCCTTGTTCGAGGCGATCTATGGCCGGCGCTCCCGGCGTTTCGGTCTCGGCTTCGAGATGCCTACCGGGCCGTTTCGCTACAAGTCCACGCACGCGCCGTTGCCGCTGACCGAGCTCGAGGAGGCGCTGTTGGTCGGCGCGGGCGCCGGATTCACCGGGCTCGCGCTCTGGGACCTGCCGACGCCGGCGCCTTATTCCCGTCGCAGCGGCCGCGCCTTCCCGACGACGCACCCCGGCGGCCAGACCGCGCTGTTCTTCACCAACGACGAAGGGTTTTATGTCCTCGACGACGACGTCGCCGCGAGCAAGCCGCGCGAGATCGAATCCACGGAGGAGCGCGGCAAGCTGCTCGAGATCTACCGCGCGCAACGCCGAACGCTGAAGCCCGGCCGGCTCGATATTCCCCGCCGCGCGCCGACGATGAGCGGTCACGACCACTGGGATTCGAACCGGCCCGGCTCCACGCTGTTCATGCCGGTCTGCGACGTCAGCGCATCGCTGATCTCGTTGATCGCACAGTTCGTCGATCCTGCGCTGCGCCGCTATGCGGCCGGAGGCCGCGGCATGAATATCGTCGACGACCGCCACGGCTTTCGCCCGGCCGGCACGGAACGCTGGCTCAAGGATGGATTGATTGACGCCGAGCAGGTCTTGCCGCTGTCGATCGTCGAGCGACAGGCCTGCTACTACGTCTTCAGCGAGCCGGCTGCGATCTGCCAGAACATGTTTCTCGCGACCGAGGCGATCGGGCTCGGCGGCTGGAAGCATTGCGGATTCCTGTCGCTCGGGATTCTCGAGCGCATGGGATTTCGCATCGTGCCTGCCGCGAGCGGCGGGTTGTTCGGCAATCCGATCGGGCTCGACGGCGTATTCGAGGCAAGCTGTCCACCCTATCATGCGAGCATGGATGCGGCGGTCGATGCGGCATTTTCGCGGAGGGCCAGCGCGGAGACGGCGGTCGTGCCGCATCGCATGTCGGAGGCCGACCATCGCGCCGGAACGGTCCGTCTCAGCGCCGAAGGACTTGCCTGCACCAAGGCGGTCTGCAACTACATCTACGAGACCTACGGCCGCTTTCCAGCCACGACCGACGCCATGCATCTGATGTGGGTGATGCAGGCGCACCACATCGACACCGACTACTACGACCGCTTTTTCGGCGCGAACGCGTACGGATCGACGCACGCGGCGCATATGGCAAATTGGCATCGGTAAGGGATCGGTTGTCGCACGTCGTGCACTACGCATGGTGAGAACGGGCACGCTGCCGTAAGGCGGCCAAAGCCGCGGAGCGCCGTGCCCACAATCACGCCCCGATCCTCACCACGCATCACGATCTTCAGCTCTTCATCGAACAAAGTGTGATCGCCGACACATCACCAAGGCGCGGAGCCTCGTTAACTATCATGCAGAGGCGGACGATCCTTGTCCGCCGCTCATGATCAGAGAGGAGACCCCTAAATGACGACGACATACGGAATCCTTGGTTCCGCATTACTGCTCTCGGTGGCACTGGCGGCCGGCTCTACAACCGCGGCTTTGGCGGGAGGCACTCGCGTCCCGGTCGTGCATCCTCCGATCTCGCGTAATCACCTGCCGGTGTACCCGCCGCAGCCGCGCCAGCCGCCGGGTGGCGTTATCGGCGGAGGTGGTGCAAGCTCATCTTTATGCTACGAAGACGAGATTGGACACAACGGGTGTCACACACCGTATTAAAGCCACCGCACTGACAGTCCAGGCTCAAGAGCCCTGGCGCGATAACTGATCCACGCCGGGGCTTCTCTTTCGATGCGATGCGACCTCTCCCACGAGGGAGACGTGAAGAAGGCACTGCCCGTCAGGCAAAGCACTTCGCTTTATCAGAAGACGCTTTGCCTTAAGTCAAGCCCTCTCGCGAAAAATATTCCGCTTCCGTTTTTCGGAAGACCGTGATTAGTTTTGCGCATCCCGCTCCGGCAAGAGGGGCGTTTCGGCCGATCGTCACGAACGTAGGCAGCGGGATGCGATGGACGTGTTGCAGCCGGTCAGACGAGCGGGGTGCGATGCGGACGGCGAAATCGCGTGGTCCTGGCGCCCCGACGCTGGCGTCAAGCTTCGCTTCTGATGATGGCGAGGCGACGGAGGCTAACAAGCCCGGCACTCCGGGGAGATCGCGTATAAGCCGTAAAACCATTGCGCGGGGAATGCCGGTTGTTCCGGCTGCCCTGTTGTTGCCTGCGTGCTCAAAGTGCACTTTTCTTTGCACGCAAGGCTCGCGGGTGCGGCCTGCACCCGGCATTCCCTGCGCCCTCTCTTTCTTTCGAGGGCCACGAACGATGCATCACTCGGGCGGATTTCCGTCGCGGGAATGGTCAGTCACATCCCCTCCACTGTCGTGCCCCGCGCATGCGGGGCATCCAGTACGCCGAGACGGTCATGAGAATCGAGATAGCGGTGATTGCTGGATAGCACGGTCAAGCCGGGCGATGACATCCGAATGGACGGCTGCTTGAAATTCTAATCCGAAAATCGCCACGCTTCAATGCCGGGGCGCGGCCTTCTTGCCGACGGTCGGCTTCATCCCGGCGGTTGGCTTCATCGCCGCTGCCTGCGCCGGCAGATATTTCTGTACGATCGAGGGATCGAGCTCGGCCACCGCGCTGTCGGGCAGGCGCACCCAGATCTCGTCCTTGCCGAACAGCGAGATGCCGAGATAGCCGCGCATGGTGAGCTGCTGACCGTCCGGGCTCAGCGTCATCTTGGCGTTGTAGATATTGCCGTCGCGCGGATCGAGCACGTTGCCGTCCTCGTAGCTCAAACCGTTGCGCTTCATGTCGCGGATGAAGGGAATGCCGAGCCACGGCATATCCTTGCGATCGTCAGTGCATCTGGAGCAGACCGGATTGGGCGGATCGCCTGGTTTCAGAAACATCTTGGCGATGACGCCTTCGTAGGTGCCGTTGTTGTCTTCGATCACCAGGAACCAGCCGACCGACTTGCCGTTCTCGATCTTCTGCCACAGGCCCACGGCCGAGGTCGGATCGAACGCGCGCGCAGCCGTCGTGCCGGTGAGCGAGACCGCCAGCGCGGCAGCGGCTGCGAGCAGCCGAAGTTGGAAGAGCGATTTCCGCATCGTCATCACCTGACCAATCAACAAATTGAATGGCCGGAGACTACGGCCATTTCGAGGTTGGTGCCAGTGCCCCGGGGCGCGAGATTGCCAGGTCGCAATGCACCTTCGCGAGAGGCAGCAGGTCATAATTCCGTTGGAATCAGCTGACGCCGAGCTTCTTCTGCAGGCTCGACGACGAGGTGGTGTACTGGAACACCAGCCGCTTGTCCGGATAGACGTAGCGGTGTGCTTTCTGCGCCATCAGCGCGCCTTCGTGGAAACCGCACAGGATCAGCTTCAGCTTGCCAGGATACGTATTGATGTCGCCGATGGCGAAGATGCCGGGCACGCTGGTCTCGAACGCGCTGGTCTCGACCGGAACGAGATTGTGCTCGAGCTCGATGCCCCAGTTCGCGACGGGTCCGAGTTTCATGGTGAGCCCGAAGAACGGCAGCATGGTGTCGCAGGAGACCTTGGTGACGCTGTTATCGTTGCCCTTGACGGTGGCGCCCTTGAGCTTGCCGCCCTCGCCTTCAAGCGCGGTGACCTGGCCGAGCTTCAGATCCATCTTGCCGGAGGATACCAGCTCGCGCATCTGCTCGACGCTGTGCGGCGCGGCGCGGAACTCGTCGCGCCGGTGCAGCAGCGTCACCCGCTTGGCGATCGGATGCAGATTGAGCGTCCAGTCGAGCGCGCTATCGCCGCCGCCGACGATCAACAGTTCCTTGTCGCGGAACTGCTCCATCTTGCGCACGGAGTAGAACACGCTACTGCCCTCATAGGCCTCGATGCCCGGCACCGGTGGACGCTTGGGCTGGAACGAGCCGCCGCCCGCGGAGATCACCACGACCTTGCATTCGAATACCTTGCCGGCGTCGGTGGTGACGCGGAAGGCGGGATCACCGATCTTCTCGATCGTGTCCACCATCTCGCCCAGATGAAAGGTCGGCGCGAACGGCTTGATCTGTTCCATCAGCGCATCGGTCAGCCCCTGGCCGGTGACGAAGGGAATGCCGGGAATGTCGTAGATGGGTTTTTCCGGATAGAGCTCGGCGCATTGGCCGCCGACCTTATCGAGGATGTCGACCAGATGCGCCTTCATGTCGAGGAGGCCGAGCTCGAAAACGGCGAACAGTCCGCATGGGCCCGCGCCAATAATCAGCACATCGGTTTTGATCGCTTCGCTCATATCGCTTCTTTTCGGTTGGACCGCCCGGTGGGAAAAAGATAGGGGCGACCGCCTGTCTAGCCAACCATGCGAGATCAGGAAAGCCCATAAATGAAGGGGCTGGCCCGCCGCACACCCCCTTGCCGCAGACGGCAAGGCGGCTAGTAACGGGGACGAGAATTGCGGAGATTGCGTCGTGAATGCACCGATACGTCAGAATGCCGAGCCGCGGCTGGAAGATTTTCCCTATCGGATCGCGGACAACGTCCGCTACGCCGATCTCGATCCGAACCAGCACGTCAACAACGCGGTCTATGCAAGCTATTTCGAGACCGGACGCGTCACGCTGATGAAGGACCGCTCCCGCGGCCTGATGCCGGAAGGGTTGTCGTGGATGATGGTGCGGCTCGACATGCATTTCCGCGAGCAACTGCGCTGGCCCGGCACAATCGAGATGGGGCTCGGCCTCGTCAAGTTCGGCCGCACGTCAGTGACGTTCGACCAGGTGGTGTTCTCGGAAGGAAAATGCGTGGCGTCGGCGCAGTCGGTCAGCGTCCTGATCGATGCGGTGACCCACAAGCCGATGCCGCTCACCGCAGGAATCGTCGCGGCCTTCCAGCCGTGGCTGCGCCGCGGCGTCGAGATCGTTCAGCCGAAATTTCGGGCGTGATCCTACGCCTGGCGCTCGGGTGTCGCGACGGTGAGCCCATCGAGTTCATCGCTCACCTTGATCTGGCACGACAGCCGCGAATTGGGCCGCACGTCGAAGCCGAAATCGAGCATGTCCTCTTCCATCGGCGAGGGCGGGCCGACCTTCTCGCGCCAGGCTTCGTCGACATAGACGTGGCAGGTCGCGCACGCGCAGGCGCCGCCGCATTCGGCCTCGATGCCGGGAATGGCGTTGCGAATTGCCGCTTCCATGACGGTGGCGCCGTTCTCGACGTCGACCGTGCGGGTTTCGCCGTGATGATCGACAAAGTTGATCTTGGCCATGTGTTCTCGTGTTGCCCGATGAAAAGGTTCGGGCTGTCCTATAACGGGTCGATTTGCCGAGCGCTAGGGACCGAGGCCGCAGACCGGGCCGGTTTGGCGGCCTTTTGGGCAGATCGGCCCGCAGGGAATCAGAGCCGCCCGAGCCGAGCCTCGATCACGCCGCGCGCCTCCGCGACCGCCGCGCAGAGCGCAGCGAGCGGCCGGGAGGGATCGCTGCCACGGCGAGCCGCTTCCTCGAGCGCGGCCGCAAGGTCGGCGACGCGAAATGCGCCGATCGCCCGCGCCGAGCCTTTCAGCGTATGCGACAACGCGGCGACCTCGGCCGACTTGTCCGCAAGCGCATCGATGAGGCCGCTTGTCTGCGTCAGAAACAGCGCGAGCACCTCGCGCTCAAGCGCTTTCTCGCCGCCGGTCATGCGCGCAAGATGGTCAAGGTCGAGCGGCGCGGCATCGGGCGCGAGCGCTGTGGATGGCATCGGAGATATCCGCGGCATGTGTACTTTGAGGATTAAGCCGAACGCGCCTGCCTTTTCCCTTGCCGAAACCAGCGCTTCCTGCTGGCAATGGAGAACATGGTTAACAGAACGTTTGGCGTACCGGCCCATACTTTGCCGCGTTTTTGACGACAAGTCGCCGCAATCTGCAAAAGCAACTGGGAATTTCGTGGACTTTTAATGCCTTATCGGCTTGTGCTGTTAACGATGATTAAGATTGTATTAAGGTCCGCCATTTCATTCACGCCACACAGCCAATAGGATGTTTGGCGGATTTGCGGACACGCGCGCCCCGCTGGGTCGCGCTGGGACGCCGCATACGGCTTTGATGCCGGTCTCGAGCTTGCGGGGGGCGCTCACGCAAGGCTCGCCGGGGGCATGCGTTTAGTAAGAGGGCTCGGACTCACATGGCAAACAATCCCAAGAAGGTCAAAGACCCTACTGAGGTTGCGCTTTCTGCCATTCAGGAAGCTTTGAACATCAGCGATACTGCCGCCGACACCAGCCGCAGCGCTCCGCGCAGCGAGCCGGCGCCGCCGATCCCGCCTGTGACGCCAGATTTCAACGAGCCGGTTTTCGAGACGCGCCCGAGCGCGGAGATGCCGGTGTTCGAGCCGATTGAAGAGTCCCGCGCGCCGACCGCGCGCCGTGCGGCCAACGACGATCGCGAGACCATCGGACAACTCCTGCAGGCGATCCAGAAGGGCCGCCCGGCGCGCAACGTCTATACGCTCGCTACTCTCTTCGCCGGCGTCTGGCTGATCGGCTGCGGTCTGCTCACCGTGAGCTTCCTGCCCTCGCTGCAGGCCTCGATCGGCCAGGGCGCGGGCGGCGTGCTGGTGATGACTGGCCTTGTGGCGCTGTTCTTCGCGCCGGTGCTTTTGTTCTATTTCCTCGCGAGTCTCTCCTGGCGCGGCCAGGAATTGCGCATGATCGCGCAGTCGATGGCGCAGGTCGCGATCCGTTTCTCGGATCCGGAAACCTCGGCGAGCGACTCGATGGTCACGGTGGGCCAGGCCATTCGCCGCGAGGTCGCGGCGATGGGCGACGGCATCGAGCGCGCGATCGCGCGCGCGGGCGAGCTGGAAACGCTGGTCGCCAACGAAGTGGCGGCGCTGGAGCGCGCCTATACCGACAACGAAGTGCGCATCCGCGCGATGCTGCAGGACATCGCCCACCAGCGCGACAACCTGGTCGGCCAGGCCGAGCAGGTGCGTAGCGCCATTTCCGGCGTGCAGATCGACCTGCGCCACGACATCGCGCTGATCTCGGATGCCATCGCCTCCCGCGTCGACGAGGTGGCGAAAAGCATCACCAGTGCGCTGGAAGAGCGCGGCGCCCACATCACCTCCGCGCTCTCCAATGCCGGCGACAACATGATCCTCGCGCTCGGCGAGCGCGGCGGCGACCTGCTCGACCGCCTCGAGGAAGCGAGCGCCGAGACCACGCGCGCCGTGCTCGATGCTTCCGAGCGCCTCACCACCAGCCTCAACTTCAAGACCGGCCACGTGCATGACGAGTTCGTCGATCTCGCCGACCGCGTCCACGACATGCTGAACGAGCGTATCGACCGCATCACCTCTGATTTCGAGCAACGCTCCTCCGGCATCGTCGACGGCATCTCCGACCGCACCGAGCAGGTTCACGACTCGCTGAAGAACTCCTCGGATTCGCTCTTGCTCGAGCTCGAGCTGCGCAGCAATGACCTCGTCGGCAAGATCGACGACGCCGGCAACCGGCTTGCGACCTCGATCCTCACTTCCGGCGACAAGGCAAGCGACGCGCTCGATGCCACCGTCAACGCGCTGGTAGCCAAGGTCGTCGGCCAGACCGAGACCACGCATGACACGCTCTCGCTGCAGATGAGCGCGTTCGATGAGCTCGTGAAGAACCAAGGTGCGGAGCTCGCCGAGAAGTTCGCGCGCGACTCCGGCACGCTTGGTGCGCTGATCACCCGCCACATCTCCGAGTTCGACCGCACGGTGAAGACCTTCGGGGGCGAGATCGTCGATCGCATGGGTCAACGCACGCAGGACATCAACGACACCCTGAAGAACTATGTCGACAATTTCGACAGCAAAGTCACCTCGAACGGCGGGGAGATCACCGCCGCCATGGACCAGCGGCTGGCGCAGTTCGAAACCACGCTGCAGGGCCGCGTCGAGCACCTCGACACCTCGCTCGACACCAAGATCCAGTCGTTCGACGAGACCATCGACAACCGTCTGAAGGCGCTGGAGGTCACCTTTGCGACCCGCTCCAGTTCGGTGACCGAGATCGTCGACAACAAGCTGAAGCTTCTGGAGACGAGCTTCGACACACGTTCGAGGTCCGTGACCGAGACCATCGACAGCCGGATCGCCACGCTGACGAGCTCGCTGACGGGCGGCACCGCACAAGTGATCCAGTCGCTCGATACCCGCCTCACCCAGCTCACCACCTCGCTGACCGACGGCACGGCGCAGGCGATCGCGGCAGTCGACACCCGCATCGCCAACGTCTCCGACACCATCAACGGCCGCAGCACCGAGCTCGCCAGCACCATCGCAGCGCGGTTCCAGGAGATCCACTCCGGCATCGAGAGCAAGGTCGGCGCGGTCGCAACCGACATCGATACACGCATCGCGCAGTTCGAGGACTTGCTCGGCTCGCGCGTCGAAGCCGTGGCGGGCCGCATCGAGAGCAGCGGTCGGCAGGCGAGCGACGCCCTGATGGCGCGCGCCGAGCTGCTGTCGGCCGGCATCAAATCGCATGTCGAGGATGCCGAGCGCTCGCTGACCAACCTCGTGGTCAACACCAGCGAGACCATCCAGACAGGCGCCCGCACGGCGCAGCAGTCGCTGCTGACGGTCTCCTCCGACGTCGGCGCCCAGCTCAAGCTCACCTCCTCCGAGGTCGAGCGCGCCTTGAGCGCGGTCGGCACCGGCGCCGCCAACTCGATCCTCAACAGCGCGCGCGACGCGCAGTCGACCCTGGTGACGGCCTCGACCGAAGCCGCAAACCAGGTCAAGTCGCTGTCGGCCGATGTCGAACGGGCGCTGCAGGCCGCGGGCTCCGCGACGGCCGCTTCGATTCTTTCCGGCGCGCGCGAAGTGCAGAACACGCTGGTGACGGCTTCCTCCGACGCCGCCAGCCACGTCAAGACGCTTGCGACCGACGTGCAGCGCTCGCTCTCGATCGCGGGTACCGCGACCGCGGAATCGATCACGGCCGGCGCCCGCGAGGCCCAGAGCACGCTGGTGACCGCGTCCTCGGATGCCGCCAACCACGTCAAGGCGCTCGCCGCCGACGTGCAGCGCTCGCTGTCGATTGTCGGCACCTCGACGGCCGAAACCATCGCGGCCGGCGCGCGCGATGCCCAGAACACGCTGGTGACCGCCTCCTCCGAGGCCGCCAACCACGTCAAGACGCTCGCCGCCGACGTCGAACGCACACTGTCGGCCGTCGGTGCCGATACCGCCGCCTCGATCCTCAACAGCGCGCGCGAGGCGCAGAGCTCGCTGACGGCGACGACGGCCGACGCCGCAACCCAGATCCGGGCGATCTCGTCGGATATCGAGCGCGCCCTCTCGACGGTCACCGCCAATACCACCGACAACATCCAGACCTCCGCGCTCAGCGCGCAGAATGCGCTGATCAATGCGTCCAACGACGTCTCCTCGAAGGTCAAGTCGACCGCCTCCGAGATCGAGCGCGCGGTCTTGTCCGCCAGCAACGCGTTCGGCTCGGCCATGACCGG
>Ga0070730_10004818_pt1 | contig 11740 bp, 10 predicted proteins | sample Coa_R1_3_FD_66447 | JGI IMG/M metagenome (GOLD analysis project Ga0070730, IMG submission 66447) | Surface soil microbial communities from Centralia Pennsylvania, which are recovering from an underground coalmine fire - Coalmine... | ecosystem: Environmental > Terrestrial > Soil > Unclassified ... | reverse complement strand
CGCCACCTCACCCAGCCGCTCGATCACCCTTGCCACCACCGGCTGAACCTCCATCCGACGGTAGCCAAGATTGACGAGCGCCGACATCGCATCCTCGCCCGGGCCCCGTGAAGCGACCACCGGCACCGCCGCAATCCCGGGCGCCGTCGGCATCGCTCCCGCCTTGTCCCGCAGCTCCGTCAGCAACCGCACCGCCAGCCGCGCGCCCACTCCGGGCGCCCGGGTCAGGCTCGCCCGATCCCCCGACGCAATCGCCGCCACCAGGTCCGCCGGCGAAAGCGCCGACAGCACCGACAGAGCCACCCGCCCGCCAACACCCTGCACCGTGGTCAGCAACCGGAACCACTCGCGCTCGGCCGGGTCGATGAACCCATAGAGCACGATCGCGTCCTCGCGCACATGCGTCTCCACCAGCAGCCGCGCGCCCTCTGGCGGCGCCGGCAGCGCGGCAAGCGTCCGGGTGGAGGCGTGCACCAGATAGCCGACGCCGTTCACATCGATGACGCAGCGTCCGTCTTCCAGCGCTTCGACGCGTCCGGTGAGCTGGGCGATCAAGCGCGGCCGTCCTTGTTATCCGGACGTTGTTTTAGTGCGAGAGCCCGAGTCTGCCACGATGGCAGTGGCACGCGCGAACCACAGATGCGCTCGGTTGAACCAGACCAATTGCTGCCGGCCGGAACTTGCGCCAGGACGCGTGAAGCGTCACGGCACGCACGTGGTCAGCCAATTTTCACTCCCGCAACCCGATTCAACCAAGGCATTGCCGCGCTGAATTTCTTCCATGCGGACAGCCTGCGGCGGGCCAGGGTATAAGACGGCTGGCCATCCTTGCTGTTGTAGCGGGATTGCACCACGTGGTGCACCGCCGCCGGATCCAGGGCTCTGGCGCGTTGTATGATGCCGTCAATCTGTGACTCGGTCAGCTTCAGGCTCGTGGCGAGCCCAGTCACGGTCCGGGCGTCGTAATCGGCAAGGGCCAGTGCGGCGAACACCCCACGCTCCTGGGGTGTGAAATTCCGCAGTCGATCCCTGCTGCCGTCGGCCATGCCATCCTCGATCTGGTCGCGGCGCAGCAGATCAGCGAGCATCATGCCGTTGATCATGTTCAGCACCTTGTCTCTCACCCACCACCAAACGACACGAAACAGCCAACGTACGAAGTGCGAACCAACCTCCTGCGTCACCAGCGCAGGCACCAGCTTTTTCGCGCGTATCTTGATGCGGCGCGAGACCTCGCTCAGCGCCTCTATCTCCATGCGCGGCCAGTCGGGAGCCGGTATCTCCTTGCTCAGGGCCAGGCCACACAGCCGAACGACCCAGGGGTCGTTAGGCGACGTCTTGTTGAACTTGCTCTCCGTCCAGTTGCGCAGAAAGTTCTGGCAGTTGCGCTGGCCCAGCAGGAAGTCGTGCTCGCGGAAGCGCTGGTCAAGGAACCCGCCGAAGCCGCCCAACAACCCGCAGGCGATATTGTCCGAGGACGGCACCTCGTCAGGACTGTCGCGCCGGCGCGGAGCGATCAGCCAGCGGCTGGCATATGTCGGGTCCGCGGCGGCAGCGAGTTCGCTTACCTTGAACCGCACCTGCTGCGTCAACGTCGGCAACAGGCGCGTGATCACGCTCAGCAGCCCGGTGTCATCGTTGTATCCGCCCGTCGGCACCACCGCGCCTTCGGGAAACGGAGCGATCATGATCACCGCGCGGTCCGCATCCTCCGCAGCTGACGGATTGGCCGCGCCGCGCGTCTCCCAGTCATCGATCAGCGAGTAGCGGGCGAATTCGAACGGATCGTTATTGATCATCCCCCCATCGACGTTGACGAACGGGAATGGCTCGGGCATCGGCGGTTCCCACTGGGGCCACGTCGGGCCAATCGCAGCGGTCCCGAACCGCGGCGCAGGAAACCACCTGCCTGCGTAGATTTCCTGTTTCGCGATCAGTGCCCTGGCTGATAGGCCAATGGGGAAGGCAGCCGTCGCCAGGGACGCTTTCGCCAGCGCCTTCCACTTCATCGGATCCTGTTGCAGCGATGCCAGATCGAGCGTTTCGCTGGGATTGTCCGTGCCCGCCCACTTGCTCGCGACCCGCCTATCGCTGCCGATATCCCGGATGCAGATGTGAACACGATCGGCGTGGTTGACCATGCGATAGACGTCTTTATCGCTGCTGCCGTGCACCTCATACTGAATGCCCGGCAGGTTGCTGATGGCCAGGTAAAGGTGCAGCGGCTTCGCAAGAAATTCGTGAGGCGCCTGGATCGTCGCCGGGTGTGCCGGCGGTCGTAACGCGGCGGTGGCTATGTCGTTCAAGACGCCCGCGTTGAGCGCGGAAACCACCTTGCCGTTATCCAGGTCCTCCGTGGTCAGCAGCGACGGATCAACCCCGTTGCGCGCCACCATGCGCGGCTTTTCCACCCACGCCGCGTACAGGCTCGGAAGGACGCAGAAGATGCGCTGCTTTTCGCCCGTATCCTTCTTTCCATCGACCTCCATCTCCACCGGCGGGAACACCATTCCATGACCCAGCGCCAGCGTGCTCAGCGGTCCGCAGATCCCACCCGCGGAGGCCCCGGCCATCGCCACGATTCGCACGTCGTGGTTGGGCGGCACGAACCTCGCTGGCCTCGCAGCCTTTTCCCGCTCCAGTTCCGCCAGCGCCAGCATGAGAAAATCGAGCACACCTGCAGTATACGCCCCGGCGGATATAGCACCCGACATGCTGAGTGCGATGCGGTAGACATTATCCGTGCCATCGTTTGATGAAGCAGGCGACGCCGCAGAAAGGTCGCTCATGGTTCTTCAGCCCTCCCAGCTGCTCGATACGATCCGACCAATCATTTCGACGCACAAGTCACCAATTGGACTTCATTTGTTGGCCCGGACCTGGCTGGTCGACGCGCAACTCATTGTTGCTCAGTCGCGCATGATCGTCAGCCGAGAACAGCGCACCCGACTGATCTTGGAGCGATACGTCCGTAGTGGCACCTGTGGTTACCGATGCCGGTCCCCTTCCGGGGTAGCCACCGAGCCGCTGCATGTCTGTGATCTGGGTCACGAACACTGAACCGATTGCGCGATATCTTGCGATCACTGGGGAGTTCGATCGATGGCAGACTGGCGCCCCTTCCATAATGGAGCTGTACCAGTCAGCATCCAGCCGCGTTGGCCACAGTCGCCCCCTTCACGCCTTTCTTCGCACATTCCAGAACTTCGTCACCTCAGTCAGCACGCCTCTGCAGATCAGGCTGCCGGCTGCAGCGCGATCCCAGCCTGCACGGGCGGCACCTTCTCCAGGCAACCGCGCTGCGACACATCGCTTTCAGCCGTGCCTGTATCGTCGGGTCCGCGATAACCAGCCAGTCACTGCGCAACAGCCGGCCAGGTCGTGCTCATCGACTTTTCCTCGCTGGTCGGGTCGGCCCTCCTGCTTCGCCGAACTCGGCGTGGCCGCCCATCCTGCATGAGCAGGACGTCACGACTTCCACTAGGCTCGGCACAACTTCGAGGCAACAGACCGTTAATGCTACCAGGATCGTTTGTCGGAATATCTTACACCGCTACGCGATTGGATCGGCCAGGCCAAGGATAGACCGTTAGATTTACGGTATTAACCACATTGGCGTGCGATTTGCTTTGATATTTGCTTTAAGAATCATCGTAGTTATGACTGTTGGCATAATGAGGAGAGTTAATTCGTGCGAACACGACTTTTTTGCATTTCCATAATGGCACTTGCTGCTGCCTGCCTGCCTGGTACCCAGGCCGCGGCCAATCTGCTGGTCAATGGCAGCTTCGAAGATGCGACCAACTTCCTCGACAATACGGGCCAGGACACAATGAATGTCGACCTGGGGTCGACGGCGATGACCGGCTGGACTGTCACCGGGAGCCACTTTGTGTCCTGGATCGGACCAGGCAACCCGTTCCTGCTGACCGCGAGCAATGGCGGCTATTTTGTCGATTTGACCGGGTATTTGCACGGCGCACCCTTCGGCGGAGTTAGCCAGACGATATCAACAACCGCCGGCGCCACGTACCAGTTGAGGTTCGATCTTGGCAGTTCCTCCATCTATGGACTGCCATCGGGCATCACTGCCAGTGCAGGCTCCAGTTCGCAGACCTTCACCAGTGCCGATACCGGTGCCAATAACTGGGAGACTGAGACGTTCGATTTCGTTGCTGGCGGTCCCACGACGACGATATCGTTCCTTGGCGATCAGGGACTGGAATACACCGGCCTTGACAACGTGAGCGTCGCCCTGGCCATGCAGGAGCCTGTCTCATTCGGCGTACTGGCCGCCGGATTGGCAGCGCTCGGAACGGCTCGCTATCGACGTCGCTGAGTGTAATTCGTGCCCGTCCCAAGGTTTCACTGTGCGCGGCCGGACGCCCGCCCTCGGGAGCCAGCGCCGCTCGTTCCGCCAGTCCCATCGCCCCCATTTGGCCGCCTCAGGCTTCCGCAGGATTTCTGATCTCCCCCCCGAGCATAACCGGCTCGTATGTCCCCCTTTACCGCTGGTATCATCGAGTGTGGACCAAATGCCACGTTCACGGTCGCAGCATCTTGACGCGAACCGGGGCCCCAACCCAGGCGAGGCTTCAGCCAAAAGCTCCGCCGGGCAGCCTGGAGCAGCAACCCCCCGGATCCTAGATCGTCCCCGCCTCCGCACCTTCTGCGAACCCCTGCAGGCGTGCGGCAATCACCTCGCCCACTCTCTCCAACGCAGCGCGTCGGGGGAAGCGGGTGCGCCACGCGATCCGCACCGTCCGCCCTACCCGGGCGGCAAGCGGCCGCAGCACGATCCCCGTATCCTGCGCCGCTCCCGCCGCGAGCGCGGGTATCAGCGTCGTCCCGTACCCCGCGGCCACCATGTTCAGCAGGGTCGATAGGCTTGTCGCACGCAGCGTGCCGTTCAGCGCGCCCGTCCCGCCACACACCTCCAGCGCCTGGTCACGCAGGCAATGCCCGTCCGCGAGCACCAGGATGTCCTTGGCCAGGTCCGCCTCCGCCACCACCTCACGCCTGGCGAGCGGATGCTCGGGTGGCAGCGCCGCGAGGAACGGTTCGGCAAACAGCTCCCGGCTTTCCAGGTCCGGCCCGCTCACCTCGGTCGCCAACACGGCAGCGTCCAGCTCATGTGCGTGCAACCGCTTGAGCAGCGCGGCCGTCTGGTCCTCCCATGGCTCCACGTCGAGCATGGGGAGCGCATCGCGCAAAGGCGCGAACACCAGCGGCAGCAGGTACGGCGCCAATGTCGGGATGATGCCAAGTCGGATACGCCCAGCCAGCGGATCACGCATGCTGCTCGCAACCGCGAACACCGCATCCATCTCCGCCACCGCGGCGCGCACATGCCCGATCAATTGATCGCAAGCGGGTGTCGGCACCACCGCCCTGCTCGTGCGCTCAAACAGCGCCACTCCCAGCAGCTCCTCGAGCCTGCGTATCTGTACGGACAGCGTTGGCTGGCTGACCTCGCACGCTTCGGCAGCGCGGCCGAAATGCTCGTACTCGGCAACTGCAAGCAGATATCGAAGGTCCCGCAGATTCATTTGGTCAGTATCACTGCTATGATAGACCTTGCCTATCGCATCTATTGGATTGGTCAGCTTGCATCTATCATCGGGAATCCGCTAACCCAGTTCAAGTGAAGTTTCCGGAGCCTCCGGCAACCGGAACAGATCTGCTGCCAACTTGCGCGGTTGGGACCTGCTTGTGCCGGGCCCATGTTCATCGCGCTGAGATTGACCCCGCGCCGTGCCTGGGTGTCCCTGCGATCTGCCGGCACGGGCGTATTTCTGACCAAGCGGAGAGAAACTTATGGATGCAAAGACTGACGCCGTCGCCGCGGGCACGTGCCCCGTGATCCATGCGGGCTGGCGGACCAATCGGGACTGGTGGCCGAACCAGTTGAACCTGACGGTCCTCCATCAGCATTCCGCGCTGTCCAATCCGATGGGCAATGCATTCGACTACACCAAGGCGTTCAAGACCCTGGACCTGAACGCAGTGATCAAGGACCTGCAGGCGCTGATGACGGAGTCGCAGGACTGGTGGCCGGCCGATTTCGGTCACTACGGCGGTCTGATGATCCGCATGGCATGGCACTCGGCCGGCACTTACCGCATCGCCGACGGCCGCGGCGGCGCTGGCTCCGGCCAGCAGCGCTTCGCGCCACTCGGCAGCTGGCCCGACAACGCCAACCTCGACAAGGCGCGCCGGCTGCTCTGGCCGATCAAGCAGAAATACGGCCAGAAGCTCTCCTGGGCCGATCTGATGATCCTGGCCGGCAACGTCGCCCTGGAATCCATGGGCTTCAAGACGTTCGGCTTCGGCGGCGGCCGCAAGGACGTGTGGGAGCCGGAAGAGCTCTACTGGGGTCCCGAAGGCACCTGGCTCGGCGACGAGCGCTACAGCGGCGAACGCCAGCTGCAAAATCCCCTCGGCGCCGTTCAGATGGGCCTGATCTACGTCAATCCGGAAGGACCGAACGGCAAGCCGGATCCGATCGCAGCGGCCAAGGACATCCGCGAAACCTTCTACCGCATGGCGATGAATGACGAAGAGACCGTGGCACTGATTGCTGGTGGCCACACCTTCGGCAAAGCGCACGGTGCCGGCGATCCGTCACTCGTTGGCCCGGAACCGGAAGGCGCCGGCATCGAGGATCAAGGCCTCGGCTGGAAAAGCAAACACGGCACGGGCTACGGCGCGGACGCCATCACCGGCGGCCCTGAGGTCACTTGGTCGCAGACACCCACGAAGTGGAGCAACCACTTCTTCGACAACCTGTTCAAATACGAATGGGAGCTGACCAAGAGCCCGGCTGGCGCCTATCAATGGAAGGCGAAGAACGCGGAACCCACGATCCCCGACGCTTTCGACAAGTCCAAGAAGCACTTACCGACGATGCTGACCACGGATCTCTCGCTGCGGATGGATCCCGCCTACGAGAAGATCTCCCGCCGCTTCTATGAACACCCGGAGCAGTTTGCCGATGCGTTCGCCCGGGCGTGGTTCAAGCTCACGCATCGCGATATGGGACCGCGTATCCGCTACCTCGGCCCGCTCGTCCCGAAAGAGACACTGATCTGGCAGGACCCGGTTCCCCAAGTCGATCATCCGCTGATCAACGAGCAGGACATCGCCGCGCTGAAGGCGAAGATTCTCGGGTCCGGTCTTTCGGTGTCGCACCTCGTCTCAGCGGCCTGGGCGTCGGCCTCGACGTTCCGCGGCTCCGACAAGCGTGGCGGCGCCAACGGCGCGCGCGTTCGACTGGCGCCGCAGAAGGACTGGGCCGTCAATCAGCCGCAGCACCTCGCGACCGTGTTGCAGAAACTCGAAGCGATCCAGCAGGAGTTCAATGGCTCCGCTGCCGGCGGCAAGAAAGTCTCGCTGGCCGACCTGATCGTTCTGGGCGGATGCGCGGCGGTGGAGAAGGCCGCGAAGGCAGCCGGGCACAACGTGACTGTTCCCTTCTCACCAGGCCGCACGGATGCATCGCAGGACCAGACCGACGTCGAATCCTTCGCTGTGCTGGAACCGGCGGCTGACGGCTTCCGCAATTACCTGAGCGGCAAGGAGCTGATGGCGCCGGAAGAGGCGTTGGTGGACAAGGCGCAGTTGCTGACCCTGACTGCACCCGAGATGACGGTCCTCGTCGGCGGCCTGCGTGTTCTGGGCGCGAATGCCGGTGGCTCCAAGCACGGTGTATTCACCAGTCGGCCGGAAACGCTCACGAACGACTTCTTCGTCAACCTCCTCGACATGCGGACAGAGTGGCAGCCCTCCGGCTCCAACGGCGCATACGAGGGGCACGACAGGAAGACAAAGCAGCCCAGATGGACTGGCACACGTGTAGACCTGATCTTCGGTTCGCACTCGCAGCTTCGCGCGTTCGCGGAGGTCTACGGCCAGAGTGATTCAGCAGGGAAGTTCGTGCAGGACTTCGTGGCGGCCTGGAACAAGGTCATGAACCTGGACCGCTTCGACCTCGCCTACGCCTGACAATCAGGCGCCCGGTGGGAGCTGTCATTCAGTTTCCACCGGGCGCCAAGCAAGGCCGCATTCAAGACGGCCCACCCAATCGCTCTGAGGCGGCCCGGTCGCGCCACCTTGGCGGGAGGCAACGGCTATGGATCACGCAATCGACATTGCGTGCCGGGAGGAATTACGGCGTGCCGGCTTGCCCGGCCAGGGGGTACTCGTGCGGTTGCTCGCTCTTCTGCGCAGCGCGCCGGAACCACACCTGAGCCTCGGGCAGGTGTCGCGCATTATGGCCGAAAACAACCTGGCCACACCGTCAGGCGAGCTCGACAGACAACTCCGCATCCTCGCCGACCACGGTCTGCTTGGCAGACTGCCTGACACCGCGGCCGAACCGGTCTTTGATACCGAACCCGAGCCGCATTCCCATCTGGTCTATGAAGAGACGAATCAGATCGTGGATCTCCACGTCTCACCCGAAACTCTGCTTGCGGTGATCCGCCAGGCGCTGGCCGAGCAGTCAGACAGGGTGGAGATCATTGTGCGCGTCCGCGGTCCATCGCGCGGTGAACGGGCGATTTCCGACAGATAGACTCAGAATGGCGGCTGTCCCTTCAGGTTCAAACCCAATGTCACGTGTACGTCGTCGCTCTCAACTTTCAAATCAAACGGGACATCCACCTCAACAGACAGAATTGTGTGTTGCTTTATCAGCAGCACATTCCTGCCAATCCCATCCAGCCGCGCACTGATCAACAGAAACGGCGGGTTCTCTCCGACCGGCTCCAGGTCCGGAGCGGTGGACAGTGCGAACGCCACACTGTTGTCCATGCGCACCGGAATCTCCTCGCCCTCGGCCACGGAAATCGGTCCCGCCACGAACGGGAAAATGTCCTTTGTATCTACCGCATCCTGATGGATCGCCGGATCTGTTGGGTCAAAATTGAACGTCTGCCCGAGCACATCGCCCTTTACCTGGATCGAACCGCCAAACCCGTTCTTCTGGCATGATATCTTGACCAGCTTGACCTCGATGACCCGCGGCATGGCTCCCTCCCCTGAATCAAGATCGTTGCTCGTAATCCGTTGTCACAATTACAGAGCTTCCGCTGTGCAGTGGGTCACACCAACGATCTTCTGCACGGCCTTCGGTGACGCACCGACAGCCCAGGCTCACGCGTCAGGCGGACGCTGCAGCATCGTCGTTCCATCGCTCACCCACAACGAGACCCGGCGCGCCATATCGAAGAAGTCGTGCCCCTCGTGGCTCATGCCATATACCTCGTCGTAGAACGTGTTCCCGTCCCACAGATCCAGGTGTCCGTTCGCATCCGAGAAGTGGATATCGAATGCGATGATGCCCTTCTTGTTGCGGAACGCGTCTCGCGAGATCGGCGGTCCGCCGCCCTGTTCGATGGTCGGTGCACCGAAATGGCCGGCGAGCCAGCCGCGCATCTCCTGCATCGCAAAGGCGTAGTTGCGCTGATCAGCACCCATCGCGGTGCGCAGGCCGGGCGGGTTCTTCGGTATCAGGACGCCCGAGTAGTTCAGCGTACGAGACATGCGGATGGTGCACGTGTTGCCGTTCGCACCGCCCAGCCACTGCTGATCGGGCGGCGCATCCAGATCGTTGAGAGCGCCGCCAATCAGGCGCTTCACCGTCTCAACGCTGACAAAGTTCGGATAGTTGCGGTTCAGCACGTCGAATGCCGGGACAGCGTCGGCCATGTTGTCCTCCCCTGATGGACAGATGTTCGAACTGCGATGAAGCCAAGATAAGCGATATCGATCGGAACTACCTTGTTGTCGGCCGCCGCCACCCGCCCCTCGGTGACCATCGACGCACCCTGAGCTACCAACGAGTAGCCCTGATCGGCAAACACCTTGGCGACCTCGGAACCAAGATCATGTCGGTTCACAATGTCAACAAGAAACTGTCCCAGCGCGCCGCGTACCGGCCGCCCGATCTTGCCATCCCAATCCGTGCATGCCGCGAGGATGTTGCCAAGGCGCGCGACGATCTCAGCATGATCCGTCAGCAACACGGTGACCCGTCGCGTATCCGGATAATCGGCGAGAAAGCGCGCGAGCAACGGTGCCAGGAGCTCACCTTGCACGGCCATACCCGTTGGTTTCGGCCCGCCATGCACACGAAGGATCAGCGTTGCACTCGTCGGCACGTAGCTCAGTAGCGCGCGGACCTCGCCGCGGACCAGGCTGTATCGCACTTCCCCCTGCAACCCGATCGTGCCGGAAGGCGGCTCCGCAAGGCGCTCTACCTCCACATCCTGATGCGTTACGTCAGCAGCGAGTGCCGGCGACGAACAAAGATAACCGGCAAAGAGCAGGAATCCGATGTGACGGCAGCGCATTGCTTGACCCCCAGACACACCCATCCACCACGATACCCGTCACGCATGCATCCGCCTCAGGAAGCGCTCTACCCGCTCCGGTGCACTCCGATTGAAGAACTCCTCCACCGGAGCGCGATGCGCAACCTGCCCCGCATCCATGAACACCACCTCGTCGGCCGCCCGCCGCGCAAATCCCAGCTCGTGCGTGACAACGATGGTGGTCATGCCTTCATCAGCCAGCTCCTGCATCACGTTCAGCACCTCACCGACGGTCTCGGGATCCAGCGCGCTCGTCGGCTCATCATACAGCATCAGCGCCGGCTCCATCGCCAACGCCCGCGCGATCGCCACCCGCTGCTGCTGGCCGCCCGACAGCTCATCGGGGAACGCCCCCAGCTTGTCCGGCAGGTGCACCTTGCGCAGCAGATCGTGCGCCAGTTCGCGCGCCTCCTTCGCTGCCATCTTCTTCACCCGCACCGGACCGAATGCGACATTATCGGTGGCCGAGAGATGCGGAAACAGCTCGAAATTCTGGAACACCATGCCCATACGACGGCGTAGCGCCGCCGCCTGCCTGCGCGCCAGCCCGGCAATCTCCTGCCCCTCAAACACGATGCTGCCCGAGGCGATCGGCTCCAGCAGGTTCAAACACCGCAGCATGGTGGACTTGCCCGAACCGGAAGGCCCCAGCACCACCAGACACTCGCCTCGGGTCACCGACAGATCGACGCCCTTCAGCACGTCCAGCGCGCCAAATCGCTTCCAGATCGCGACAGCATCCAGCAACGCCGTCATCGTATGGTCTGGATCGCCGGCGCTGCGGCAAGCACGGTCACCCGGCGCGACCGCCCCCGCTGCTTCAGACGCCGCTCGATCATCGACTGGATCATCATGAACAGCGTGGTCAGCACCAGGTACCAGATGCCGGCAGCGGCCAGCGTCTCAATATACCGGAAGTTGCTGGATGCCGTTTCATCCGCGGTCAACAACAGTTCCTTCACCCCGATCACCGACACCAGCGCCGACAGTTTCAGCATCCCGATGAACTGGTTCCCGATTGGCGGCACAATGATTCGCAGCGCCTGCGGCAACACGACCCAGCGCATCACCTGCCCTTCCTCCAACCCCAGCGCCCGCGCGGCCAACCGCTGTCCCGGCCCCACCGCGCGGATGCCAGCGCGCATGATCTCCGCCATATACGCACCCTCGTTCAGCCCGAGCGCCAGCACCGCGCAGGCAAACCCCGGCAACAGGATGTTGAATGACGGCAGCACGTTGAACGCGAACACCAGTTGCAACAGCACGGGCGTGCCGCGGAACAGCCAGATATACGACCACACCGCGCCGCGGACCGCGCGGAACGGTGCCTCCTGTCCCACCGCAAGCAGTAACCCCACCACGAT
>Ga0070730_10004816_pt1 | contig 11744 bp, 8 predicted proteins | sample Coa_R1_3_FD_66447 | JGI IMG/M metagenome (GOLD analysis project Ga0070730, IMG submission 66447) | Surface soil microbial communities from Centralia Pennsylvania, which are recovering from an underground coalmine fire - Coalmine... | ecosystem: Environmental > Terrestrial > Soil > Unclassified ... | reverse complement strand
GGCGCGGCGCTGGTTTACTCGACGTTCATTGGCGGCAGCGGCGATGACCGCGCTTTCGGCATCACTCTGGACTCTGCCGAGGACGCCTATATCGTCGGCTGGACTACCTCCAACGACTTCCCTGTTACCCCCCTCGCATTTCAAACGCAAAACAACGGCGGTATCAGCGATGTCTTCGTGAGCGAACTCAACACGTCGGGTTCGGCACTCGTGTACTCAACCTACCTCGGCGGCTCGGGCCAGGACGTGGGCTTCGGAGTCGCTCTCGACTCAGCCAACAACACAATTGTCACCGGCTACACTTACTCGACCGACTTCCCTGTCACTGCGGGGGCCTTCCAAACCACGACGACCGCGAACGGCGCTGCCTGGGTAACCAAGCTCAACGTCGGCGGCTCAGCCCTGATTTATTCCACATTCCTCGGTGGCACAACCGGAACGTCCGCTGGAAATTCAGTTAAGGTCGATACCGCCGGGAATGCCTACGTGACGGGCTACACCTGCGCCAGTGACTTCCCGACCACTGCTGGAGTCGTCCAGTCGACCTTCGGCGGCGATTGCACTCCGGCGGGCGGCGATGCGTTTGTGACCAAGCTCAACCCAACCGGTTCAGCTCCGGTGTACTCGACTTATCTTGGCGGCTCCGGCGACGATGTGGGATTCAGCATCGGCCTCGATCAGTCCAACAATGCCTACATCACCGGACGCTCCAGTTCCACCAACTATCCCGTGACTCCAGGCGCGTTCCAGTCCACGATGGCTGGCGGCTACGACTGCATCTATACGATTCTCAATTCCACCGGCACATCGATGCTTTACTCGACGTATCTCGGCGGAACCGCCGTCGACGTGGCCTTTGTGATGGCGGTGGACAAGTTAGGAAACTCGTACATGATCGGCCGGACCTACTCCACAAACTTCCCTGTGACGCCCGGAGTATTACAGAGCACGCTTAAGGGATCCACCAACGCCATCGTCTATAAGTTCACGCCGGGCGACCAAGCCTGGCCAATGGCGCTCAACTTCGGCACTGAGACTGTCGGCGTAACATCGACTCCTCTCAGCACCACGCTCACCAACAGCGGCACGACGACGCTGAACCTGACCAGTCAAAGCATCGTGGGAACCGCTGCGGCGGATTATTCCATTACCGCCAACACCTGCGCCACAACACTCGCCGCCGGCGCTTCATGCACCGTCACAATAGTCTTCACACCCAGCGTTACCGGAACCCGCAGTGCCGTGCTCGCCTTCAGCGACGCCGCCCAGAACAGCCCGCAGAATGTTGCGCTCACGGGTGTGGGCAGCACCAGCGCGGTTTCCTTGACCCCGGCCAGCCTGACGTATGCGACGCAACTGATCGGGACCAGCAGCCCATCCCAGGCAGCCACGCTGACGAACACCGGCACTGTGACGGTCACCATCAGCAGCATCGCAATTACCGGCCCGTACAGCCAGACGAACAACTGCGGCTCGACTCTGACCGCAAACGCAAGTTGCACCCTCAACGTAGTCTTCACGCCGAACAAGGCGGGAACGCTGACCGGTACTCTTACCGTAACCGACGACGCACCCAACAGTCCTCAGCAGGTTGCTCTCAGCGGCGTAGGAACCGTCGTTTCGTTCTCACCGACGTCATTGAGTTTCGGCAACCAGACGGTCAAGACGTCGAGCGCGCCGCAGAACATCACCATGACGAACGTGGGGACAACCGCGGTAACGATTACCAAAATCTCGATTACGGGGTCTCGCGTCTCCAGTTTCTCGGAAACCAACAATTGCCCGATTAGCCCGGCTACGCTGACGGCGGGCGCGAGTTGCACAATCTCTGCTACCTTCACTCCGCAATTGAAGGGCGCGCTGAATGCGAACGTCACCGTGCAGGACACGGGTGGCGGCAGTCCGCAAAACGTCCCGATGTCGGGAACTGGAGACTAACCGGTTCACAATTCAGTTCGGTAGACCAGATGTGGGGGTATTTATGAAGCGTTTCGCGTTAGTCTGTTTGTTCGTCCTAACAGTGGTGGCCGTTTACGGCTTTCCACCGGCGCAGACTCAGAAGCCGGCTACCCCCCCAGCCGTCGTCACCTGGCACAATGACAACGCCCGCACAGGTCAGAATCTGAGCGAAACGATTCTGAACACGACGAACGTCAATGCTACGTCGTTCGGCAAGATTTTTTCTTATCCGGTAGACGGCAACATCTATGCACAGCCACTTTACGTTCCCAACGTCACGATTAATGGCACCGCGCACAATGTCATCTACGTCGTTACCGAAAATGACAGCATCTACGCTTTCGACGCCGACAGTGCGACGTTGAATCCGAATCCGCTTTGGCAGACGAGTCTGATCTCCCCGCCAAACGTGATTCCTTATCCCTGCCTTGATTACCACGCGGCTTGCACGATTTATCCGATCGTCGGCATCACCGGCACACCGGTGATCAACCAGGCCACCAACACCATGTATTTCGTGGCGCGCACCAAGGAAATCGTCTCGGGGAATTCGAATCCGTTTTACTACGAGCGGCTGCATGCCCTCGACATCCGCACCGGTGCCGAGATGCCCAACAGCCCGGCGACGATCTGCGGAGACTACTACCACACCGGCATGGGCTGCACGATGACCTCGGGACTATTTAACCCCATCCAGGATGGCCAGCGTCCTGGCTTGTTGCTGGAGCCCACTCCCGGATTCCCGCAAGGTGTGTTGTGGATCGGATTCGCCGGCAAGGGAATGATTCTGGCGTATGCCCCGGTGAGCCTGGTTCGCATCGGCGACTGGACCGCAACGCCCCATCCCAAGAACACAACCGGTGGCGGCGGCATCTGGGGAAGCGGCGGCGGCCTCACTGGCGGCGCCAATGGCAGCATCTACGTTTCTGTCGGTGACGGCACCTTTGACGTGAACGTCGGCGGCAACAACTACGGCGACAGCGTCGTGAAGCTCGGTCTGGTTTCAAACGGCGGAAAGGGCTACACCATTCAAGTTCAGGATTACTTCACGCCTCCCGACGAGGCGTGCCGTCAGACCACGGACGCCGACCTCGGTTCGGGCGGTGCCATGCTTCTGCCGCCGCAACCTGGTGCAGTTCCGAACCTGCTGATGATTGGCGGTAAAGGCAACGTGCCCGACTGCGACGCCGTCAACCCCTTCTACCTCATCAACGCCGACAATATGGGCGGCCTGGGTGGCGGCGTGCAATCGGTGGGCGCTGCCTGGGGATATTGGAGCAATCCGGCCTACTTCAGCCCTGGATTAGTCAACAACCTCTATTTCGGCGGCGTCACCTCTGACACGGTCGGAGACTACTTCCGTCAGTATCGAATCTCGAACGGTCTTATTTCTCCCACCGCTTCGATTTCGAAGACGACCAACATTTTTCTCGCTGGCCCTACTCCCTCGATTTCCGCCAACGGCACTAAACAGGGGATTGTCTGGGTCAGCGAACGTCCCAATATTATCGACGACGAGAAGGGCGCGGTTCCTGCCGTGTTGCATGCTTACCCGGCCGCGAACCTGCATACCGAACTCTACAACAGCAACATGAATGTCAGCCGCGATCAAGCTGGACCGGCAGTAAAGTTCGGCGTTCCGACAGTAGTAAATGGCAAGGTGTACATCGGAACGCAGACCGAACTCGATGTGTACGGGCTTTGCCCGTGCCCGCAGTAGAACAATTTCCCCGCTTGCAAGTTCGAGATAATGATTTTGCTTTCTGAAAGGGAGTTTCTCCAATGAATCGATTTGCTCTCATTGTATTGTTGACATTAACGGCCATCACGGCTTACGGACTCCCTCCCGCGTCAAATCAGCCGACTACGAATGCTCCTGCCATTACCACCTACCAGAACGGCAACGGCCGTCTCGGTCAGAACCTGCAGGAGACGATTCTCACACCCGCCAACGTCAACGCCGCCAACTTCGGGATGCTCTTCAACTGGCCGACCGATGGCAACGTTTACGCCCAGCCGCTCTATGTCCCCAATGTCACGATCAACGGCTCGGTGCACAACGTCGTCTACGTCGTCACCGAAGCCGACGGCATCTATGCTTTCGACGCCGACAGCCAGACGCTCAATCCCAACCCGCTCTGGTACACGAGCCTCGTCAACGGCACCACTGTCACCCCGATCCCCTGCCTGGCGCATAAGAACGCCTGCACTATCTATCCCCTCCTCGGCATCACCGGCACACCGGTGATTAACCTCTCCACCAATACTATGTACTTGATCGCCCGCACCGCTGAAGGCGACCCGGCCAATCCCAACTACGTTGCTCGCATTCACGCTCTCGACATCACCACCGGCCAGGAAGAATCCTATGGCCCCGCAACGATTTGCAGCGTTCCGTATGTGACCGGAAAGATGGGTTGCCAGCTCCAGACTGGAGTTTTCAATCCTCTCGGCGATGGCCAGCGCCCCGGCCTATTGCTCGAGCCGACCACCGGGTTTTCCCAGGGCGTCATCTGGGCCGGTTTCTCCGGCCAAGGCATGATGCTTGCCTTTGATGCCTCCAATCTGAAGCTGCTCGCCGATTGGACCGCCACTCCTCACCCAAAGAACACAACCGGCGGAGGTGGCATCTGGGGCTCCGGCGGAGGCGTCTCGGGCGATGCCAACGGCAATGTCTTCGTAGCTATCGGCGACGGCACCTTCGACGTCAACGTCGGTGGCAACAACTACGGCGACTCCATCGTCAAACTCAACGTCGTCCCCAGCACGACGTTCACGAGCGGCTTCGCCGTCCAGGTGATGGATTACTTCACTCCGCCCGACGAGGCCTGCCGCCAAACCACCGACGCTGACCTCGGCTCCGGTGGCCCTGTCCTGCTTCCACCCCAGCCCGGTAACGTACCCAACCTCATCTTCATCGGAGGCAAGGGCGACCCAACTTGCGACGCCCAAAATCCCGTTTACCTGGTCAACGCCGATAACATGGGCGGCCTCGGCGGCGGCGTGCAGACGCTCGGCACCAATGCTCAAGCCGGCTACTGGAGCTCGGCTGCGTACTACAGCAATGGCACCACCAACGCGCTCTACTTCGGCGGCCTGATCAACGAAAATCCCCTCACCGGCGATCCCCTCTGGGCGTGGAATCTGACCAGCGGCTTGCTGGATGCGAGTCCCGCGTCCCAGAGCCCCGAGGCCTACGTCGCCACTCCTACGCCGTTCATCTCCGCCAACGGCAACACCAACGCAATTGCCTGGACCATCCTGCGCCCAGAAGCAATCGACAACGAGAAAGGCACCAACAACGCCGTTCTCTACGCGTACGACGCCAGCAACCTTGCCAACGAGCTCTACAACAGCACCATGAACGCTGCCCGCGACACCGCTGGCCCGGCCGTGAAGTTCGCCGTGCCCACCGTCGTCAACGGCAAAGTCTACGTCGGCACACAGAGCGGACTCTACGTCTACGGCATGTGCCCCTGCATCGGCAGCCCGGGCGATGCCACACTTTCGCCTTCGAGCCTCACCTTCGCCGTTCAAGTCATCAAAACCACCAGCCCGGCGCAGACAGCGACGCTCACCAACACCGGCACAGTTGCGATCAGCATCACCAGCATCGCCACTACTGGCCCATTCGCCCAGACCAATAACTGCGGCACGAGCCTCGCCGCTGGCGCCAGCTGCACGATCAACGTCGTCTTCAAGCCCCTCAAAGCGGGCTCGCAAACCGGAACTCTCACCGTCAACGACAATGCTGCCAATAATCCGCAGACGGTCACGCTCACCGGAATCGGAACCGTCCTGAGCTTCTCGCCGACCAGCCTGAGTTTCGGCACGCAGACAGTGAAGACGATGAGCCCGCCCCAGACCATCACCATGACGAACGTGGGCCCGAACTCGGTCACGACCAATAAGATTTCCGTGACCGGCACGCGCGCCAGCAGTTTCCTCATTCAGAGCAGTTCGACTTGTCCGCTGGGAGCAGGCTCACTTGCCGCGGGCGCAAGCTGCACGATTGTGGTGGTGTTTGATCCGCAGCTGACAGGAGCTTTAACCGCCAACGTCAATGTCAGCGCCGCCGGGGGAGGCAGTCCGCACCTCATCCCGATGTCGGGCACAGGAAACTAGGTGAAAAGATTGGCGTGAAAAGATCGGCCCCTTCGAGGCCCGCCCGAAGCAAGCAGGGCGCGCCGAAGGGGCCGCGTCAAGAAGGAAGGAATTGAAAAGGGGCCTCGCCCCGTAAGCAAAAACCGTGTGCCCCTAAGTGACACCTATTCTGTAGGTGCGCCTCGTTTCCTCTCCCGAAAATAAAGTTCTCGCCTGCTTCCCCGCCAAATAATCCGCATCGAAACTGCTAGAATTAGAGATATTGCTGTGCGCTTCCGCAGCCCATCTCGCATCCCGAACGAGCTAATCCCAGCTTTCCGGTGACCTTTATGACCACCCTTGCCGACAAGAAATGCGTCCCCTGCCGCGGAGGTGTTCCGCCGCTCTCCGGCAAAGAATTGCAGAAAGTGCACCAGAGCGTTCCCAAGTGGACGGTCACGAAGGAACATCACATCCACCGCGAGTTCAAGTTTCCCGACTTCAAGCAGGCGCTGGACTTCGTCAATCGCGTCGGGGCCGTGGCCGAGGAAGAGGGGCATCACCCCGACATCCTGCTCGGCTGGGGCAAAGCTGAGATTACGATGTGGACCCACAAGATTGACGGTCTCACGGAGAGCGATTTCATCATGGCCGCAAAAATCGACCGGCTCAACGGCGAGTAAGATCTTCTACGTGCGCCCGGCTTGCGGAACCGTTGGACTGAGATGTCCGCTTCTGCTGGCGGCCTCGCATTCCTTCCGCAGTTCCTCGAAAAATCCCTTGGTGGACTTGGCGATGACGGGCTCGATCGCAAAGCCAAGAGCGCGCGTGACCGTCCCGACCAGCTGCATGCCAACATTAATCGCTGTCTGTTGAGCGGAGACGGGAATAAAAGTGACGCGGGTCTCGCATGTGATGCCAAGAACGTGGCTCAGGTAAGAGACGCTTTCGTTCACCTCAAAGCGCTGAACGACTTGATCCACCGAAGTCCGGATGGGCTTGACCACTTCAATGCGCAGGCGGCTTCCCGGTTCCCATGGCCTGCCTTGCACCCAGCGGATTTCGCCGAAAAGATTGCGATTGCACCAGCGGTCAATGTCCACATAAATGGCGAAAACAGTGGACAACGGGCAATTGAGCACGACTTGGAAGTCAAACGACTGCATAGCGCCTGCTAATGCGGGGGGAATGCAGGGCGCAATGTTCGACACGCTCCCGCACTTGCAGTGTACGGGAATTCGGAACCCCGAAGCAATCAGACGGCGGCACGCGCCTTGCCAATCCTTTTTGCGCGCAGCGCCAAGGCCAGAATTGTGGCCGGGATCAGCATGAGCGCCCCCGTGCCCGTCGCAACTGTGCGGGCGGAGATTCCTACATCGAGCAGTCGACCACACAAGTAGGCTGTCGTAGCAAACATCAAGCTGGCCAAGCCAAGGTCGGCGGCGAACACGCGCCCCCGGAAGCGGTCGTCGGTGTGGAGTTGCAACAACGTCGTCGAGAATACCCACACCGTTGAGCCTCCAGCATGCGCCAGCATCGCGCAACCGGCAGCCATCCACACGGTGCGGCTGACACCGAGCAATCCATAGCCAATCGCAATCGTCAAATAGCCGAGCAGGATCCCGAGCCGCAGGCGATGATCACTGCGACCCGCCCAGCGCGCCGAAACGACGGGTCCCACCAGCGCCCCGATCCCGCGCCCGGCGAGCAGAATGCTCATGCCGAGCATGGCACCGCCCGCGGCGTTGATGCGGTGTCCATGTACGGCAAACTCACCGGCTCCCATCACGGTGAAGATGACCCAGCTTGGGCCAACCATAATCTCTCCAGCCTTGGCGAAGACCGCAGGAAACAAGGTGGGATGATTGCGGATATAGCGAATGCCCTCGAGTACCGGAGAGAAATCCACCAGATCGCGCGGCCTGAGCGGAGCGGCAGCCTCCGCGTGCGGTTCGGCAAAATGCATTCCCGCAATTAGAAACGCAGATGTCAGAAACGAAAGTGCGTTGAGGATGAAGACCGTGTCGCGTCCGAAGAATGCGGCAACGACTCCCCCCACGGCGGCGCCGATCATCAGGTTCACCGACCACGTCATCGAGGACAGTGTATTGGCGACCAGCACTTCGCCCTCGCTGGTGATATTCGGGATTACTGCGCTCCGGGCCGGCTAGAAGAATGCCGCCATCGTCGTTTCCGCAAGCAGCAAGGGGTAAACCAGCCACACCATGGAGCGTGAGCGCACCAACAGCATCGCCATCACCACACCGACACGAATCAAGTCGGCTGCGATCATGACGTGCTTGCGCTTCAGCCGGTCATTCACGACCCCTGCGGTCGGCCCCGCGAACGTTTGGGGCAACACTTGGAGGACCAGCGCGAGCGCGACTGAACTGGCCTGCCCGGTAAACTGCAACAACAGCGTGTAGATCGAGAGCGTGTAAAACCAGTCGCCGATCTCACTGACGATCTGCGCCATCCAGAGCCGTCGGACATTTCGGTTGCTCCGTATCAGGCGCAGATATGACGCGAACGTGATGGTCGCTGCGCCGTGCTCGGGCTCCGGTTCCATGCGAGTGCATAAGGGTAATTGGTAATGCGGCACGGGGCAAAGCGGATGGAATAGAGCACCCTGAAAGAGGGAGCCCGATAGCCACTCGATTTCAGCAAAGTGTCAAAACATTGCGCATGTTACGATGGTAAGGCCTTTACAGTAGACCGCTATGTGGTGTTTTTTGTGTAGCTTGCGACGGCTACCTTCCCTTCTGGTTGAGGCTTTATTGGCATGCGGCGTGCTCTATCCCTGGTGGATACTCATGCTTTTGGAGACGCTAGCCACATGCGCACAGTAAAAACACTTCTGCTTCTTCTTTCGGTCGCAATGATCTCCCTCCCGGCCTTTGCCGACAAATGCGACAGCTTCGGCAGCTTTACTTGCTCGAAGTCGACCCCTGACATTGTGAACGTTACGGGCACCGGCTTGACTGGACAGTCAGTCGGGATCCTGCTCGGTAGCAACACTTTCGGAATCAACCTCCACGGCAACGCCTCGGTGGTCGGAGATGACCTGATCATCCTGGCCGCGTTCCCGAATGGCATGGGCGGAACCGTGAACGGAGTTTCCTTCACCTCGCTGGGGAGTTTTCCTGAGCAGGGAGCCCTCGGCGCCATTCAATCCACATGGTCGGGAATGGGCATTGTGTTCAGCGCCCCCGCCTATGGATATGCGAATCTGGGAACGATCGGCAACGGGACGATTTCGATTACGGCCAGCGGCGTCGGCAATGGAACTATCTTCTACGCCGAGATTGTCAATCCGACGACCGGAAAGATTCTCTACATCACGCCGAACTCCGAAGCTGGCATATTGAATATTCCCACCAGCGCCACCCCGGAACCCGGTTCCCTGAGCCTGATTGGCACAGGGCTGATCGGGTTGGCGGGCGTGGTCCGTCGCAAGATCGCCAAAGCGTAAAAAAGTCGAACTCCATCCCCGGGGCCACGGCTCCGGGGTTTTCTTTTTTTGAGGAGGACGCGGGATTGTTTCGTGCTCGCGTGCGACTTATTTGCTGGTAAGTTTGTGCTTCAGGTCCGCGGCAATCTGCTTGCCGTGGAAGCGGCCGTTTTCGATGAAGATCTCATTGGTCCGCGCGCCGGCGACAATCACTCCCGCAACGTATACCCCGCGAACGTTGCTCTCCAGCGAAACCGGATCGCACACGGGTCTGCACTGGTCTTCCGACAACTCGATGCCCATACTGCGCAGAAAGTCGTAGTCGGGATGGTAGCCGATCAGGGCGAGCACGAAGTCGTTCTTCAATCGAATCGGTCCGCGTGGTGTGTTGATGACGACATGGTCCACGCCAATTTCCTGCACTGAGCTGTTGAAGTAGGCCTCAATCTCGTTCGCCTTGATGCGATTCTCGAGGTCGGGCTTGATCCAGTATTTGACGTGGTGGTGGAGTTGCGCCTCGCGATGCACCAGCGTGACCCGCGCGCCATGCCTCCACAGATCGAGGGCCGCAATCGCCGCGGAATTCTTGCCGCCGATCACCAGCACCTCCGTGTCGTAATACGGGTGAGGCTCTCCGTAGTAGTGCGAGACCTTGGGAAGATCCTCGCCCGGAATATGTAACTGGTTTGCCAGATCGTAGTAGCCGGTGGAAACGATGACTTTCTTGGTCCGGTAGTCGTGCGGGCGCCCGGCTCGGTCGGTCGCCGTGATGCTGAACTTTCCGTCTTCGCCCATCACGGTCTTGACCCATTCATATTGGCGCAGGTCGAGGTGGTAGTGTTCCGCCACTTTGCGGTAGTACTCGAGTGCCTCTTCGCGCGTGGGCTTCTGCTGGGCCGTAGTGAACGGAATGTCGCCAATTTCGAGCAACTCAGGCGTGGTGAAAAACACCATGTTTGCCGGATAGTGGAACAGCGAGTTCACCAGGCACCCTTTGTCTACGACGATTACCTTGAGTCCAAGCTTTTGCGCTTCGATGGCGCAAGCCAGACCGGTCGGACCCGCCCCGATGACGAGCACATCGCAGTGCATCTCCGAATGGGACTTGAGCTTGGTCTTGGGCAGCGTGTCGAGTTCAACGGCAGCGAGAAATTCCGGCATGAGATTACGCGTGGAGTCGGGCCGAGGCGACGGGGGTTCGAGCACAACTCGGAAACCAGTGATTCTAGCATGCGGCGCGCCGCTATGAACGCGAGCGCCGAGAGCCCGGCCTCCACGCGTTATAATCTTCGGTTGCACTCATCCCGTCGCTCGCGTCAGGAGCCGTCATGTCTACTCTTACCGAACCGGCCGCCAGCAAATCGGCCATCCGCATTGAATCCGACAGCATGGGGAAGATCGAAGTCCCGGCAAACGTATATTGGGGCGCGCAGACCCAGCGCTCCTTGTTGCATTTCAATATCGGCCGCGACACTATGCCGCCGGAGTTGATCCGTGCCTTCGGCACGCTCAAGAAAGCATGCGCGCTCGTGAATCAGGATCTGGGGAAACTTCCGGCGGACAAGGCGAAGCTGATCGCACAGGCAGCAGACGAGGTGATCGCCGGCAAGTTGAATGACCAGTTCCCGCTGCGCATCTGGCAGACTGGCAGCGGTACCCAGACCAACATGAACGTGAACGAAGTCCTCTCGAATCGCGCCATTGAAATTGCCGGCGGCGACATGGGGTCGAAGAAGCCGATCCATCCCAACGATCACGTGAACATGTCGCAGTCGTCGAACGACACATTCCCTGCGGCGATGCACATTGCGGCTGCAGACCGGGTGAAGAATGCGCTCATCCCGGCGATCAAGACCGTGCACGCTGCGATTGCCGCGAAGGCGAAAGAATTTAACGACGTGGTGAAGATTGGCCGCACGCATTTGCAGGATGCCGTGCCTTTGACCGTCGGGCAAGAGTTCGGCGGCTGGGCCAGCCTGCTCGAGCGTGACATCAAGCGTCTGGAGCAGGCGCTGGAGGGACTCTACGATCTCGCCATTGGAGGAACTGCGGTGGGTACCGGGCTCAACACTCACCCGGAATTCGCCGAGCGCGCAGCTAAAAAGATCGCGGAGCTGACTGGCCTTCCCTTCCGCTCGCACGGCAACAAGTTCGCGGCACTCTCGGCGCACGATGAGATCGTATTCGCCCAAGGCGCAATGGAGACGCTGGCTGCGTCGCTGATGAAGATTTCGAACGATATCCGCTGGCT
>Ga0070730_10004815_pt1 | contig 11746 bp, 4 predicted proteins | sample Coa_R1_3_FD_66447 | JGI IMG/M metagenome (GOLD analysis project Ga0070730, IMG submission 66447) | Surface soil microbial communities from Centralia Pennsylvania, which are recovering from an underground coalmine fire - Coalmine... | ecosystem: Environmental > Terrestrial > Soil > Unclassified ... | reverse complement strand
CATAGCCGAGCAGACTCCGCTCCCAGGCGCGCCAGACGCGTTTTGAGTTGTCGGTTTTGAGGGGGGCGGTCGGGTCCGTTTCCGGCGGTGTGGTTAAGTGTTGAGTTTTGAGTTTTGAGTTTTGAGTTGCCGGCTCTGCCGGGTCCGGCGCGGCGGCGGGGGCCGCGGGCGGCAGGGCGATTAAGTGTTGAGTGTTGAGTGTTGAGTGTTGAGTTATCGGCTCCGCCGGGTCCGGTTCGGCGGGGATCAGGGTCGGCTCGGATGTTGAGGTAAGGGGCGCCATTGCGGGCGCCGCGGGGGGGGCGAACATACCTAGCTGGCCGCCGGAGGCCGTGCGCTGCTGGGCGGCGTGATCGGCCACGGCTTGCTCCAGGGTCGGGGGTAGCGCAGCTAAGAGATCGGCGCGTGATCCCAGGCTATCGCAGGCCCCGGCCCGGACCAGCCGGGCCAGGTAGGCCGGCGGCACCTGGGCGGCGACCGCCGCCTGGCAAAGGGCGGCAAACGAAGCAAACCGGCCCGCGGGCTGCGCGTTGCGGGCGATGAGCAGCGCTTGCGCGGCGGGAGCGTCGCCCGGGCTCCAGGCGAGGCCCCAGCGCACGGCCGGCAAGCGGGACGCCCCCGCGGGGCGCCGGCCGCCGGCCCCCTCGCCCGGCCCGAGGGCCGGCGGCGCTTCCAGCGTGAACCCGGCCAGGCTGGTCTGCACAGCGGGCGGGCGCAAATCCACGCCGCGGCGCCGGGCCTCCAGGGCCAGGGCCTGGACCCCCAATGTGTCGCCGGCAGCCACGGCGGATTCGAGCGTGGCGGCCAGGAAAGCCGCCGGCGCGGCGATCTTGAGGCGCAACGCCCGATGGAGTTGCGTGGCCGCCGCCACGGCCAGGGCATAGTCGGTGGCCCAGCTCTGGGCCTGGCCGAGCCATTCCTCCAGCTGCAAAATCCCGGTGCGCGGGATGGCGTCCTCCTGGTGCAGGAGGAGCTGTAGAATCGCTAGCTGCTCACAATAAAGCGGCAGGCCCGCTGTGAGGTCCAGCACGGCCCCCAGCGCCGGGTAGCGATAAGTCACCGGGGCGCTGCCCACCCGGCGGCGCAGGTAGGTGCGCAGCCAGGGGTGGGGCCCGCGCGCGTTGTACAGCAGGGCGCCCAACGCCGCCCAGGCCGGCACGTCGAGCGGGTCGTCGGGGATCAGGGCGGCACACAACGCGGCGAGCACATCGGGCGTCGTCTCCAGGGCGTCGCCTTCCGGCACCATCGGCAGCGGCAACCCGGCGATCTCGCCGGAGGTCAATACCAGGCGCAGATCGTCGGCACTCACCGGGGGCACTGGGCCCCCCGCCAGGACCTGAGCCCGGTCCCAACAATCAAGATCGGGGTCGCCTCGCAACAGCAGGATCGCCGCGCCAAGCTGCGCACAGTCCGCCGCGCTCCACGCCGCCATCCCGCGGCCCCCGGCCAAGACCGGGGGGCGCAGCGGCAGGCAGGCCGTGGGGGGTAGCACAACCAGGGCTTCGCCGTCGGCCAGGGGGGGGCCGGGCATCGTTTCCAGGGCGGTGGCGATCTGCAGCCAGTGGTCCGCCTGCGCGGCCGGGTGGTCCGCGAGGGCCGCCCGCCACTGGCGGCTCCGTTCATCGGCCCGCGGAGCCAGCAACGCGGCCTCCAACGCGGCCACACGGGCGGGGGCCCAGGCGCAGGCCTGCCCCAGCGCGGCCACGGCGGCAGCCGGCCCCCAGCGGCCGTGGCCACCGGCCTCCGCCAGAGTGTATCCTGGGAGCAGGGTCGCGATGGCCGCGTGCTCCTGCAGATAGGCCAGCAGCGTCTCGCGGCGGGCCGCGGCCACGGTGACCAGGGGCATCCAACCCGGCGCGCCGGCCGGCGCCTCCAGCCAGCGCGGGGGTGCCCCGAACGGGTCGGGCAGGCATAAACCCAACAGGGCGGGAACCCGGCCCTGCGCGGCGAAGCCCCCCGACGCCCCCAGCAGCAGATCGAGGCCGCGCGCCGTGGTGACGACCCGGTAAGCGGCCAGCAGGGACGCAGCACTCCCCAGGCGGCGCACCGCGGTCAGCTCGGCCGCGAGCGCGGGGTCCCGATCGCGCCCCCGCGCCGCCAGGACCTCGTCGACGGCGCCGGCCAGCACGGCATCGGCGCGGGGGTCCGGCGGGCCGGCCGGCGCCAGGTCGGCCAGTACCGCCTGGCAGGATGCGGCGACCATGCCCGCCAGGGCGAAAGCGTCCGGATGGCCGGCATACCGCCCGGCGACGACCGCGGGCGCGTCGATCGTGCGCAACTCCCCGCTCCCCGGTGCGCCGGGGTCGGGGAGCACACCGTCCGCGTCGTGAAGGGGCGGGGGGCCTAGCTGGGTCGTCCGCAGCACCGCGTGGGCCGGGGCGTCGTCCGGCCGGGGATAGCGGACCACCGGCAACGCGACGGCCCGGAGATCGGCGGCCCGGGCGAGCTCGGCGAAGTAGTCCTGATCGGGCGCGTGCGGCGGCAGGCCACACAGCAAGGCCTCGGGCCGGGCCAGGAGCGCGGCGAGCCGGGCGACGGCTGGGAGCACATCGCGCCGTGGCAAGGCGGCGAGCGGCGCCGGCGCCCGGTCTCCAGCAGGCAGTAAGATCAGCCAGAGGCCGACCGACCACGACGGGAGCGCGGCGGAGTCCAGCGTGCAGCGGCCATCGGCCGCCCGGGCCAGGTTGTTGTGCAGGCGGACCAGGTTGCGCAGCCCCTCCCCGGTCGCCGCCAGCGCCAGCACGGGCCAGGGCGGGCCGGCGGCCGGCGCGAGGATGAGGTCGAAGACCAGGCCATAGAGCGGGCGGATGCCCGCTTTCCGGCAGACGCGCTCCCACTCCGGCCAGGCGGCGACCGACCCATAATCGGTGCAGGCCAGGGCGGCCAGGCCCTGCGCGGCGGCCGCGTATCCCGCCAGCGGGCCGGGTCCGCCGCCGGGGCCATACGCCGTGCGCACATGGAGATAAGCGAAGGAGACCGGGCTCAGGCTCGCGTCAGTCATCAGCCGCTTCCGGGATATGTATCATGCGCTATTATACCATAGATGGCGGGGGGTGACGAGTCATTCCCAATCGACCCAGCGCGTCTCCAGCAGACTGACCAGGCTATAGCCGGCGACGGCGACCGCGGCGAGGGTCCCCAGCGCGGCGAAAACCAGCGGGGTGTCGTAAATCGAGCGGCCGTAGGTCAGCAGGTAGCCCAGCCCGGCGTCGGCGGCAATGAATTCGCCCACCACCGCGCCAGTGATGGCCAGGGTCAGCCCGAGCTTGAGCCCGCCCAGGATGGTGCGCAGGGCGAGCGGCGCCTCCACATAGCGGAGCAGCTGCCAGCGCCCTGCCCCGCAGATCTGCGCCGCCTCGACCAGCGCGCGGTCGACCGCGCGCAGGCCAATGACGGTATTGACCAGGATCGGAAAGAAGACGATGATCGCGCAGGTGAGCACCTTGGGCAGCAAGTCCAGGCCAAACCAGAGCACCATGAGCGGCGCGATCGCCACCACCGGGATCGCCTGCGTGGCGGCGATATAGGGGGTGAGCAACGCTTCCAGCAACGGCGACTTGGCGACCGGATAGCCCAGGGCCAGGCCGGTCACCGCGGCCAGCGCGAAGCCCAGAGCGGCTTCCGTCAAGGTCACGCTCAGATGGTGCCAGAGGACCCCGCTGGCCGCCAGGTCCCATAGGCGGGCGACCACTACATCGGGCGCCGGCAGCAGGTTGGGCGGGTTTGGCGCCAGCAGGGCCGCCCCCTCCCAGATCAGCAGGCCGCCCACCAGCGCGACCAGCCCCGCCAGCGGCTGGCGCGGCGCCGACCGCGGGTCCGGTCCCCGCACCGCGGGGGGGGACCCCACCAGCCCAGCCGTGTGGTGGCCTAGCTTTTCCCGTGTATGGATCATCGCTCCGCTCTCCTGGCCCGGCAACAGGCATAAAAAAGACCCGGCCAGCATCCTGGATCCGGGCGAGCATGCCTGATGGCGAGGGAGCGCGGGGGGTGCGCAGGGCCACACGGCGACGGCGCGGCCAGCCGGAGTGGCACCGCCCGGCAAAACCGTCACCTGCTATCCGGCGTAACCCGTCCCCGGCGCGATCTTCTTCCATCCGGACTATACCGTCGGCGACGGCGTTGCACCGTCTCCTACCGCCGTAGCGGCTCGCGGGCTCGCCCTGCCGGGCTTACCGCCGATCGGGAATTGCACCCTGCCCTGAAGATCCACAGCCTGTTACGGCCAGGTTTCAGTATACGGCGCCGCGGCGGCCCTGTCAAGGAGTGTGACCCCTTGGCGCCGACCAGAAAGGCTGTGGTATACTGAAAGCGGCTGCGCATTGTCGCGCGGCCGTGCCGCCCGGCCGTGGCTTGATCGTTCGTTCAAAGGAGAACGTGCCGCTGTGAAACTAGCAGACCGCATCAATAACCTGCCCCCCTACGTCTTCGCTTCCCTGGCCAAGCGCATTGCCGACCGGCGCGCCCGGGGCGACCAGGTGATCAATTTCGGCATGGGCGACCCGGATCTGCCCATGCCCCCGGCCCTCGTCGACGCCCTTTGCACGGCGGCGCACGACCCCCAGACCCATCGCTACCCGAATTATTTCGGCCTGCCCGAGCTGCGCCGGGCGATCGCCGGCTGGTACTGCGATCGCTTCCGGGTCGAGCTGAACCCCGAGACCGAGGTCTTGCCGCTCATCGGCTCCAAAGAAGGCATCGCCCACATCGCCCTGGCCTTCTGCGACCCGGGCGATCGCGTGCTGGTGCCCAACCCCGGCTATCCCGTCTATCGCTACGGTACACTCCTGGCCGGCGGCGAGGTCTGTGAGATGCCCTTGCTGGAAGCCCATGGCTTCTTGCCCGACTTCGACGCCCTCGACCGCACCCTGCCCGCCGGCGTGACGATGATGTGGCTTAACTACCCGAACAACCCGACCGGGGCCGTCGCCGACCTGGAGTTCTTCGCGCGCGCCGTGGCCTTCGCCCGCCGCCACGAGATCATCATCTGCCACGACAACCCCTACTCCGAGATCTGTTTTGGCGACTACCGGGCCCCCTCCATTTTGCAGGTGCCGGGCGCCCGCGAGGTTGCGGTCGAGTTCCACTCGCTCAGCAAAACGTATAACATGGCCGGTATGCGCATCGGCATGGTGGTCGGCAATGCCCAGGCTGTCGAGGCGCTGGGCCGCATCAAAAGCAATGTCGACTCAGGGGTGCCCTCGATCGTCCAGCAGACCGCCCTGGCCGCCCTGACGCAGGATCAGGCCTGGATCGCGGCGCGCAACGCAGTCTACGAGCGGCGGCGCGACCGCCTGGTGCCGGCCCTCAACGCCGCCGGCATCGCGGCGCCCCTGCCCCAGGGCAGCCTCTACGTCTGGGGGAAGACGCCGGCCGGCCTGAGCGCGGCGGCTTTCGCCGACCGCCTGTTTGAGGAGGCAGCGATCGTCGTCACGCCCGGCTCCAGCTTCGGCTCCTGCGGCGAAGGCTACTTCCGCCTCTCCCTCACCGTCCCGGACGCCGAGGTCGAGACGGCGGTGGCCCGGCTCGCGCAACTGCGGTTCTAGAATCAGCGGGGATCCTGCGTTAGGCGCTAAGGAGCAGGCGATGCACCCATATTTGCGGCGCGGCCTCATCGGGCTGCTGGCCGGGGGGATCAGCGGTAGCGTGCTGGCCGCCGCGCTGGGCAACCCGGCGCTCGGCCTGCTGCTGGGTGCGCTGGCCGGGATCGCCTATCTCGCGGCGTTTCGCCGGCCGCCGGGGGCCTACGCGGATAGCATCATGACCGCCGCGGCCCTGGGCGTGCCGCTCTGGCTGCTGTGCCAGGTGATCGGGGGCCCCCTGCTCGCCGGGCAGGCCCCGCAATGGACGGCCGAGGGGTTGCGCACCCTGTTTCCAGTCCTGGTCGGCTGGCTGGGCTACGGCGCCCTGCTGGGGCTGCTCGGCCAGGCGCTGAGCGACCTGGCTCAGCGCGTCCTTGGCCCCGAGCCGGTGGCCGCGCCCCGGCCCCGCGCGATCATGACCCGCATCGTCGTCCTGGGCGGCGGGTTTGCCGGCGTGACCACCGCGGAACACCTGGAGCACGAGTTCGGCGCCGACCCGGCGGTGTCCTTCACCCTCGTCAGCGACACGAACGCCCTCCTCTTTACCCCCATGCTCGCCGAAGTCGCGGCCAGCAGCCTGGAGCCCACCCACATCAGCAACCCGTTGCGCACCACGCTGCGGCGAACTGATGTGGTGCGCGGCACGGTCGCCGAAATCGACCTGGCGCAGCGCTGGGTGATCCTGGCGCCCGACGACCGGTCGCCCCGGCCCCGCGCCATCCCGTTCGACCACCTGGTGCTCGCCCTGGGGGCCGTGTCCAACTATCGCGGGCTGAAGAACGTCGAAGCCGTCTCTTACGATTTCAAGTCCCTGCTCGACGCGATCCGCATCCGCAACCATGTGATCGATATGTTTGAGCGCGCCGACCAGGAGCCGGACGGGGCGGTGCGCCGCAGCCTGCTCACCTTTGTCGTCGCCGGCGGGGGGTTCGCGGGCGCCGAGCTGGCCGGGGGGCTGAACGATTTTGCCCGCGGCATGCTCGCTTATTACCCGAACATCCCGCCCCCGGAAGTGCAGATTGTGCTCGTCCATTCCGGCGACCACATCCTGCCCGAGCTGAGCGAGTCGCTCGGGGCTTATGCCCGGGCCCGCATGGAGCACCGCGGGGTCACTTTCAAGCTCAACCGGCGCCTGGCCGATGCCGCACCGGGCCTCGTGCGCCTCAGCCCGGATGAGGAGATCCCGGCCCACACCCTCATCTGGACCGCCGGGACCGCGCCGAACCCGCTGCTGGCCACCCTGCCGATCGAGCGCGACAAGCGCGGCGCGGTCGTGGTCGAGAGCACGCTCGCCGTGCCGGGCCAGCCGGGCCTCTGGGCCCTGGGGGATTGTGCCGCCGTGCCGGACGTCGTGACCGGGAAGACCTGCCCGCCCACGGCCCAGTATGCGCTCCGCGAGGCCTACCGCCTGGCAGCCAATATCCACGCCAGCGTGCATGGCCAGCCGCTCAAGCCCTTCAAGTTCAGCGTGATCGGCGTGCTGGCGGTCGTCGGCCACCACACGGCCTGCGCCGAGGTCAAGGGCTTGCACTTTTCCGGGCTGTTTGCCTGGTTCCTGTGGCGCGGCATTTATCTCTCCAAGCTGCCGGGCCTGGAGCGCAAAGTCCGCGTGCTGGCCGACTGGGTGATCGAGCTCTTTTTCCCGCGCGACATCGTGCAGACGATCGACTTCGGCGGCAGCGAGAGGAAGTAGCCTATGCTTTCCGCCCTGCGCCTGGGGAGCCGGCCGGGTGTCTATGATTACGGTGGACTCCTCGCCGGGGCGGTCGTCGGCGGCCTGGGCGGGTTGGCCACCGGCACGCCCTTTGGCCTGGCCCTGGGCGCCGCCGCCGGTCTGCTGTTTGCCGTGATCAGCCGCCCCCGGGCGGTTACGCCGGGGGCCGGCTTGCTCTGGGGCCTGGGCTATGCCCTGTTGCTCTGGTTCGCCGGGCCGGTCGGGCTGTTCCCCCTGCTCGGCAGCGGGCCGCCACTGGGGATGCTCGACCTGGCCCGTAGCCATTTTCCGGAGCTGGTGGCCTATGTGCTCTATCTCGGCGCGCCGCTGGGGTTGGTTCTGGGCTTGTGGGGCCTGGGCAATCCATCCCCGGCGGTCGCGGGCCGGGCAGCAGATCAGCACTTCAGCCTGGCCCGGGGCCTGATCGTCGGAGCGCTCGGCGGGCTCGTCGGGGGCTGGGCCTTCGCGCAGTGGATGGCCCAGATCGGCTTTTTCGCCCTGCTCGCGCACCTCGTCAACTCCAATTCGCCGGAAACGGGGGCGCTGATCCATTATGCCATCGCCGCCCTGATCGGCGCCAGCTTCGGCGTCCTCTTCCAGCGCGATATCCATGGCCCCGGGTCGAGCCTGAGCTGGGGCGTGGCCTATGGCCTCTTCTGGTGGTTCCTGGGCCCGCTCACCATCCTCTCGCTCTGGCAGGGCCGCCCGGTCGACTGGTCCTATACTCACGCCGGCACGCTGTTCGGCTCGCTGGTCGGGCATGCGATCTACGGGTTCCTCGTCGGTCTGGCCTTCGCCGCGCTGGACCGGCTCTGGGTCGGCTTCTTCGTCGACTCTGACCCGCTCAACCGCGCGCCCGAGGGGCCGGGGGCGACGACCCTGCGCTCCCTGGGCTGGGGTGCCGTGGCCAGCCTGGCCGGGGGCCTCCTGTTCAGCGGGGTCATGCTGGCCACCGGCGTGCTGCCCACCGTCGCGCGGCTGGTCGGCGGCTCGTCGGCGACCCTGGGCTTCTTTGTGCATCTCGGCATCAGCGCCCTGATCGGCATGAGCTACGGGCTGCTGTTCCGGCGCGAGGCCCCCGACCTGGGCTCCAGCCTGGCCTGGGGCATGGTCTACGGCCTGATCTGGTGGTTCCTTGGCCCGCTGACCTTGCTGCCGGTCCTGCTCGGCCATCCCTTCTCCTGGACAATGACCACGGCCAGCGGCCTGCTGCCCTCCCTGGTGGGCCACCTGATCTATGGGGCCGCGACGGCTTTCGTCTTCTTGCTGCTGGAGCGCCGCTACAGCGCCTGGCTCCTGCTCGACCCGCGCATCGCCGTGCGCGAGGCCCGCCGGCGCCGCCCGCTCGGCACCCCGGCGCCGGCCCTCTGGCTCTTCGTGCTCGGCCTCGGCGTGCTGCTGCCGGTCATGCTGAGCGGCGACCACTCGGCCGCCGCGGCGCCGGCCTATGGCACCCCGGCCGATATGTCGGCCCCGCCGGTCCCGGCTCCCACCTCGCAGGATGCTTATGACGCGGCGCCCTGCGGCCTGGATACGGCCCGCAACGCGGTCACGAGCTTCCTGGCGGCCGCCAATAGCGGCGATCCGGCCGCCATCGGGCGGGCCGTGGACCTGGACCACTTGCAAGAATATTTCGTCGCCGCCGCCCCCAGCGATCCCTACGCCGCGGACTTCCGCGCCACACAGCGCGACCCTCTCCTGGCCTACCTGGCGCAACGTCACGCCCAGCAGGAGGTGGTGCAGCTACGCGACCTGCAACTGGCCGCCCCGACCGGCAACCCCGACGAGGTCAGTGTGACCTTCCAACTCACGCGCCAGGCCGCCGACCTGCCCGCGGGCCCGGCGAACGGCAGCGCCGTGATCAGCTGCCAGACCGGCAAGATCATCCGCTGGCGCCAGTGAGCCCTGGCCTGTATCTAGCAGTCAGCGGTCAGGAGATACCGCGCGGAGAGTTTCGGCGCAATTCACCAGGCGACTGAGGGTTCGCACGGCCGCCAGCACATGCGTGGGTCGGTGCGGTCGCGGCCCCGTATTTTGAGCAGTCCGCGGTCCCGCAAGCGATCCAGTAGCGTGTCGAGCAAGAGCAGTTGGGGTACACGGTGACGCTCAGCCCCGGCCAGGCCGCCTGACGGGCGGACTATTTTCGGAGGAACAGCTGCGCGGGCGCCCTGGCTCCTGCGAACACCCGCTAATCGACCCGGCTAACCTGACAGAGGTACGCCCGGTGCGGGACCGAGCCGCTGATCGGGTCGATCGCGTCGTTGGCGATGAGCAGGTTGAAATTGGCGCCGTCGGGGCCGAACGGGTCGTAGCCAGGCTTGCCGATCTCCGGCGACGCCTGCCACCAGCCGTGCTGGCCGCAAACCACGTTCGGCGCAAGCGTGCTGTTCAGCTTCGCACGCGCCCGGATGCTGCCTCCCAGTGTCTCGATACGCACCCACTCGCCCGCCGCAATGCCCCGCTCGGCGGCCGCGCTCGGATGCATCTCCACCTCGGGGTCGGGGGCGAGCCGCCGCAGGCTGGGCAGCCCCCGGTGCTGGCTCTCGCAGAAGAGGGCGTGCTTGGCGCAGGTCAGTACCAGCGGGAACCGCCCCGCCAGATCCGGCCGCGACCGCGGGCTTACGAGCGGCTCGTCGTACTGGGGCAGCGGCGGATATCCATGCTCCAGCATCGTCTCCGAGTAGAGCTCGATCTTGCGGGTCGGCGTGGCGAAACCTCTAGGCACCCCATCCTGCATCTCCGCGAACTTCCGGTAGCGGGTCTCGACGGGCACCTGTACGCCGCCCGGGTTCTCACGCAGCGTCTCTAGCGCGACGCCGGAAGGCTCCAGCTGGTAGCGGTAGGCCGCCTCGATGTCGCCGTCCCAGAAGTGCGCGCCGAGACCGAGCCGGCCCGCCAGGTCGAAGACGATGCGGGTATCGGCACGCGCCTCGCCCTGCGGCTCGACCACGCGCGGTCGCAACTGCACGTGCGCCTGCGCCGCCGCGCTGATTTCGAAGCCGATCTTCAGCGCCTCGCGTTCGAACGCGCTCGCCACCGGGAGCACCAGGTCGGCCATCGCGGCCGTCGGGCTCATGAAAAGGTCGGCGTGGACATAGAAGTCGAGCGCGGCGAGCGCGTCCCTGCCGCGCCCCACGGCCGCGTGGGCCAGGAGCAGGTTGGCCCCGAACCCCACGAGCCCCCGCACCGGGTAGGGCGTGCCCTCCAGGATCGCGCGGTAGACCTCGTCAGAGGTGACGAACCCCCAGCGGGAGGGGCCGAGAGGGCGCTCCGTCAGACCGAGGGACTTCGCCCGCTGCGCTGCTGGCAGCAGATCGGTGCCTCCGGCAAACCGCGACGGCACCGGCGCAAATAGCACGTTGCCGCCCCGCACATCGAGGCTTCCGGTCAGCGTGTGCAGCTGCGCGATCGCGCGGGCTATCTGGGTGGAGCCGGTTTGCATTTCGACGCCGCTCCAGGCGTAGTAGGCGACCGGTCGTGCCTCCCAAAGCATGCGGGCGGTGGCCGTAACCTGGTCGCCCGGCACGCCGCAGATCGCCTCCACTTCCTCGGGTGTATACCGGCCGCAGCTCTCGGCCAAGAGCTGGAACGCTGGCTGGCAAAGCACGGTCCCCTGGAGGGTTTCGACGGCGAACTCGCCGAAGAGGGCAGGCTCTGCTCCCGCTCCCTCGTAGCCGCCGCTGGCCGGGTCGTAGATTACCATCCTCCCCTGTCGTTCGTCCCAGGCGACGTAGCGTTGCGGGCTGCCGGCGGCCGTCAGGTCGGCCTCGGCAAGCAGCCGCCCGTTGTCGGCGCGCACCAACAAAGGGGCGTTGGTCCACTGGCGGATGAAGTCGCGATCGTACCAGCCGCGCCCGATCATAACATTGGCGATGCCGAGCGCCAGGGCTGCGTCGGTGCCTGGGCGCACGCGCAGCCAGAGATCGGCCTTGTTGGCGGGACCCGCCCGGCGCGGGTCGACCACGATCAGGCGGGCGCCGCGCCTCAGCGCGTCGACTGTCGCTGTGGCGTGGGCTATCCGGGCGACGTTCGGGTTGTAGCCCCAGAAGAGGATGCAGCCCGCGTGCTCCAGGTCCGGCATATAGGCCCCCGGCACAGGGGCGCCAAAGGTGTACTGCGTGGCCTGGTGGCGGCCCCAGCCGCACAGCTCCATCGACGCGCAGAGGTTCGGCGACCCGAATGCGTTCATGAGCCGCTGAATCCAGAGCGCCGAGTCGTCGACTGCCGAGGTGGAGGGGGAGACGATGCTAAATACCACGCTTTCGGGGCCGCTTTCATTGGCGATGGCTCGCAGTCGGGCTGCGGTCATGTCAAGCGCCGCATCCCAGCTGATCCGCTGCCAGCCGGGGTCCGGGTCGCCCTTCGGCCGGGTGCGCTGGAGCGGATAGAGCAAGCGGTCGCGGTGATAGACCAGTTCCGGCGCGGCGCGGCCCTTGGCGCAGAGCGCCTGGCC
>Ga0070730_10004813_pt1 | contig 11746 bp, 9 predicted proteins | sample Coa_R1_3_FD_66447 | JGI IMG/M metagenome (GOLD analysis project Ga0070730, IMG submission 66447) | Surface soil microbial communities from Centralia Pennsylvania, which are recovering from an underground coalmine fire - Coalmine... | ecosystem: Environmental > Terrestrial > Soil > Unclassified ... | reverse complement strand
GCGGGTGATGCCATGCTCGTCGAGCCAGTCGGTGAGGGCGTCCTCCCGGTCGGACGCCTCCATCGGGCCGAGCGGCTGCGCCTTGGCGACCCGCTCCGCCGCCTCGTCCTGCAGCCCCACCAGCGCGGGCAGCGCCATCGGCGGCCGCGGCGACCCCGCGATCAGGCCCAGCTTGTGGCGCATGCCAGCCACGCGCTCTCGTAGCGCAGCGGTGGCGCGAACCGCCGCGGAGGCCGGGTTGTTCAGCTCGTGCGTCAGGCCAGCAGACAGCGACCCCAGCGCCAGCAGCCGTTCCCGCTGGCCGATGGCTTCCTGGGCGTTCTTGCTGCCGAAGATCAGCCCTTCGAGCAGGTGTACCGCCATCGGGAACCAGTCGTTCATCAGCTGGGCGAACTTGTCCGCGGCGAGCACGAAGAACCGGGACGGCTCGGTGACCCGCACCGAGTTGTTGTAGACCTGCGGCACCCGGTCGCCCAGGTATGCCATGAACGCCCCCGCGTACACACCGACGCTGGAGGTCCGGCCTGTCTCGACGTCGTCCGCGCCAACCCGGCGGGACATCACCACCGTTCCGTGCAACAGCACGTACAGGCTCTCCGCAGGCTCACCTTCGGCATACAACAGCCCCGGTTCGGCGTACTCAACGTGACCTTCCCGGCACAGCCAGGCGAGTTGGTCGTCGGTGAGCTTCTCGAAAAGGAACAGTGTGCACAGTTCTTCGGCGCTGCATAGGGCCGGCGGCTCGGTGTTCATGCGCGCTCCAGGTAACGGTGCACCAGCATGACGGCCATCGCCCCCTCGCCGACCGCCGAAGCGACCCGCTTGGCGGACTCCGCGCGGACGTCTCCAGCCACGAAGATGCCGGGCACGCTGGTCTCCAGGTGATACGGCGGCCGGTCCAGCGGCCAGCCGGGCACCCGCTCACCCCCCGCTGCCAGGTCGGGGCCGGCGAGCACGAAACCTCGGTCGTCGCGGTGCACCACGCCGTTGAGCCAGCCGGTCAGCGGGGCCGCGCCGATGAACACGAACAGCCACTGCGCGTCGACGACCTCGGCGCCGCCGGTGTTGCTGTCCCGCAGGGTGAGCCGCTCCAGGTGGCCGTCGCCGCACACCTCGGCGACCTCGGTGCAGGTCCGCACCTTGATGTTGGGGACGCGCTCGATCTGCTCGATCAGGTAGTGCGACATCGACTGGCGCAGCGACGGGCCACGGACCAGGATCGTCACCGACCTGGCGTGGCGGGCCAGGTACACGGCCGCCTGGCCGGCCGAGTTGGCCCCGCCGACGATGTAAACGTCGTGCCCGGCACAGCCGGTGGCCTCGGTCAGCGCCGAGCCGTAGAAGACCCCGCGGCCGGTGAGGCCGGCGCAGCCGGGCGCGGCAAGCTGCCGGTAGGCGACGCCGGTCGCGAGGATCACCGCGTGCGCGGCGACCGCGGTCCCGTCGGAGAACCGGACCAGCCGCGCCGGGCCGTGCACCTCCAGGCCGGTCACCTCCCGGGTGGTGAGCAGTTCGGCGCCGAACTTGGTGGCCTGCCGCCGGGCCCGGTCGGTGAGCTGGGCACCGGACACGCCGTCGGGGAAGCCCAGGTAGTTCTCGATCCGCGAGCTCTGCCCCGCCTGGCCGCCGGTCGCGGTCCGCTCCACCAGGACGGTTCGCAGCCCTTCCGAGGCGCCATAGACGGCCGCACCCAGCCCGGCCGGCCCGCCGCCGATGACCACCAGGTCATAGAACTCGGCCGACGGGGTGGTCGCCAGCCCGACCCGGGCCGCCAGGTCCGCGTCGGCGGGCGCCACCAGTGCCTCGCCGTCCACCGTGATCACTACAGGCAGCGCCATCCCGTCCGCCCCCGCGGCGTCCAGCAGCCGCTTGCCCTCCGGCTCGTCTGCGGGGAACCAGCGGTACGGCACCTGGTTGCGGGCCAGGAACTCGCGAACCTCCGAGGACCGGGCCGACCAGCGATGGCCGACCAGCTTGAGTTCCGGCACCGGCCGGTGGTCGGACCCCTGCCAGGCGTCCAGGAGCGAGTCCACCACCGGGTAGAGCTTCTCCTCCGGCGGATCCCAGGGCTTGAGCAGGTAGTAGTCGAGGTCCACCACGTTGATCGCGTCGATGGCGGCACCGGTGTCCGCGTAGGCGGTCAGCAGCGCCCGCCGCGCCCCGGGATAGATGTCCATGGCCTCTTCGAGGAACTCGATGCCGTTCATCTCCGGCATCCGGTAGTCGGCCAGGAGCACCGCCACCTGCTCGCCGCGCAGCTTCATCTGCCGCAGCGCGCCGAGGGCCGCCTCCCCCGACTCCGCGCGCACGATGCGGTGCCGCTCCCCGTACTTGCGCCGCAGGTCCCGGGCCACGGCGCGGGACACGCCCGGGTCGTCGTCCACGGTCAGGATCGCCGGCCTGGCCGGCGCATCCGGCGCGCCGGCCGGATCCGGCGCCCGGGACGCGCCCGCCCCGCCCGGGCTGGTCACGGGCAGCGCCCGATCACTGAGTCAGGAGCAAAGACCGGCCGATACCACCGCATCCCCACATCGTAGGTGGCGCCGTTCCTGCCAGGGAATGACGCCGTGGGACCCGGTCCCGTCGGCCGTCCACACATACCCCCGGAGCCCCCCGGACGGCTCGCCACCATGCCAACCACCGCGACCAACGACTGGATGTCCTCCGCCTATCCCGGGTTCGTCCTCACGCTCCCCGGCGTGTGACCGGCAGACGGCAGACGCAAAGTCCTTCACCGCTTCATCCCGGCAGACCGGGTGTTGTGCAGAACGCTCCACCTCGCGCTATACCTCGGATGGACATGCTGCAGCGGGCACGCCGGGCTCGGCGTTCGGCGTACCGTTCCGTCTCCCAGCAGAAACTATCCAACGGGGCTACGTTGCCGGTCGCGGCACCTAGTACGACGCGGTGATGGTGCGGGCGGAGCCGTCCACGGTCAGCTTGCCGCCGTAGGGGATCACCCACTGCGGGTCGGTGTGCCCGATGTCCACGTTGAACACGATCATCGCCTCGGGGTTGTAGGCGTCGAACGCGGCCAGCACGGCATCACGCTGCGCGGTCCGGTACGGCTCCCGGCCGTCCGGGCTGACCGGCCGGTCGATGCTGGTCGCCTTGGCGGTGCCGACCACCACGGCGGGGAACTGGGCGAGCAGCCCCCGCTCGCCCACGTTGCGCAGCATCCGGAACACCTCCTCCGACGACGGCATCTCCTCGGAGGTCTCCAGGATCAGCACGCACCCGGCGTAGTCCTCGGGGGGCCGGATCCAGCGCCCGGCGGCCAGGTTCCCGTGCAGGATCTCCAGGTTGCCGCCCCAGGTCGGCCCGGCCACCACTCGGCCGGCCTGGTGCCACACCCACCCCGGAGCTGGGGAACTCGGCGCCGGGTAGCGCATCCCCTCGGGGTCCGCCCAGCTCAGCTCCACCTCGCTGAACCTGTCCACCGGATGTAGCTTCAGGTCCCCGCCATCGAAGAGGGCGGCCCGCAGCGAGGCCATCGACACCGGGTGGAGCCCACCGGCGCGGCCGAGGTGCACCATGGTCGAGCCGCCGTGGTACCCGGCGACCCCATGGTTCCACAGCCAGTTGAGCAGGTTGGTGTTGTCGCTGTAGCCGAAGAACGCCTTGGGATTGGCCTGGACGACCACGGGATCGAGGAACGGCAGGACGGTGATCTGGTCGTCGCCTCCGATCGTGGCCATGACGGCCTTAATGTCCGGATCGGCGAACGCCGCCATCAGGTCATCCGCCCGGGCCTGCGGGGTGGCGCCCATCTGCCTGGTGGTCGGGTACTCGACCGGCTCCAAGCCGAACTCCTCCCGGAGCCTGGCCATCGCCACCTCGTGCACCTCGGGGAACGGGCCCGGCGCGGCGAACGAGGGAGAGACCACGGCAACCCGGTCACCGGGAGTGAGCTTGCCAGGAATCGTCAGATATGGGCGCACTGGACCATCCCACCATGCCGCGGCGCCCGCGACGACGTCAGGCGCGGCCGGGACTTCAGTTCCCGGCTTGCCGCGCCCGGGCGGGGCGAGCCGCCGTGGCACGGGACCGCCGGGCGAGTTCCTTGGCCCGGACGATGTCCGGATCGCGCGGGTCGAGGGGCAGCGGCTCCAGCCGCCAGTTATCCGGGCGGTGCCGCCTGGTGATCCTTATCTGCTTCATGACGGCCCCCTTCGCGCCGTGCCAGGCCCTATCGCGCTTCCTGGTGCGCGGCGGGCCCGGCGGCGAAGTACTCAGCGTCGCGGGGCGCGCCGCCGGGCGTCCTCCGCCGATCGGCGGATCACGCCTCCCCTAATTGCAGGAGGCGGCCGCCACCGTCCAGATACCAGCCGCCCACGGTAGCAAGTTGATCGGACAGGGCCTGGCAGCGCGCAGCCGCGCGCCGCGCTGCCAGGCCGGGCACGGAACTGCGTAATGCACAAATCACGGGCTCAGCCGGGATCCTTCCGCGCCAGCAGGCGCTGCCGGGCCGCCTCGTACAGCATCGCCGTCGCGGCGCTCGCCGCATTCAGGGAACTCGCGGCGCCGGCCATCGGGATGCTGACCACCACGTCGGCCAGTTCCCGCCAGGCGGCGCTCAGCCCCGTGCCCTCGGTCCCGATGAGCAGCAGCGCAGGCTGGGTGAGATCGAAGCGGAACACGTCCCGGCCGCCGCGCTCGTCGGCGGCAGCCAGCACGATCGGGCAGCCCGCCGTGTGCCGCGCCGTCACCCACCCGGCCACCTCGCGGTGCCCAGGCGCGCGGACCACCGGCAACGCGAACAGCGATCCGGTGCTGGCCCGCACACAGCGGGGGTCGTAGATGTCGGCGGCGTGCCCGGTGACGATGACCCCGTGCGCGCCGAGCGCATCGGCAGACCTGATGACGCTGCCGACGTTGCCCGGGCTGGCCGGGCGGTCGAGCACCACGCCGAGGAAGCTGGGGCCCACCGCGATGCGGCCGAGGTCGTCAGCGGGCATCGCCACGACGGCGACCAGTTCCGGGCTGCCCTCGTCCTTCTCGCCGAGTTCGGCCAGCAGCGCGGGCGCCATCGGCACCTGCACCGCTCTGGAGTCACGCAGCAGGGCTAGGGCCCACTGGGACAGCGGCCGCTCGGCGTCGTAGATCAGCGCGCGGAACTGCCAGCCGAACCGGGCGGCGAGCGAGATCGGCCGGACACCCTGGACCAGGAACTCCCCCGCCCGCTGCCGCTTGTTCCGGTTGCCGAGCAGGGCCTGCCACTGCTGGAAGCGGGCGTTGCGGGTGGAGACCCGCAACACGCTCGGCACCGGTCAGCCCGCCGCGGTCACGCCCAGCAGCGTGCGCAGGTGGCGCGCGGGGGGCGAGGCGTGCGCGAGCATCGCATCGTGCACCTGCCGTTCCAGCCAGTCCGGGTGCTCCCGCCGCAGGCCGACGGCGAGGCCGTCGACCTCGAGGAAGCCCACGTAGTAGGTGGAAAGCTGGGCCGAGGTCAACAGCACGCGGCGCCATTTGCCCGCCGCCTCGCCCTCCTCCTGATAGCCCCGGCCGGTCATCAGGGTCATCGCTTCCGCCTCGGTCATGCCCGCGCAGTGCACCTGGGCGTCCAGGATCGCATTGATGATCGACCTGAGCTTGCCCTTGAGCCGCTGGGTCCGGAGCGCGGCAGGATTGCCCTCGCCTGGGTAGCCGCGGGAGTTCATGACCTGTTCGGCGTAGACCGCCCAGCCCTCCACGAAGGACCCGGACCGCCACGCCGCGCGCACCTTCGTGGCCCCGGTGAACCTGCGGGAGTGCTGAAGCTGCAGCGCATGGCCGGGCATCGCCTCGTGGATCATGATGTTGTGCACCATGTGCCGGTTGTACTCGCGGTAGAACGACCGGACCCGCTCCTGACTCCAGTCCTCCGGCGTCGGTGACACCGCGATGAACGTGGGCAGCGCGCCGGTCTCCAGCGGGCCGGGCGAGTCGCAGTAGGCGACCGCCACGCCCCGGTCGATCTCCGGCATCGCGATCACCTCGAGCGGGTCGTCGAACACCGTGACCAGGTCGTGGGCGGTCACGAAGTCACGCTGCACGGCGAACGCCGCCCGGACGAAGTCGAGGACGGTGTCGTCGTCGAGTGCGTCCGCGGCGAGCGAGTCGAGCGCGGCGCCCACCACGTCCGTCTCCTGCGCGGCCGCTCCGCCCATGAGCTCGGCCGCCGCGACCGCCAGTTCCCCGGTCATCCTGGCCAGGTCGGCCTCGGCGCGGGCCAGGATCTGGTCGACCGGGAGTTCGGTGTCGAGCACCAGGCGCAGCTTGCGGGAGAACAGCTCCGCGCCCAGCCGCGGATCGCGGAACCCGTCGCGCCGCCCGCTGGCCAGCCGTTCCTCCAGCCACCGGGTGTGCCCGGCAAGGGCTTCCAGTGCCCCGGGCAGCACGGCGGACAGGTCCTTCTCCGCGTCGCCGGCCCCGGCGGCGCGCCGCATCAGTTCGCCGGTGAGCAGCCTTTCGGTTCCAGCGAACTGGGTGAGCGCGGTCTCGATGTGGATCTCGGGCATGGCACCGAGCACGGTCCTGGCCGCGGCCAGCGAGTCCGGCAGCATGGCGAGCCGGCCGACGGCACAGTGCAGCCGATCCGGTAGCGGCGCGTAATCCCGGGCGAGCAGGTTGTAGATCGCCCGGCCGGGGTTGGCCACCATCGGGTTCCACTCGTGCTCGCGCAGCTCGTCGATCATGAACCGAAGGCGGGCGAGCTGGTTCGCCAGGATCTGCGCGTCCACGTTGTGCTGCGCAGACAGCCGGCCGGTGTCGATGCCAGCCAGCCCGGCCAGCCGTTCGCCGGCCCAGCGGCTGGCCTCCTCGTAGTGCCCGGCCGTGCCCACGGTGAGCCGGCCGTCGTGCCGGTGGTCGCCCACACTGGTGGCCCACTCCGGCTGGCGTTCGAGCAGCCCCTCCAGGGTCGCCGCGGCGTAACTGGCGAAGGCGCCATCCACATCGTCTGCCATCCCCCAAACCTACGGCCACGCCGCGGCCCGTTGCGGGACCGGCCGCCGAGCCTAGGGTGAGGGGATGAGCTTCGGGCACGGGGCCGCGGCGACCGGGCCACCGTGAGCGAGACCGCCCTCGCGCTGGTCCTGGCGGCGGCCGTGCTCCACGCGACCTGGAACCGGTTGCTGCATGGGGCCGACGACCGGTTGGCCGCCGCGACGGTCGGCGCGGCCGTGGGAGCCGTGCTGCTGCTGCCGGCCACGATCGCGGCGCCACCGGTGCGAGCCTGGCCGTCGGCCCTTGCCTCGGGCGCGGCCGAAGCCGCCTACTTCGCCTTCCTCGCGGCCGCCTACCGGCGTGGTGAACTGTCCGTCACCTACCCCGTGGCCCGGGGCATCGCCCCGTTCCTGATCACGCTCGGCGGCGCTGCCGTGCTCGGCCAGCCGCTGAACGCGGCGCGGGTCGGCGGGTCACTGGCTCTTGGCACCGGCCTCGCGGTCATCTCGCAGTCCGGCCTGGCCCGTGGCCGCGGTGCCGCCCTGGCGTTCGCGGCCCTGACCGGAGTTACCATCGCGGCATACTCGGTGATCGACGCCGGGGCGGTCCGGTCCGCGAACGCAGTCGGCTACCTCGGCGCGGTCACCGCCGTGCAGGCTGTCCTCCTGCTGGCCGCGGTTCGGGTGGACTGGGGACGGCTGCGGGCCTCGGCCAAGGCCGGGGCGGGCATCGGCGTCGGCTCCGTCGCCGCATACCTGCTGGTCCTGCTGGCCTACCAGCGGGCCCCGGCGTCGCCGGTCGCCACGTTGCGGGAACTGTCGATCCTGCTCGGCATCCTCATGGCCAGGGATCGGCCGGGGAAGCGGGTCTGGCTGGGCGGTGCGCTGTGCGTCCTCGGCGCCGCCCTTACTGTGCTGTAAGCCACTGTGCTGTGAGCCTGGCCGCACCGGCCTGCGGGCGGGGTTATCGGGCACCGCGTGGGCGGGTCAGGTTACCGGACGCCGCGCGGGCGGAACTGCACGCTGATCCGCGGCCCGGTGACCCGTGCACTCTTCGGCACCGCATGCTCCCAGGTGCGCTGGCAGCTCCCGCCCATGACCAGCAGGTCGCCATGGCCGACATCGTGGCGGATCACCGGCCCGCTGCCGTCCCTGGGGCGGAGCAGCAGCGGCCGCGGCGTGCCGAGCGACACGATCGCCACCACGGTGTCCTCGGTGCTGCCGCGCCCGATCGTGTCGCCGTGCCAGGCGACGCTGTCCCGTCCGTCGCGGTACAGGCACAGGCCCGCGGTGCACAGCGGCTCGCCGAGCACGGCCTGGTAATGCTCGCTGAGCGCATCCCTGGCGGCGGTGAGCACCGGATCGGGCAGCGCCTGCTCCTCGCCGTAAAAGCACAGCAGCCGCGGGACGTCGACCACCCGGTCGTACATACGGCGTCGCTCCGCGCGCCACGGCACCACGCTAGCCAGGCGCTCGAACAGCGCATCGGCACCGGTGATCCAGCCCGGCCGGGTGTCCAGCCAGGCCCCGTGCGCGAGGACGGTCCGGCGCACGGTCGCCCCAAGCGGCCCGGGCCCGGCCTCCTCCGCCAGGTCCAGTAGTGAACCCTGAAACACGCTCTGCATACCAGGAGTATAGAACAGCCTCAAACATATGTTCGAGTTGCCGGTCCCGAGTGCTGGCAACCCGGCGCGAAGCCGCGGCCCAGCAGAACAAACGGCGCCACAAAGGCAAGCCGCCGGGCACGGATGCCGGAGCACGGTCATACTTGGCGCGGGCGGCGGGGAAGCGCTGCCAGGGGATCCCGCATGGGAGGGGCTTTGATGCCAGGGAACAGCCTGTCGGCCATTGAGCACGTCGTTGTCCTGATGCTGGAAAACCGGTCGTTCGACCATATGCTCGGCTTTCTGTATGCCGGGTCGGGGAACGTGTCCCCGGGCGGGCAGCCGTTCGAGGGACTCACCGGCACCGAGTCGAACCCGGACGCCTCGGGCCAGCCGGTCACCGTGTTCAAGATCGAGCCCAGCACGCCCAGCGCCTACTTCATGCCCGGCGCCGATCCCGGCGAGGGCTACATGGCCACCAACGACCAGTTGTTCGGCAGCACCGCCGCGCCGCCGTCGCCTGCCACGGCCCCCACGAACCAGGGTTTCGTGAAGGATTTCGCCGACACCCTGGCCTGGCAGTCACACAGCAGCGGGTGGACGATCGTGCCCGGCACGACGGCCAGCGACATCATGGGCTGCTTCACCCCGGAGGCGCTGCCGGTGCTGTCCGCGCTGGCCCGCGGCTACGCGGTCTGCGACCACTGGTATTCGTCCGTGCCGACCGAGACGCTGCCCAACCGGGCCTTTGCCTGCGCGGCGACCAGCCAGGGGCACATGGACGACAAGACGCACACGTTCACCTGCCCGTCGATCTTCGGGCTGCTCGATTCCCATCAGCTCGGCTGGTCCATTTACGGGTACGACGCGGAACCGCTGACCAGGTCCAATTTCCCGGACATCTCCTCGGCGGCCGCGAGCCACTTCGGGCATTTCACCGATTTCACGGCGGCCGCGGCGGCGGGAACACTGCCGCCGTTCACGTTCCTGGAGCCGAGCTGGGGGTCGAGCGGGAACAGCCAGCACCCGAACTACGACGTGGCCCTCGGCGAGCAGCTCATCCACGACGTGTACGAGGCGCTGCGCGGCGGCCCCGGCTGGGCGCAGACCCTGCTGATCATCACCTACGACGAGCACGGCGGGTGCTACGACCATGTTGCGCCGCCGGCCGGCGCCACCCCGCCGGACAGCGACGCTGGCGAGTTCGGGTTCGACTTCACCCGGTTCGGCGTCCGGGTGCCGGCCGTCCTGGTGTCGCCGCTCATCCCCACGGGAACGGTGTTCCGGGTCCCGTCCGGGTCGGTGCCGCTGGATCACACCTCGATCCTCAAGACGGTCGAGGAGCGCTGGAGCCTGCCCGCGCTCACCGCCAGAGACGCGACCGCCCCGGGCGTGGGCGACGTGCTCAGCCTCACCACACCACGCACCGACGACGTGCTGTCCGGGGTGACCGTCCCCACCTCCTCCGGCCCGGGGCCATCCGCGGGCCAACCCTCCCACCTGCAGGAGGTCCAGGCGGAACTGATCTCGCGCCGGTACCCGGCCGGGCAGAGCGACATCCCGGGCGCGGTCCATCCGCAGTTCTCCGAGACGGACCTGGCCGGCTACATCCACACCCACGGCGCCACGCACCACGTCTGAGGCCACTGAGGGGGCCGCCGGACACCCGCCGCCCGGCGGCGTTTGTGGCGATTACGCCAGCGACCACGTTCTTATGTGGGCGATTAGGCCAGCAACCACAACGGGCCGAGCCGGCCCGGGCTAGCGGACGGTGCGCGCGCCGGTCGACATGCGGGCCGCGAGTTCGGAGTCGATCTGGCGTGCCGCCTCCTGGAGCCGGGGCAGGAACTGCTTCTCCAGCGTCCTCATGGGCACCCGGGCCGCGTGCGCGCTCGCGTTGATGGCCGCCACCACCTTGCGCGAGCTGTCCCTGATCGGCACGGCGATCGACCGCACGCCAGCTTCTAGTTCCTGGTCCACGGCGGCCCAGCCACGGCTGCGGGCCTCCGCGAGCACCGCGCGGAGTTGCGCCGGGTCGGTGATGGTGTGCTCGGTGAGCTTGCGCATCGTGGTCCGGCGCAGGTACGCGTCGAGTTCCTGCTCGGGCAGGTGGGCCAGCAGGATGCGGCCCATCGAGGTCGGATAGGGCGGCAGCCGGGTGCCCACGGTGAGCGCGATCGTCATGATCCGGTTCGCGGACGCGCGGGCGACGTAGACGAGGTCGTCGCCGTCGAGCACGCTCACCGAGCACGACTCGTGCAGCTCCTCGGCGAGATCCTCCAGATGCGGCTGGGCGATCTGGGACACGCTGAACGACGACAGGTAGGCATAACCTAGCGCGAGGACCCGCGGCCGCAGCGAGAACTGGCGCCCTGAGCTGCCCACGTAGCCGAGTTCCTGCAATGTGAGCAGGAACCGCCGGGCTGCCGCCCGGGTGAGCCCGGTGCGCTCGGCCACCTCGGACAGCGTCAGCGATGGGTGCTCCGAGGAGAAACACCTGATCACGGCCAAGCCGCGGTCCAGCGACTGGACGAAATCGGTCCGGCGCCCGGCAACAGCCCGGTCGCCCCGGGCAGCCTCACCCCGGCCCGCGTCGTCCCGGGCATCGTTGGCCCGGGACCCGTCGGCCTCGTGGCCGCCGTCCGTCTCGTGGCCGCCGCCGGCCGCGGCCTCTTCCCGGGCGCGGCGCGCTGCCCTGGTGCCGGTGCCCTCACGAACGTTCACATAGCGAACGATACTGCCCCGGCAGCCCGCGCGGCCAGACGCCCCTGCCTGTTCACGGACGCCGGGCCCGCCCGGCCACCGGACGCCGGTCCTGCCCGGCCAGCGGACGCCGGTCCTGCCCGGCCAGCGACGGGCGGGCTCGCCCGGCCGCGGTCGGCGGGCTTGCGCTAGCCGCGCGCGGCGGCCTCGGCCCGCGCCTTGCCGACCTGGCCGAGCACGGTTGCCGGGACGAGGTCGTCGTGACCCCAGTCGGCGAGCAGGGCGGCCAGCGGGCGGGCGGTGGTGACGGCGGGGTCGCGCAGGCAGGCGGCGAGCGCCGGGTACGCGGCCGGGTCCCTCCCCTCGCCCACGGCCCGGATGGCCGCTCTGACCTCATCCTCCGAGCCAGTGCACTCGAACGGCTTGACCCCGGTGAGTCCAGCCATCTCCTGGTACATCACCGACAGCGACGAGTCGGCGAACATGTCCGCGCCGATCTTGCGGATCGCGAGG
>Ga0070730_10004812_pt1 | contig 11747 bp, 9 predicted proteins | sample Coa_R1_3_FD_66447 | JGI IMG/M metagenome (GOLD analysis project Ga0070730, IMG submission 66447) | Surface soil microbial communities from Centralia Pennsylvania, which are recovering from an underground coalmine fire - Coalmine... | ecosystem: Environmental > Terrestrial > Soil > Unclassified ... | reverse complement strand
CGACCATCCCTGGCGATAGCGCGGCTTGATGTACTCCTCAGGAATCCCGGGCGTCACCACGGCCCCCGTTGCGGGATTCACTTCCACCGGCTGCGCCGTCCGCACGGCGAGGTTGCCGAGCAACACCATCTCCGTCAGCGGCCCGGCGTGGTCGGGAATGTTCGACCCCGCCGGCTTGCCCCCTTTGCACGCCGCGATCCATTCGGCGTACACGCCTTCGGTGCGCGGGTACTTCTGCGGCACGGGATGCGCCGTCACCTCCGCCATCTTCGCGTCGTCGAGCAGCCGCGGATTCTCGCCATAAATGCCGGCGATCATTCTGCCCGCGTCGCCGATCCACAGCTGGCCGCTGGTATCGAACGGCCACGACGCCGGATCGGTGAATTCTTTGGGCCGGGGCGGATAGAGGCTGCCGTCGCGCCATACGACGGTGACCGGTGGGCGATTGCCCTTGGCCGCAAACGCGTACGTGATGCGTGAGCAGGCGGGCGCAGTCTCCGGATAGAGCTTCGTAGACTCGGCCTCGATCCGGGTCGGGTACCCCAGGTCGAGCGTCCAGAACGACGCGTCCATCGAGTGGCACGCGATGTCGCCCAGCGCGCCGGTGCCGAAATCCCACCAGCCGCGCCACTTGAACGGCGCGTAGGCCGGATTGTACGGCCGCGCCGGTGATGGGCCGAGCCAAAGATCCCAATCCAGCGTGTCGGGCGTGGTGTACTGCTCGAGTGGGCGGTCGATCGCTTGTGGCCAGATCGGCCGGTTCGTCCAGAGCTGGATCTCGCGCACCGTCCCGATCAGTCCCGCTTCGACCCACTCGCGGATCAGGCGAGTGCCTTCTTCGGCGTGTCCCTGATTCCCCATCTGCGTCGCGACTTTCGACTTCCGCGCCATGTCCTCGAGCTGTTTCACCTCCCACAACGTGCGCGCGAGCGGCTTTTGAATGCGGACGTGCTTGCCGAGCTTCATCGCCGCCATGCCGGCGACCGTATGCACGTGGTCGGGCGTCGAGACAGTGACCGCATCGATGCTCTTTGCCTCTTTGTCGAGCATCACGCGAAAATCTTTGTACCGCTTCGCTTGCGGGAACGCCTGAAACGATTGCGCGCCCTGGCGATCGTCGACATCGCAGAGCGCGTAGATGTTCTCCGTTTTTCCGACGCCGCGGACGTCGTTCGCGCCCATGCCGCCGACGCCGATGCACGCGATGTTGAGCTTGTCACTCGGCGCCACCCGATTTTTGCCGCGCGCGCCCAGCACGTGGGGTGGGACGATCGTGAAGGACAGACCGACGGCGGTCAAATCGGTGACGAACTCGCGGCGCGAGACAGGATCGTCGTGATCCTTGGAATTTTTTTTTCTCATGGCAGCACTCGGATCTTGATGTTGCGGAAGGCGACCACGTTACCGTGATCCTGCAGGCCGATGTGGCCTTGCGCGTTTTTCCCAAAGTGCGGGTGTGGCGCGAATTTGCTGGCCGCGACTTTCGAATTCCAGTCGGGGCTGCCGAATTCGTATTCCACGAGCTTCACGCCGTTGAGCCACTGCTCGACATGATTCCCGTTCACGACGATCCGCGCCGTATTCCACTGATTGGCCGGTTTCACCACGCCCGCCTGCGCCGGATACAAATCGTACGCCGCACCGGCCGCGGTCAGGCGATTCTTGCCGTCGGGATGGCAGGCGTCGTCCAGTACCTGGTCCTCGGGTGCGTTCCAATAGATGGCGTCGCTGTCTTCGCTCGCGCGATAAAAGATGCCGCTGTTGCCACACTGCTCGATCTTCCAATCGAGCGAGAGCTCGAAGTTTTTGAACTGATCGGTCGTGATGATGTCGCCGCCCGCACCGACGCGCGTCAGCGCGCCGTCTTGCACCTTCCAGCCGTCGGAGAGCGTGGGCTTGCCGTAACTCCTCCAGCCGCTCGTGGTCTTGCCGTCGAACAGCAGTCGCCATCCTGCGGATTTCTCGGCGTCCGTGAGCGTGTTCTGCGTGTTGGTCGAGGTTGGCGGAGATTGTGGAGGCCGTGACTGAGCGTTACAGATACCGGTGACGCCAACGAGTGCTGCGAGTGCGACCAGGTTCTTCATGCGGGGAGTCCTGCGAGCTCCTGCAGCCGCACCTGCACGGCGCGGCGGCTTCGCTCGCTGCGAGTGATGACCAGGATGGCATCGTCACCTGCGATGGTGCCGATGATTTCACTCCACCCGGCGCCGTCCAGCGCCAGGCCCAACGCCTGCGCGCCGCCCGTCGTGGTTTTCAGCACGAGGAGCGGCCCTACGCCTTCAGCGGAGACCAGCATGGTGGGAAGTAACTGCTCGAGGTGCGGGCGGACACCGGGCGCCCCCTCCGGCGCCGCCGCGTAGTGCGAAGCCCCGTCGGGCGCCGCGACTTTCGCCAGTCCCAGCTCCCGGATGTCGCGCGACAGCGTCGCCTGCGTCACGTTGAAGCCTTCGGCCTTGAGACGCTCGCGCAGCTGTTCCTGACTGCCGACCGTCTCTCCACGCACGATCCGCAGAATGGCCGCGTGACGTTGCGTTTTCATGTGGCGGAAATTTGATGCACGATCTTGCCGCTGACTACTGTGAGTACAGCCGTTCGTGAAGCTCCGGAGATGACGGCAAGATCGCCCGCTTTGCCCACTTCGAGCGAGCCAATCTCCCGATCCCAGCCGAGCGCCCGCGCCCCTTCTATTGTAAGCGCGCGAAGCGCGTCATCCCCGGCGAACCCCGCAGCTGCGGCTTCTGCCCAAAGGTCGAGATCTCCGACGCTCACGACCGAGTCGGTGCCGAGACCGACCGCGACACCCGCGTTTCGGATCCGCCCCAGTGGCAAGACGCCGTGGCGGTGCGCGCGATTGGACAGCGGGCAGTGCGCCACCGCGGCTCGCGTAGCGCGCAGAAGCTCGATGTCGGCGTCATCGACCTGGACGCAGTGAATGCAGAGCGTTCTCGCACCGATGACCCCGAGCTTCACGAGATAGGCCACCGGCGATAGCTGCTGCGCTCGAACGGCGATGCCGCGCGCGCGCAGCGCGTCGGCGAACGGCCCCGCGCCATCGCGCACAAGCAAGGTTTCGTCGGGCGATTCCGCGACGTGGACTGCCATCGGCAAGCGTTCGCGGCGCGCGTATGCGGCGACGGCTTCGTACAGCTCCGCGCTGACGGTGTACGGGGCGTGCGGCGAGACTCCAACCAACAGTTGTGAAGTTGCAAGACGGCGAAGTTGCAGGACGGCTGTCTCGAGCTCGGCCATACTAGCCGTCCACTTGGTGCCATCCGGTCCAAAAACCTCGTGAAAGACGATACCGCGTCCGCCCAGATCGTGGAGCGCCTGCATGACCGCGCCGCTGCTGCCCGTCTCCGCGATACACGTGACGCCGCGCTTCCAGCAATCGCGCACGCCGTTGACTGCGGCCTCGTAGAACGCCTTCGGCGTGGTCGCTTCCTTGAGCTCGCGGATGCGGCGGATCCATTTCAGGAATTCGGGCTCGTCGTGTTTGCCCCCGCCGCCGAGCTGCGACAGCTCAAGATGCGTGTGGCAGTTGACGAGACCAGGTGCGATTTCGGCGTCCGGAAAATGCAACGACGGGCCGCGCCGCGGCTCCAGAACGCTCCCATGGGGGCCGACTGCTGCGATCCTGCCGGTTGCATCAATGAGAACGGCGCCGTCTTCAATCGAAGGCGCCGTCACTGGACGGACAATCCCGGCGCGAATTCTAAGCATCGAGCCTCAAGCTTGTCTCGAGACTTAGGGCGTCACTCCAACGCCGAAGGGTGAATGCACCTGACAAACTTGCGTCGGCTCTGTCCCAGGATAGAACCACTCCCACCGGCGCACTTCCAAGGGACAAAATGGCGTCGCCAAGAATCCGTTGGACCAGTCTACTTCGCGCGTGACCAGATCGTCGGGGCGGGACCAGTCGGCCGGCGCGGGGCGCCGCTCGTACACGTCGCGCATGAATTTCGTCCACGCCGGCGCCACGATCTTGCCGCCACCGGCGTCGTTCATGATGCGGCGCTGGAGATCGTAGCCCACCCAAATGCCGGTGACGATCTCCGGTGTATAGCCCACGAACCATGCGTCGGTGTAGTCGTCCGTCGTTCCCGTCTTTCCCGCCATCGGGATGTGCAAGCCTCCGACCGCGCCCGCGGCGGTGCCGCAGCGATGCGGACCCGTGCCCGGCTGGCAGCGCATCACGTCGCGCATCATGTCGAGCATGAGCCAGTTGTGCTCCGGATCGAGCACCTGCTCGCGCTTCACGGTCGACTGATAGAGGATGTTGCCCTGGCGGTCCTCGATGCGCTGAATGCCGATCGGCTCGACGCGCACGCCATTGTTGGCGAACGCCGTGTACGCCGCGATCAGCTCGATCGGCTTCACCGCGTTGGCGCCGATATGCATGGCGGGGTACGGGGGCAGCGGCGTCGTGATTCCGTAGCGCCGCGCCTCGCCGACGACCGTCTGCTCGCCCAGCGCCATACCGAGCTTGATCGTCGACAAGTTGCGCGACAGGAACAATGACTGGCGCATCGGAATCAACCCGAGCGTCGTGTCATCGTAGTCCTTCGGCTGCCACAGCGAGCTGTCGAGCTGCATGACCGGAGGATTCAGCGGCGTGTCGTCGAGCATTTCGGTGACGGGATGCCCGGCGCGGATCGCCGCCGAATACACGAATGGCTTGAAGGTCGACCCGGGCTGCCGCGTCGATTGCGTCACCCGGTTCCACTTGGAATCCACGAAGTCGCGGCCGCCCACCATGGCGAGGATGTTGCCGGTCTTGGCGTCGAGCGCGAGCAGCGAGCCTTGCAGGTATGGCGCGAACGGTCCCTGCTCCTCGGGGGTCGCCTTTCCCTGCTCGATGTATTCCCGGTACGGCTTGCCGTCGAACTTGCCGTGGGAATACACGCCCGCTTCGATCTCGCTCAGCTGCGATTCGAGCGCTTGCTCCGCCGCTTCCTGCATGTCGAGGTCGAGCGTCGTATAGATCCGCAGACCCTTCTCGTACAGATCGCGGCCAAAGCGCGGTTCGAGGAACGACGTCCGCAACCACTCGACGAAGTACGGCGCGACATCGCCATAGCTCGTGCGCCGCGTCGTCAGCACCAGCGGATACGCCTTCCAGTACTCGGCGTCCTCGGCCGTGATGAAGCCCTGATCCTTCATGAGCGAGAGCACGGCGTTGCGCCGGCGCACCGCGCGATCGGGGTGCGTACGCGGATTGTACGTGCCCGGCGCCTTGGGCAGCGCGGCGAGCGTGGCCGCCTCGGCGACATTCAGATCGCGCGCCGATTTGCCGAAGAACACCTGCGCCGCGGCCTCGACGCCCGCGACGTTCGGTCCCAGGCTGATCTGGTTCAGGTACAGCTCGAGGATCGTGTCCTTGGGGAAATTGCGCTCGAGCTCTACGGCGACTCGCGCTTCACGCAACTTCCGCGTCAGCCGCTTCTCGCGACCGAGGTTCTCCGGGAACACGTTGCGCGCGAGCTGCATCGTGATCGTGGAGAAGCCCTGCGCCCACGACAACGACATGACGTCGGCCCGCACCGCGCCCAGAATGCGCCAGTAATCGATGCCGTGGTGCGAATAGAAGCGTTTGTCCTCGACCGCAATGAAGGCCTGGCGGACGTGCAGCGGAATCTCCGTCAACGGCAGGACGGTGCGCCGCTCGACGCCGAGCTCGCTGATCAGTCGGCCGTCGGCGGCATAGACTTTGGATGTCTGGAGCTGGATGTTGCCCCTGGTATGCGGATCGATCCGCGTGATGCTGGGGCAACGCTCCGCCGAACACACGCGGGTCCAGGAGCCATAGGCCAGACCGGAGCCGTACAGCAGGGCCAGGACGGTCCCGATGATGACGCGCCGGCGCTGGACACGGTCGTGCCACCAGCGTGTCAAGAACGGGTGGCGTGGCGGCGGAGGAGGCGGAAGCACAGTCGGTGAGGCCATCTGTGTAACAACCTAGCGAGGCGATAGATTCGCCGCCATGACTTCTGCTAACGTGTTGCAAGAATTGGAGTGGCGGGGTTTCGTCCAGCAAGCGACGACGGGGCTTGCCGAGCATCTCGCCAAGGGACACGTGACGGCGTACTGCGGCTTCGATCCGACCGCGCCGTCGCTGCAACTCGGCAACCTGATGCCGTTGATGTTGCTCGCCAACCTGCAACGCGCCGGCCACCGGCCAATCGTATTGATGGGTGGCGGTACCGGTTTGATCGGTGATCCCTCAGGCAAGGCCGGCGAGCGGCCGCTGCTCTCCAAGGAACAGATCCGCGAAAACCTGCAGCGCCAACGCGATCAGATGGCGCGCTTTCTCGAGTTCGGCGCCGGTCCGACCGCCGCATTCCTGTTGGACAACGCGAAGTGGCTGGGATCGCAGGGATTGATCGACTTTCTCCGCGACGTCGGCAAGCACTTCACGGTCAACATCATGCTGCAGAAGGAATCGGTGAAGGCGCGGCTCGAGTCGGGGCTGTCGTTCACCGAATTCAGCTACATGCTGCTGCAGGCCTACGATTTCCTGCACCTGTTCCGCGAGCGGCAGTGCACGCTGCAGGTGGGCGGCAGCGACCAGTGGGGCAACATCACCGCCGGCGTGGACCTGATCCGGCGGATCGAAAACAAGGAGGCGCACGGCCTCGTCGCACCTCTGGTCACGATGGCCTCCGGCAGGAAGTTCGGGAAAACGGAAGAGGGCGCCATCTATCTCGATCCACAGCTCACGTCGCCGTACAAGTTCTATCAGTTCTGGATCAACGTGGATGACAGAGATGTCGAAGGATACTTGAAACTGTTCACGTTCATGTCCAAGACCGACATCGAGGCCCTCATGGCAACGCATCGTCGTGATCCGGCGCGACGTCAGGCTCAAAGCAAGCTGGCCATCGACGTGACTACGCTGGCGCATGGCAAGGACGCGACGTATGGAGTCGTCGCAGCAAGCAAGATCCTGTTCGGGGATATTCGACCGGGTGACGCTGAAAGCGGCGCGTTCGACACACTGGCGCAGGAGATTCCGACGATGCGCGTGCCGGCAGCGACCAGCTCATTGATCGATGCCGTGCTTCAAGCCGGACTGGCGAAATCGAAGAATGAAGCTCGTCGCTCAATCGAGCAGGGTGGGATCTATGTGAACGAAGAGAGGGCCACACTCGATAGAGAGTTGTCCGATGCGGACTGGTTAAAGGGAAAGAACTTGCTGCTGCGAAAAGGCAAGAAAGACTTCGCCCTGCTGAGACGCGAGGGGTAACCCATGTTCATCGGCCACTACGCCCTGGGATTCGCCGCCAAGCGCGCGGCGCCACGGACGAGCCTCGGCAACCTCTTCATCGCGCCCACACTCGCCGACCTGCTGTGGCCGGTCTTCCTGCTCCTCGGCGCGGAGCACGTGCACGCCGTGCCGAACGCGAATTCGTTCCTGACGTTCTGGTTCGACGACTATCCCTATTCGCACAGCCTCTTCATGCTGATCGTGTGGGGCGCGCTGTACGGCTATCTCTACCGGCGCAAGACGGGAGACAAACGAGCCGCGGTGGTCATCGGCCTGCTGGTCGTCAGTCACTGGGTGCTCGACGTCATCACGCATCGGCCCGATATGCCGATCTATCCGGACGGCCCGCAGGTCGGACTCGGCCTGTGGAATTCCCCGACGGCGACTATCGTGGTCGAGGTGCTGATGCTGATTGCGGGCGTCGCGATCTACGCAGGCACGACGCGCGCGCGCGATGGCATCGGGCGCTGGGGCCTCTGGAGCCTCGCCGCGCTGCTCCTGATTGCGTATGGCGGCTCGATCAAGTCTCCGCCGCCGCCGAACAACACGGCGCTGGGGGTGGGTGGAATCATTTTCGGATCGGTATTCGTGCTGTTCGCGTGGTGGGTGGATCGCCATCGGGAGGTCGTGCAGCAGGTGCCGGCATTGTAGGGTACGCCGCCAACGGTAGGGGCGCACCATGCTGCGCCTCTACACGAGATCGTCCAACACCTCGATCACTTTTTCCATCTCTTCCATCGTGTTGTAGCAATGCGGCGACAGGCGAATCGCGCCCTCGCGCAGGCTGCACACGACCCGCGCCCGCTTGAGCCCGTGATACGCTTCGACCGGTTTGGGCGGCGCGATGCAGAGAATCGCCGAGCGATGCCCGTTTTCGATGGGCGACGTGATCCGCATGCCGCTTTCCTGCGCCCACTTCACGATCGGCTCCTGCACCGAGCGTGAGACTTCGGCGATGTCGCGGACGCCGATCTCGAGCAGCATCGCGAGCGATGTGGTCATGCCGACGAAATCCTGATACGGCAACGTGATCATCTCGAAGCGGCGGGCATCGGCGCGGAACGTCGGATTGTACTCGGTGAGCCTAGAGAAGTCGTCTGTCCCTTCGAACGCCATCCAGCTCACGAACGCGGGCGCCAGATCCGGAATCAGGTCCTTGCGCACGTACACGAAACCCGATCCCCACGGCGACAACAGCCACTTCTGGCCGCCGCAGGCCAGGATGTCGATGGGCGTGTCGCGCACATCCAACACGGAATTGCCGATGCCCTGAATGCCGTCGACCACGAGGAAGGTGCCGTTCGCGCGGCACGCCGCGCTCAGCTTCTTCAGGTCGGCGCGATAGCCGTTCGAGAATTGCACGAATGAGACCGCGAGCACGCGCACCTGGGGATCGCGCAGTCGCTCGAGGAGGTGCTCCTCATCCGGCCAACCGTGCTGGTTGCAGCGTGCCATCTCCACCTTGATGCCCTGCTCGCGCAGCATCAGCCACGGATAGACATTCGCCGGAAACTCTTTGTCCGAGATGAGCACGACATCGCCCCGCTTCAGGGGCAGCGCGCGCGCGGCGAGGTTCAGGCCCCAGCCGGTATTTGTGGCGAGCGCGATCTCCGACGGGTCAGCATTGATGAGCTGCGCGACGCCGAGCCGCGCGGCAGCGAGTCCCGCGAACAGCTCCCGGTCGGGGAGCAAATGCGGCGCGGTGCGTTTGGCGGTGAATTCGTCGATGGCGCGGCGCGTCCGCTCCGGAATCGGCCCGATGGAGGCGTTGTTCAGATAAATCGTGTCGGCGGTCCAGGGGAACTCGGCGGTGCGCAGCGCCTTGAACGTCTCGCGCAGCGCGCGAACGTGCGTGGGATGATAGGCGATATCGGTCATGCGGCGGGACTCGTGACGGCGCGGCCCCCGCGGCCCCCGCGGCCCAATCCGTGCACATCGAGGGCGTCGCGCAGGCCGTCGCCGAGGAGATTGAGTCCTAACACCGCGAGTCCAATCGCCACACCGGGTGCAATCGACACCCATGGCGCGACGCGCAGCAAATCGCGCCCCTCGGCCACCATGGCGCCCCAGGACGGAGTCGGCGGCTGGGCACCCAGGCCGATGAACGACAGCGCCGCTTCGGCCATGATCGCGCCGCCGATACCGAGAGTGGCCGCAACAATCACGGGGGCGATCACGTTGGGCAGCAGATGCCGGCGGATGATGCGCGCATCGCTCGCGCCGAGCGCCCGCGCGGCCTGCACGTACTCGAGCCCGCGGGCGAGCAACACCTGACCGCGAACGATGCGGGCCATGCCGGCCCAGCCGACGATGCCGATGACGACGAACACGACGGGCAGCGAGGGCTTCACGGCGGCGGCGATGGCGATGAGCAGCAGCAGCGAGGGGAACGCGAGCGTGACGTCGGCGACGCGCATGATGACGCCATCGACCCAGCGGCCGTAAAAGCCGGCGACGAGGCCGAGGGTCAGGCCGAGCGCCAGCGCGATGCTTTGACTGATGAGCCCGACGGCGAGCGACAACCGGGCGCCGTAGAGGACGCGGGAGAGGACGTCACGGCCTTGCGCATCGGATCCTAACAGAAAGGCGTGCGATGGGGGACGGAGACTCGCGGCGAGATCGCCGCGAAACGGATCGCCGGGCGCGAGCCAGGGCGCCAGGAGCGCGAGGAGCACGAGACTCGCGACGACCCCGAGCCCGAAGCGGGCCCAAGGATCGCGCGAAAGGTGTGTCCAAAAACGTGGCGCAGGCATGGGGGTCCCAACTACTTTACTCGGGACTCAACTCCCCGGGCAAGCGGACACTGCTGTGAAGCGTGACACACCGTTCACCCTCGTGCTGGGCGGCGGCGGGATGAAGGGCCTCGCCCATGTGGGCGTCCTGCAGGCGCTGCTCGAGCGCGGCCACCGTCCGACCCGCATCATCGGATCGAGCGTCGGCGCGCTCGTCGGCGCCGCCTGGGCCGGCGGCATGGGCATCGCCAAGCTGCGCGAGATCGCGCTCGGGCTGAAGCGCAAGGACATCTTCGCGGTCGCCCACGCCGACATGGCGTTCAAGCGCATGCGCTCGCCCGCGTTGTTCCGGCGCGAGCCGCTGGAGCAGCTCATCGCCCGCACCGTCGGCGACCTGACGTTCCAGCAGCTCGATCCCCCCGTCATCGTGAATACCGTCGACCTGAACTCGGGGATGGAAGTATTCTGGGGCCTGCCCGGCCTGGACGACATCCGCGTCGCGGATGCCGTGTTCGCCTCCTGCGCGCTGCCCGGCTACTTCCCGCCACACGAGATCGGCGGGCGCTTTTACGTCGACGGCGCGGTGGTCGCGAACGTCCCGTACGACGCCGCGCGCGCGCTCGGCCCCGAGCTGATCGTGGCGGTGGACGTCTCGGCGTCCAGCGTGCTGACGGCGGATGCCCAGGACGAGGGCTTTGCCGGCGTTTTCGCGCGCGCGACCGAGATCCTGATGACGACGCTGCTCGAGCAGCGCGTGCGCACCTGGACGTCGCCGCCCGTCTATTACATCCAGCCGCGGGTCGAGCACGTCACGATGTTCTCGTTCGATCACCTGCGCGAGGAGGTCGAGGAAGGCTACCGCGCCACCGCCGCCGCACTGGACCGCGCCGACGAATGGCCCGAGCCCGGCGATGTCGGGATCTTTCCCAAGCGGCGTGTCCGCGTGCGCGTGGAGCGCGAACGGTGTATCGGCTGCGGCGCATGCCTCGTGCACGGGCCGCAGGGCTTGTTCGTGCTGGATGCCGATCGCAAAGCCGTCGTCACGCAGCCGGATCAGGAGTGGTCGCCGATGGATGGCGCGTATATCCGGCATTGCCCGACCTACGCGATCATCGCGCGACCCGCGGATCAGCAGAAAGAAATGCTGCGATCGGGATGAGCTTCACATGCCGACGCGATATCGCTGATCGATGTCGATCAAATCCTTCACGACTCTATCCCAGTTGTAGTACTGCTCGACCGCGCGCCTGCCAGACGCACCCAGCTGCTTGCGCCGCGCCGGATTCGACAGCAGCTCGTTGATTCCCGCGGCGACCGCGGCGGGATCATCTGAATCGACGAGCATGCCGGTCTCACCCTCGAGCACCGCGTCCGGCACACCGCCGGAGCGCCCGCCCACGACCGCGAGACCGCATGCGGCGGCTTCGACGAGCGAGATGCCGAATCCTTCGACCAGCAGCTCGACACGGCGCGACGCGCCGACGTACAGATCGGCCGCGTTGTAGATCGCGGGTAACTCGGCGTCGCTGACGAGTCCCAGGAAGCGCACGGCGTCGCCGAGGCCGAGGTCGCGCTGCAGCTGCTCGAATTGCGGCAGACGCTCGCTCGTGCCGACGACCGCGTAGCGCGCGGTGGGGTGTGCGGCGCGAATCTGCGGCATGGCTTTCATCACCACGTCGATGCCTTTGTGCCATTCGAGTCGCGCGACGGTCAGCAGCCATGGCCCGCCGTTCAGGCCGTACTTGGCGCGC
>Ga0070730_10004811_pt1 | contig 11749 bp, 10 predicted proteins | sample Coa_R1_3_FD_66447 | JGI IMG/M metagenome (GOLD analysis project Ga0070730, IMG submission 66447) | Surface soil microbial communities from Centralia Pennsylvania, which are recovering from an underground coalmine fire - Coalmine... | ecosystem: Environmental > Terrestrial > Soil > Unclassified ... | reverse complement strand
AACAACGCCAACAGCATCGAGGCGCAGACCGCCGCCAGGTAGCCCAGCATGAGGCTGCCGCTGCCGACGCCGACCGAGAAGGCGGCAAGCGCTCCCACCAGCATCATTCCTTCGACTCCGAGGTTCAGCACTCCGGCGCGTTCGGCGATCAATTCTCCGAGGGCCGCATAGATCAGGGGCGTTGCCGCGACGACCGTGCCGGTGACGATGGCGACGAGGAATTCGGCGTTCATGCTCGCGCCTCCGCCAAGCGAGGAATGCGCCGCAGCCGGAATCCGACGAACAGATCCGCCGCCAGCAGGTAGAACAACAGCATGCCCTGAAACATGCCGGTCACGGCGGCCGGCAGCTGCAGCCCGAGCTGCACCGACTCGCCTCCCAAATACAGCAAGGACATGAGCAGCGCGGCGAGCACGATGCCGGCCGGATGCAGCCTTCCGACGAATGCCACGATGATGGCGGCGAAGCCGTAGCCCGGCGAAATGTCGACCTGCAGCCGGCCTATGGGTCCCACGACTTCGCACACTCCGGCCAAGCCCGCGGCGCCGCCGCCGATCATCAGCGCCAACCACACGTTGCGCCGTTCGCTGAAGCCGGCATAGGCGGCTGCGGCCGGCGCCTGACCGCCGACCCGCATGCGGTAGCCGGCGAACAGGCGGGTGGAAAATACCCACGAGACCGCGGCGAGGCCAAGCATCATCGGAAGGGCCAGATTCGCGCGCTGCCCGTCGATGAGCAGCGGCAGGAGCAGGCGTTCATCGAACGCTCTCGACTGTGGAAAGTTGAAGCCCTCCGGATCGCGCCAGGCACCGTGCAACAGGAAGGTGAGCAGCAGCTGGGCGATGTACACCAGCATCAAGCTGACGAGAATCTCGCTGGTATTGAAGCGCGTGCGCAGAAATGCCGGGATGGCGGCCCAGGCGGCGCCGCCGGCCATGCCGGCGAGCAGAATGACGGGCAGCGCCAGCGGCCCCAAGAGGTCGCCCCCGTAGAGTGCGACGCCGCCGCCGCAGATGGCACCCAAGGTCAACTGGCCCTCGGCGCCGATATTCCACACGTTGGCGGAGAATCCGAGCGCGAGCCCGAGTCCGCACAGCGCGAGCGGCGTCGCCTTGAGGAGCAGCTCGCCCCATCCGTAGAGGGAATTCAGGGGTTCGATGAAAAACACATCGAGCGCATGCAGCGGATCCTTGCCCAGAAACGCAAAGATCAGAAAGCTGGTGGCGAACATGGCGGCCGCCGCGATCAGCGGAGCGGCGATGCGCATCGCCGCCGAGGGCGTCGCGCGCCGTTCGAGACGCCATTGAAACGGACTCCACGGATCAGGCATCGACACACTCTGGCGTGGCGCCGGCGGTCGCCGGCGCGGCGCCGGTCATCAACAGACCGACCGCTTCGACGGTGAGGAGCGCGCGCGGATGCGCCGCGGACAGGCGGCCCGCCGTCAACACGGCGATCCGGTCGCAGATGGTGAACAGCTCGTCGAGCTCTTCCGAAATGACCAGAACGGCCGAGCCGGAGTCGCGCAGGTCGATGAGCGCTCGATGGATCAACCGGGCGGCGCCGACGTCGACGCCCCACGTCGGCTGGGCCGCCAGCAAGACCCGCGGCGAGAGGCGGATTTCGCGGCCCACGATGAATTTCTGCAGATTGCCTCCGGACAGCCGTTCGGCCGCTGCCTGCTCGCCGGCGCATTTGACGTTGAAAGCGGCAACCGTTTCACGTGCCGAGGCGCGCGCCACGGTTCGCTGCACGACTCCGTGCCGCACCATGCCCGCGTGGTAGCCCGTGAGCAACGCGTTCTCGGCGAGCGACATGCCCGGCACCGCGCCGCGCCCCAGACGCTCCTCGGGCACGAACCCCAAGCCGAGCGCTCGGCGCTGCGCGGCGCCGAGCGCATCCACGCGGCGTCCGCACAGCGCGATCGAACCCTCATGGGGAGCGGGCGCTTCGCCGGAAAGCGCGGTCAGCAGTTCCTTTTGCCCATTGCCGGATACGCCGGCAATGCCGACGATCTCACCGGACCGCACGTCGAGGTCGATGTCATGCAGGGCCGTGCCGAAAGGATCGCGCGCGGCCGCCGAATAGCCCTTGATTTCGAGCCGGACTTCGCCGGCCTTGCGCGGCTGCGGCGCCCGCTCCTCCAGCTCGTTGCCCACCATCAGCCGTGCCAAGCCGGCGTTGTCGAGTTCGCGCGGCCGCGCCGTGCCGCTGACCCGGCCGGCGCGCAGCACCGTGGCGTTGTCGCACAGGGTACGAATCTCCTCGAGCTTGTGGCTGATGTACAGAATGCTCGTGCCTTCGGCCGCCAGCCGGCGCAAGGTCCCGAACAGCTGCCGGACGGCCTGTGGCGTAAGAACCGAGGTGGGTTCATCCATGATGAGGAGCTTCGGCGACTGCAGCAGGCAGCGCACGATCTCCACGCGCTGACGCTCGCCGACCGACATGCTATGCACCAGCCGCCGCGGGTCGATGGGCAGCCCATAGCGCTGGGCGACCGCTTCGATGCGCGGCGCCAGCGCGGCAGGCGCGACGCGTTCATCGAGCGCGAGAGCGATGTTCTGCGCGACGTCCAAGGTCTCGAACAGCGCAAAGTGCTGGAATACCATGCCGATCCCCAACTGCCGCGCCTGCGCGGGGCTGTGGATGGCGACTTTGCGGCCCTCCCATTCGATGCTGCCGGCATCGGGGCGTGTGACGCCGTAGACGATCTTCATCAACGTGCTCTTGCCCGCGCCGTTCTCGCCCATCAGCGCGTGAATTTCGCCGGCGCTCACCGAGAGATCGACGCCCTCGTTGGCGATGATGGCGGGGTAGCGCTTGGTAATGCCGCGCAGGCGCAGGCGCGGTGCGGGAGCGTGATCGGTCATGTGGTTAGCGGATTCTCCGCGCCGCAGAAACTGCACGAGCCGCCGGCCGCGCCGCAAGCGAGGTCGTGCTTGGAGGTCGACGTCGACGAAAAGACGCTCACCTGCTGCAACAGCTGGGCGGCGATGGCGATCGCGATGCTCGCGGGCAACTTGCTCGCGATTCCCGGGATGCCGATCGGACATGTCAAGGCCGACGGAGTCTCGCCACCGACGCCGTCGCGCCGCAAGCGCGAACGGAAGCGCGCCGATTTGCTGGCCGAACCGATGAGCCCCAACCAGGCCGAATCGCCGCGCCGGAGAATGGCGCGGCACAATGCATAGTCGAGCGCATGATCATGTGTCAGCACCACGTACCGTGCAGCGGCCGGAGCCGAGCCGATCAGATCCACCGGGTTGGCGCAGGCCTCCGTGCTGACGCCGTCCATTCCGGCCGGCAGCAGCTCGGGCCGCGAATCGACCCAGGTGATGTCGAAGAGAGCGAGTTCCGCCAGCAGCCTGACCAATGCCTGGCCCACGTGGCCGGCGCCAAAGATCCACAGCTGCGGGCGCCGCAGGGACACGCGTTCGCGCAGCGTCAAGTCGCCGTTCATGGCGCGGCACAGCTCCAGGCTCGCCCCTCCGGGCGTCGAAGGCTGCAGCCGGTGGGACAGGGCGCCGCCGCGCAATTCCGTTACCACCATATCGGAAGCCGGGTACGGCACGCCGCGCCGGGGGCGCCGCCGCCCGACGCGGCGCTGCGCCTCGAGCAGCCAGGGGAGATCGTCGCGGGTCAGCCGCTCGAGCCACAGCTCCACCCGGCCTCCGCAGCATTGTCCAAGATCGGGCCCCAGGATAAGCTCCGCGATGCACACCGGGGCCGCGCGGCTGCCGAGCAGTTCGCGGGCGGCGAGGGTGGCCCGCCATTCCAGCCGCCCGCCGCCGATCGAACCCACCGTGCTCAGAGGATCCACCAGCATGGTCGCGCCCGCTTCACGCGGCGCCGAGCCGCGCAGTGCGATCACGGTGACGCGCACCACCGCCGGATGCCGCGCGAGGCGCGCACACGCGGTTTCGATCCAGTGACCCTGGAGCGGCGCCAGCCAGTCACCGGCGGTTGCGGTGGCCACCGCGGGCGCCGCGGCGCCGGCCGGAGCGGCAGTGGGCGAGTGGCGAGGCGGCGCGGTGTTCATGCGGCGCGGCCCGGCTTCTATGCATCGATCAATCGCAGCACCGTTTCCGGCGTGGCGGGCGAGGGCAGGTGGGGCAGGCAGCCGCGCGGCCCGCAGGCGGCGCAGGCATCACGGATGGCGTGAAATACCGACAAGGCCAGCATCAAGGGCGGCTCGCCGACGGCTTTGGACCGATAAATCGAATCCACGGCATTCGGCGCCGCCGGCAGCAGCTCCACGCGCGCCGCCGCGGGCCAGTCGCGCGCCGTGGGGATCTTGTAGGTCGACGGTGCATGGGTCCGCAATTCACCCGCCCCGTCCCAGTACAGCTCTTCGGACGTGAGCCAGCCGACGCCTTGCAGAAATCCGCCTTCGATCTGGCCCAGGTCGATGGCCGGATTGAGCGACCTTCCCACGTCGTGCAGGATGTCGACGCGCAGCAGCTGCGACTCCCCGGTGAGCGTGTCCACCGCCACTTCGGCAACCGCGGCACCGTAGGCAAAATAGTAGAAGGGCACGCCGGATTGCGTCTGCTTGTTCCAGTTGATGTCGGGCGTGCGATAAAAGCCGGTGGCCGACAGCGGCACGCGCGCTTCGTGCGCGGCGCGCGCCAGGGCGGCGAACGGCTGACGCTCTTCGCCGATCTGCACCTGGCCATCGGCGAAACGGACGTCCCGCGGCGCGACGCCGTAAGTGTCGCACGCCAGGTCGACCAGCCGCTGCCGGATGGTCACGGCCGCCGCCTGCGCCGCCTTGCCGTTCAAATCCGAACCGGAGGACGCCGCGGTCGCCGAGGTATTCGGCACCTTGCTGGTGTCGGTGGCCGTGATGCGGATCGCCGACAGCGGCAGGCCCAGCTCGGTCGCGACCACCTGGGCCACCTTGACATGCAAACCCTGGCCCATCTCGGTGCCGCCGTGGTTGAGCAGCACGGTGCCATCGGTATAGACCTGGAGCAAGGCACCCGCCTGGTTGAACAGAGTCGAGGTAAAGGAAATGCCGAATTTCACCGGCGTCAACGCCAGGCCGCGCTTGATGATGGGATGGGCGGCATTCCAGCGGCTCACCGCCTCGCGCCGGCGGCGATAGTCGCTGCTGTGTTCCAGCTTGTCGACGATCCCGGGCAGCAGATTGCCCTTCACGATCTGGCCGTAGTGCGTGACATTGCGTTCGCCGAGGCCATAGAGATTGATGCGCCGGATGTCGAGCGGATCACGGCCCAGTGTGCGGGCAATGTCGTCCAGAAGCGCCTCGATCACCATCATGCCCTGCGGTCCGCCGAAGCCGCGAAAGGCGGTATTCGACACGGTGTGGGTCTTGCAGCGATGCGAGGTGATTTCGACGTTTTCCAGGAAATAGGCATTATCGACATGAAACATGGCGCGATCGTTCACCGGGCCGGAGAGGTCCGCCGAGTATCCGCAGCGCGAGGCCAGCATGACGGACAGCGCCAGCAGCCGCCCGTCGTCGTCGAAGCCGGCTTCGCAGTCCGCGATGAAGTCGTGCCGCTTCCCGGTCATCAGCATGTCGGCGTCGCGATCGAGGCGCAACTTCACCGGTCTGCCGCTCTTGCGGGCCAACACGGCGGCCGCGGCGGCGATCAGGGCGGCCTGGCTCTCCTTGCCGCCGAAGCCGCCGCCCATGCGCCGGCACTGCACGACGATGCGGTTGGCGGGCTCTTTCAGGGCATGCGCCACGATGTTCTGTACTTCCGTGGGATGCTGCGTCGAGCTGTGGACCAGCATGGCGCCGTCTTCCTGAGGCACAGCGACCGCGATGTGCCCTTCCAAATAAAAATGATCCTGTCCGCCGATCACCACCGTGGTAGTCAAGCGCCGCGGTGCCTCGCGCAGGCGCGCGCGCGGATCGCCGCGCCGCATCGTGTGACTGGGCAGCACGAAGCTCTCGGCCGCCAGCGCGGCACGGATGTCGAGAATGGCGGGCAGCGGCTCGATGACGATCTTCGCCCGTTGTGCGGCCCGGCGCGCCGCACGCATCGAGGTCGCCGCGACCGCAAACAGCGGCTGGCCGGCATATTGCACCAGTCCGTCCGCAAAGATGGGATCGTCGTGGACGGCGCCGCCGTAGTTGTTCTCGCCGGGAATGTCCGCGGGCAGCGCAATCGCGGCCACGCCGGGCGATTCCATGACGGCCGCGAGATCGAGCGACGTGACTCGTCCGTGCGCGACGCGGCTCAGGCCGAACGCGGCATGAAGGGCGTTCGCCGGCAGCGCGATATCGTCGCAATACTGCGCCCGGCCGCTGACGTGCAGCGGTGCGCTGTCATGAGATTGGGATGTGCCGGATGGCATACGTTCAGCCGACTTCCCGCACGGCATCGGCGGTGCGCAGCGCAGCGTGCCCGCCTTCATGCTGCAGGAAAAAACGGCGCAGCAAATTGCCGGCCGCCTTCAGGCGGTACTCGCGGCTGGCGCGCAGGTCGGTGAGCGGCTCGAACTCCGCGGCGAGCGCGGCGGCCGCGGCCTCGATTGATTCGAGGTTCCAGCCGCGTTGCAGAAGCACGCGCTCCGCGTGCCGCGCACGCCGCGGTATGCCGGCCATACCGCCATAGGCGAGCCGGGCCTCGGTGACCCGCGCATCCTCCAGGGTCACCCGAAAGGTCGCGGCGACGGCCGAGATGTCCTGATCGAAACGCTTGGATAGCTTGTAGCTCGCCAGCAGCTGTCCCTGCTTCGCGGGGGGAACGGCGACCCCGGCGACGTACTCGCCCGCCGACAGATCCTTTTTTTGATACTCGAGATAGAAATCCTCCAGCGGCAAGCGGCGGACCGCGGTGCCGCGGCGCAATTCGAGGCGGGCGTCGAGGGCGATCAGCATTTGAATCGCATCGCCGATCGGCGAGCCGTTCGCCAGATTGCCGCAGAGCGTGGCGGAATTGCGGATCGGCGGCGAGGCGAAACGAACCGCCTGTTCGGTGAGCGCGGGAAATCGCGCAAGCAGTGCGGGCCAGGCATCGGTGAGGGTGACGGCGGCGCCGATCCAAAGTTCCTGAGATCGTTCGTCGATCCGGGCGAGTTCGGGTACATCGCCCAGATACACGAGCGCGGGCAGATCGCGCAGCTGCTTCGTGACGAGAAGACCGATGTCCGTGCCGCCTGCCAGCAGGACAGCATCGGGCGACGATTCGAGGGCCAACCCAAGCTCGTCGAGTCCGCGGGGCGCATGGAATCCCGGGTAATGCAGCGAGGAGGCCGGGTCGGGCTCGCGCGCAATGGACTTCAGAGCGTCGATATGGGATCCGGAGCAGGCCTCTTCGCGGCTCCAATGTGCGGGCGGGGCGTAGGCATACTGGCGCGTTCCGGCTTCGATGATGGGCCGGTACCCCGTGCAGCGGCACAGATTTCCCGCCAAGGCGTTCAGCACTTGTTCGCGGTCGGCCGCGTCGCGATTCAAGTACAGCGCGAACAGCGACATGACGAAGCCGGGTGTGCAGAATCCGCATTGCGAGCCATGATGGTCCACCATCGATTGCTGAACCGGGTGAAGGGCGCCGCCCTCAGGCTGCCGCAGACTTTCGACGGTGACGAGTTCCTTGCCGTCGAGGGTCGGCAGGAAGCGGATGCACGAGTTGACCGCGCGGTAGTTCACGCGGCTTCGGTCGGCGGCAAGTTCGCCGATGACCACGGTGCACGCGCCGCAATCCCCTTCGGCGCAGCCTTCTTTCGTCCCGCGCCGGCCGGCGACGTCGCGCAAGTAGTCCAGCACGGTCATCGTCGGCGGGGGTTCGTGGAGCGACACGACCGCGCCATCCAGCACGAAGCGCAGCGTTTGAGCGGAGTTTGCGTTTGCGGCGCGGGAGAGGGACATCGCGGCGGTCAGCTTCCTCGATAGGTTGAATAACTCCACGGCGAGACGAGCAGGGGCACGTGGTAATTCCGCCCCGCATCCGCGATGCCGAACGCGATCACCACCTCGTCGAGAAAAGGCGGCTCGGCGAGCACATGTCCCAGAGACCGGAAGTACGCAGCGACATGGAAGGTCAGCGCGTAACGCCCGGCTCGAAAGGCGGCGCCCTCGAGCAGGGGCGCGGCGCAGCGTCCATCCGCGTTGGTCTGCGCGGCAATCGGCGCCCCCGGCGCCTCGTCCAACGAGCGCAACTCGATGCGCATGCCCGCAGCCGGTGTACCGGCCGCTATGTTCAGAACATGGGTTGTCAGCGTAGCCATCGGACCTCTTGCGTAGATTACAGGATGTGCCCGGCGTTTTGTACACAATCCGCCGCACTAATCGTGTGCATTCCGGGTACGCAGCGCCTCATTAAAGTGCCGCGCGCGGCGCGGCTGACGGGCCGCACCGTCCTGGGTTGCGCTCGGCCACATGCTTGTGCATTCTCCGTCGGTGCCACTCGAGGTCTCACCGTGAAGCAAAGTCTCCGTTTCCCTCCGGCCGCCGCATCCTGGCGGGGCCTCGCGTTGCTCGGGGCGATCGCGATCGCGATCGTCATGGGCGTGGCGCCGGCGGGCGCCGCCGAGCCGGTCAAAGTGGCATTCATCTATGTCGATCCCGTGGGCGACACGGGCTGGTCCTATCAGCACGATGCCGCGCGGCGCGAAGTCGAGCGCGTGCTCGGCTCCCAGGTAAAGACCACCTACGTTGAAAGCGTGCCGGCAACGGCCGACGCCGAGCGCGTGATTCGCCAGCTGGCCGTGGCCGGGAATCAGCTCATCTTCACCACCTCGTTCGGCTACATGGAACCCACGCTGCGGGTTGCGAAGCTGTTCCCCAACGTGAAGTTCGAGCATGCGACCGGCTACAAAACCGCGGCGAACGTGGTCACCTATCAAACGCGCTTTTATGAAGGCGCGTATCTGCTCGGGGTGCTGGCCGGCAAAACCACGAAGTCGAACACGCTCGGCTTCGTCGGATCGTTCCCCATTCCCGAAGTGATCCGCAACATCGATGCCTTTACCCTGGGTGCGCGCAGCGTCAACCCCAAAGCCGTGGTGAAGGTGATCTGGGTGGATACCTGGTATGACCCCGGGAAGGAGCGCCAGGCCGCCGAAGCGCTGATCGCGCAGGGGGCCGATGTGCTCGCTCAGAATACCGATTCACCCGCCACGGTTCAGGTGGCGGAGCAGCGCGGTGTGCACGCCTTCGGATGGGACTCGGACATGTCCAAGTACGGACCTCATTCGCAGCTGACCGCGAACACGGAGAATTGGGCGGATTACTACATCGGCGAAATACGCAAGGTAATGGCGGGCACGTGGACCGGCGGGCGGCAGACGGCGGACGGCATCAAGGAGAACATGGTGGTGCTCACGCCCCTGAACAAGTCCGTTCCGGCCGACGTGGCCCATCTCTTCGACGAGAAGAAACGCGACATCGTCGACGGCAAACTCAAACCGTTCGCGGGGCCGCTCAAGGACACGGCCGGCGTCATGCGAGTGGCGGCGGGCTCCGCCCTCACCTATGAGCAATTATTGGCCATCAACTGGTATGTCGACGGCGTCGACGCCTCCGCTCCCAAGTGAGGCGGGCCGCGGTGGTTTGGCGCCGCGGCCGCAGCGCGATTCCGAAAGCGGACTGAAAGAACGGTGCGGCGTGCGCAGCTTGCCGAATGCTCCGCAGGGCCCTGCCGGCTGGGAGGCCGAGCTGGAACTGTGCTTCGCGCGGCAGGCCGGCAGAACGGTGCTCGATCGCATTCGGCACCGCGGCCCGCTGCAGGTCCAAAAAGCCCTGTACCCGGAAGGCGGAGAGACCTGTCACATCGCAGTCCTGCATCCTCCCGGCGGTATCGCAGCCGGCGATCGGCTCCGGATCCGGGCCTCTCTGGGCGAGCGGTCGCATGCCTTGCTGACGACGCCCGGAGCCACAAAGTGGTATCGTTCCGAGGGGCGCCGCGCGAGCCAGGAAGTGCATTTTTCGCTCGGGGAAGAGGCTGCCCTCGAGTGGCTGCCGCGCGAGAGCATCCTCTTCGATGGCGCGAACGTTTCGATGGAGCTCAACGTCGAGCTGGGTTTGCGGGCGCGGTATTTCGGATGGGAGATCTTGGGTTTTGGACGGCGTGCATCGGGTGAATCGTGGGGTCGCGGCACATTGAACATGCAAACGAATATCCGGGGGGCCGGCCGCCTGCTCTGGTCGGAGGTCGCTCAACTCGATGCGGCGAGCGGGTTTGCCGCATCGCCCGTGGGGCTGTCGGGGTTTGCCGTCTGCGGCACTTTCCTGATCGCCGGGGGCGACATCGATGCCGCGCTGCTGCGCGAGTGCCGGGAGGTGCGAGCGCCTGCCGCGCAATCGCGAGCGGGCATCACGCGAGTGCCGGACGTGTTGATAGCGCGCTATCTGGGCGCCTCGACGGAAGAGGTATTTCACTGGTTCACGAATTTATGGACGGTCTTGCGCCCGGCATTGTCGGAAAAGACGGCGTGCCCTCCGCGGGTGTGGGCATGTTGAGCGAACCGGAACGTGGAGCTGGCGAGCGATGGAATTGACCCCCCGGGAGAAAGACAAGCTGCTGGTCTTCACCGCATCGCTGGTGGCCGAGCGGCGCCGTGCACGCGGCCTCAAACTCAACTATCCCGAAGCGGTCGCTTTGATCACGGCGGCCATCATCGAGGGGGCACGCGACGGTAAGACGGTGGCCGAACTCATGAGCTACGGCCGATCGGTTTTGACGCGCGGCGAGGTGATGGAGGGCATCCCGGAGATGATTCCCGAGATTCAGGTCGAAGCCACGTTTCCGGACGGCACGAAATTGATTACCGTGCACCAGCCCATCGTTTGAGGCGCTCATGATTCCAGGCGAACTTCTGGTCGCGGACGGTGACATCGAACTCAACGTCGGTGGAAAGACCATCACCGTCAACGTGGAGAACAGCGGCGACCGCCCGATTCAGGTCGGTTCTCACTATCATTTCTATGAGACCAATGCGAGCTTGCGATTCGCGCGCGAGACCTGCCGCGGGTTTCGGCTCGACATTCCGGCGGGGACGGCGGTGCGGTTCGAACCGGGTCAGGCGCGGACCGTGCGTCTGGTCGAATACGGCGGGCTGCGCCGGGTCTATGGTTTTCAGGGGAAAATCATGGGAGACCTTTGAATGGCCGTGAAAATCACCCGGCAGGCCTACGCCGAGATGTTCGGTCCGACCGTGGGCGATCGCGTGCGGCTCGCCGACACGGCGTTGGTCATTCAAGTGGAGAAGGATTACACCGTTTACGGCGACGAGGTGAAATTCGGCGGGGGCAAGGTGATCCGTGACGGCATGGGGCAGGGACAAGGCGTCAGTGCCGCCGTCGCCGACACCGTCATCACCAATGCGCTCATCGTCGATCATTGGGGAATCGTCAAGGCCGATGTCGCCATCAAGGGCGGCCATGTCTGGGGTATCGGCAAGGCGGGCAACCCGGATGTTCAGTCCGGCGTCACCCTGCCCATCGGCGCCGCCACCGAGGTGATCGCCGGCGAGGGGATGATCTTGACGGCCGGCGGCATCGATTCGCACATCCATTTCATTTGCCCGCAGCAGATCGACGAGGCGCTCAATTCCGGGATCACGACCATGATCGGCGGCGGCACCGGACCTGCGGCGGGCACCAGCGCCACCACCTGCACGCCCGGTCCCTGGCACATCCACAGCATGCTGCTCGCGGCCGAGGGTTTCCCGATGAATCTCGGCTTTTTGGGCAAGGGCAATGTCAGCCTGCCCGAGCCCGCGCGCGAGCAGATCCGCGCGGGGGCGATCGGATTGAAGCTCCATGAGGATT
>Ga0070730_10004810_pt1 | contig 11751 bp, 11 predicted proteins | sample Coa_R1_3_FD_66447 | JGI IMG/M metagenome (GOLD analysis project Ga0070730, IMG submission 66447) | Surface soil microbial communities from Centralia Pennsylvania, which are recovering from an underground coalmine fire - Coalmine... | ecosystem: Environmental > Terrestrial > Soil > Unclassified ... | reverse complement strand
ACGCTCCACCTTTCGTGTGCCGAAGAGCCCGTATGGTCGGACGAGCAGTATAAGAATCATCAAGAGGTAAGGCGCGATCGTGTAGAAGTTGGTGCCCAGGAAGCCAGCGAAACTACTCTGATAGGCTTGCGTGAGCACCTCGGTCAGGCCGATGACGATGCCGCCGACGACCGCGCCGGGTATCGAGTCCAGCCCACCCAGGATGATGGCTGGGAAAGCCGCCAGCGCGATACCGCCGAGCGTGGCGTCAAACGTCGGCTGATTCATCGCAAGAAAGACCCCGCCAATCGTCGCGATGGCCGCGGCAATCCCCCACGCCAGCGCGTAGACGGTGCGGATATTGATGCCTATTGCCAGCGCCGCCTCCTGGTCCAGCGCGGTGGCTCGCATCGCCAGGCCGTAACGAGTGTAGCGAAAGAAGACGTAGAGAATCGCGCAGACTGCGAAAGTGACGGCGATGGTCGCGAGGTCGGTGGCGCCGAAATGAACGCCGCCGATATCAATACCACTCACGAACTGGAACGGGGTGGCCGGCGAACGATTACCTTGCGGCCATTTCACGATGACGCCGTGCAGCAGGATGACATCCAGGCCGATGGTGATCATGACAATGGAGAAGACCGGCCGGCCGATCATGCGGCGCAGGGCGAAGCGCTCAAAGGCCAGCGCAATCAGCACCGTGACGACGATGGCGAGCAGGACCGCGACGAAGAAGTTGAGATGCCAGTCGAAGACGCCGGCGGAGGCGATAAATGCGCCCACCAGCAAAAACTCGCCCTGGGCGAAGTTGATGACCTCGCTGGCCTTGAAGATAATCGTGAAGCCGAGCGCGACCAGCGCGTAGATGCAACCCAGCGAGAGACCAGCAAAGACCAGCTGAATAAAGTTCGCCATGTATCCCTCCCCTCTCAGCTGCCGGCATCTATCGCGGCGATGTCACTCTGGCGTGCTGATTCCGGCGCCGCGCTCCCCGCGTCATCGCCAAGGTAGGCTTTGATGACATCTGGGTTAGCCTGCACCTCGGCGGGTGCGCCCCGCGCAATGACACGCCCAAAATCCAACACGAGCACATGGTCGGCGATGCCCATAACCATGGCCATGTCATGCTCGACAAGAATCTGCGTGATACCGAGCTGCTCTTTGATATCGAGCAGCACGGCGGCGAGGTCCTGCGACTCATCCAGACCCATGCCTGCCACTGGCTCGTCCAACAAAAGTAGGCGTGGCTGCGCCGCGAGGGCGCGGGCCAGATCGGCGCGCTTCTGCAAGCCGAATGGCAGGCTGCCGAGCGGCTGATCGCGGTAACGCGCGAGATCCAGCAGCTCCAGCAGGCGCTGGCAATATGCGCGGTTTTCGCGCTCCTCGGCTCGCGCTGGACCCAAATACACGCCTCCGAGCACGATGCCGCTACGCATGCGGATGTGCCGGCCCAGCAGGAGATAGTCCAGCACGGTCGTATGCGGGAACTGGCCGAGGTTTTGGAACGTTCGCGCGATTCCGACGGCGGCGATCTGATGCGTCTTTAACCGCAGGAGGTCGCGCCCATCGAATGTGATACGCCCTGAAGCTGGCTGATAGACACGAGAGAGCACATTGAAAAGTGAGGTCTTGCCAGCACCGTTGGGACCGATGACCGCGAAAAGCTCGCCAGCCCGCACATCGAACGAGACATCACCCAGCGCCGTGAGGCCCGCGAACCGCACCGTGACATCAGTAACGGATAGAAGCGGATGCGGCTCGGCCTGTGTCGCACTCATATTGTCCACCGCCTCTCCGGTCGCTTCTGGCGCAGCGCGGCGAAATTGGAATGTTCGCCGCCCTCGTGCAGGCCAAGGTAGAATGTGCGGACGGTTTCATCGCGCAACAGCTCGGTGGCAGGCTTGTCCAGCACGACTCTGCCAGTCTCAAGCACGTAGCCGTGCGTCGCGTGGGCAAGCGCCATCTGGGCGTTCTGCTCCACCAGCAGCACCGCGGTGCCGCTCGCACTGATCTCGCCGATGATGGCGCCAATTTGCTGAACCATGAACGGCGCCAGCCCAAGCGATGGTTCGTCAAGCAACAGCAGCCGTGGGCTGGCCATCAGGCCGCGACCAATGGCAACCATCTGCTGCTCGCCGCCGGAGAGGTAGCCGGCGGGGCTATCGCGGCGCTCACGCAGCACGGGGAAGAGGTCCATCACGCGGTCATACGCCCGCCGCACAGCGGCGGCATCGCGGGAGGCAAGCGCCCCGGTTCGCAGATTCTCCTCGACGGTTAGCTGCGCAAAGAGGCGGCGACCTTCAAGCACCTGAGCAATGCCGAGCCGTACGATCCGTGTGGCATCCAACGCGGTAATAGGGTGGCCGTCGAGAAGCACCGCACCGCGTGTGACACGTCCGCCATGGATGCCGAGCATGCCCGAAATGGCGCGCAGGATGGTTGTTTTGCCTGCGCCGTTTGCCCCCAGCAGCGCCACCACGCCGCGATCTGGCACCTCGATGGAGACGCCACGGGCGGCGGTAATGACGCCTTGATACGTGACCTCGATATCCTGGACTGCCAGCATATCGCCTCCTCCTCGCGCCGCGAAAGCCGATAGGTAGGTTACCAGCACTCTTTGGGTGGGAAATATGACTGATTCGTCATGTCCCGTATTGTTTACAGAATCCGATGTACATGTCAAGCAGGCGACAGCGTATGCTAGTCCTCGCCGACTTTCACATGCCCCTTGAGCAGGTTACGGGCAATGATGAAGCGTTGAATCTCGTCGGTACCGTCGAAGATGCGGAAGACGCGCATCTCGCGATACCACCGCTCGATCGGGAGCTCCTTGGTGTAGCCCATGCCACCGTGAATCTGGAGGACGCGATCAACGACCTCGTTCGCCATGTTCGCGCCGTAGAGCTTTGCCATAGACGCTTGATGCCGATTGTCGAGACCCTGATCGGCCATCCACGCCGCCCGCAGCGTAATCCACCGTGTAGCTTCTATCTCGACCGCTGAGTCTGCGATCATCCATTGGATCGCCTGGCGATCCGCGATGGGCTTGCCGAATGTCACGCGGTTTCTGGCATGCTCGATGGCCATATTCAACAGGCGCTCCGCCGCGCCGACCGCACGCGCCGGAATCGCCCAGCGTGCCGCGCCGATCCAGCGCAGGCCGAGGTCGAAGCCGTGTCCAAGCTCGCCGAGAATGTTCGCCTCCGGCACGCGCACATCTTCGAAGATGAGCGTAGCGGGATCCCATTCTCCCATGGTAGAGATACGGTCAGAATGCCATCCCATCTCACGGTCCACCAGGAAACACGTGATGCCGCCGCGCGGTCCCTTCTCTCTGTCGGTGACGGCGAACACCATTGCGAAATCGGCTTCGTTACCGTTGGTAATGAAGATCTTTTCGCCGTTTAGCACCCACTCATTGCCGTCTTTCACCGCTGACATCCGAATATTGCCGGCGTCCGATCCGGCGCCCGGCTCGGTGAGCGCAAAGCACGAGCGGCGTGTGCCCTCAATAGTAGGGAGCAGGTAGCGGTGTTTTTGCTCCTCATTGCAGTGGTAGAGAATGTTATCGGCTGCTCCCCCGAAGCTGAATGGGACGAACGTGCGCCCAAGCTCTATGAGGGCGACACATGTAGCCAGCGATCCCAGGTTCGCGCCGCCGTACTCTTCTGGCGTATTGATGCCCCAAAAGCCGAGTCGCTTCGCCTTCATTTGCAGCTCGTGCGCCTGCTCCGGCACCAGACCTGGGCGTCCCTCGCGCTCGTTACGCAGCACGTCACCTTCCAGCGGAATCAACTCACGCCTCACGAATTCACGCACGGACTGCTGGATCATCTTCTCTTCAGGCGCCAACGTGAAGTCCATCGTGTCCTCCCGCGCGATCAACGCGCTCGTGCTAGCGGGCGCCGCCAGCGGCGCGACGCATTCGTGAGCTCGACTCAAGCCAGGACTGTTCGCTCCGGTCGCTCGCTGCTCCAGCGAGCGGTATATCCGCTCCACTCTGAGAGCTTGCGCGATGTAGCGAGAAGGAGGGAGACAAGCTCGGCAAGCCGGGACTCATCCATTTGCGAGGTGACATACATGCATGCGATGACCAGCTCGATAGCGCCAGTCTTATCGAAGATGGGCACATCTACGGCGGACATGCCCGCGTGGAATTCCCCATGCGAGATGGCGCAGCCACGGCGCCGAACCTCGCGCAGCGTCTCCACGAATCGCTGCGGATCGGTAATGGTATTTGGCGTGAGTGGGCGGATCCCCGCCGCTAGGAGTCGCTGCCACTCCGCCTCGTCGTCGAAGGCGAGAAAGCACCGCCCGTGGGCGCCGCTCGTCAGCGGTATCTGCTGGCCAGCGGAAATGCTGATGCGGGTGAGGCGACTGTCGTCAATTGGTGGCTGGGCTGATGCGATGTAGACGAGCCGGTCATCCCAGCGCTGCACAACGGCGGCGGTGAGCCCAGTCAGCGTCGCGATGCGCTGGATCTCCGCCGAGGCTCGCGCAACCGTGCTGTTGAGCTCGACAGCACGGTTGCCCAGTGGAATGAGATAGGGGCCAAGGCTGTATTTCTTCGTCTCGGCATCACACCGGATGAACTCCTCGCGCTCCAGGGTGCGCAGGACACGCAGACAGGTCGTTGGACTGGCGCCCAGTTTCGCGGCGATGTCTTTGAGCGAGCAGGATTTGTATTTATTCCGGCTCAGAAGCTTGAGAATCTGTGCCGCCAGCTCGACGGATGGAACTTGATAGTCCATGCCGGCCCCCTCGGTTACGCCCCGTCGTCAATTTCATATATGAAATTGACTTTCTGCAATCTCAGGGTACATCATCGCACAAGAACCGTCAATGGGTTGCCACGACAACGCAGCACGTCGGCAGCAACGGCAAAATACCGCCGGCAACGGGTGTATACTACGGTTCCAGTCCAGCCATCCACCGCCGAGCGACCAGTGAACGTATTCGAAGTGGGAAATGCTAGGATGCGGGAGAAACAAGCAATGCAGCGATTTGACGTAGAGTCCTTGAGCGAGAAGACCAGACGGCTGACTCACCCATATCTGGAGTTCTTGCGTGTCCCCACTATGAGTGCTGGCATCTACTATCTCGCCGCCGGTGCCACTGATGGCCAGCAGCCGCATACAGAAGATGAGCTGTATGTCGTTCTTCATGGCAGCGCCACTCTCCGTGTCGGCGACGAAGACACAGTGGTATCCACTGGCAGCGCCGTCTTTGTGCCCGCGCGCGCTTCCCATCATTTCCACTCGGTTGAGGAGGATCTGGCGGTGCTGGTGCTGTTCGCGCCTGCCGAGTATTCGCAAGCCGCCGCGGAGGCGAACACATCAGATGCAAACCAGACAAACCCGCCGGAGTGACGAGGTGATGCGACCTGGACGAACAGGTAGTTGCGAGGCACCAGGTCATGGGCTAGAGTGGTGTGGTGGGGAGATAGAGTCCCGTTCCTGAACGGAGAATCGCATGTCGGATAACACACCAATACCAGAAGCCTCCGCGTCGCGTCCTCGCAACAATGCGGTGACCGCTGCTGCTGTGGCCGTTCTCGACGACTGGGCGCCCGATGCCGGCACGACACCGCCCACGCCATTTGCGGTGAGCGTAGATCAGGCGCTACGTTTGGCAACCGAAGTCGCGCGGAACCTCATCGGAGCGCACCAGGCGGCGGCGGCGCTGATCGTCTCCGACGATTGGAAGCACGCACGCAAGTGGTTCTCGCTCTCGTCGAAATACACCGGCTGGTTTGCGTACCGAGCGCCAGCCGCCGGTTTTGGTATACACGCGCTGGTGGTCGCCGAGGGCAAGCCTATGCGGCTCACCCAAGCGGAGCTAGAGACGCATCCCGCCTGGCAGGGCTTCGGGAGCGAAGCTGGGAAGCATCCACCCATGCGGGGCTGGCTGGCCGTCCCGCTGATCGGTCACAATCAACGCCATTACGGGCTGTTGCAGCTCTCAGACAAATACAACGACGCCGACTTCACCGAAGACGACGAGATCCATTTCAGCCAGTTGGCGCAGCTCACGGCCATCGCGCTCGATGCCCTCTGTGAGCTGCACGGAGAGCAGCGTATCGGGCTACAACACTGATACATGGCGGAGCAAGGAGTCATCACATGCGATACATGCTGCGGCGCAAGCTATTCTCGCTCGGCGGCGACTTCACCATCAAAGACGAGAACGAGCAGGACCGCTTTCTCGTGCGCGGCCAGATTTTCTCCTTCGGCCATCACCTCACCTTTGAGGACCTCCAGGGCAACGAGCTTGCTACCATCCAGCAGCGAATGTTGTCCTTTCAGCCGACCTATGAGATTACCCACGCCGGACTTGAGATGGCGGAGGTGCGCAAGCAGCTCTCATTCTTTACGGAGCGCTTCACAGTGGACATCCCTGGTACGGACGATCTGGAGGTGCAGGGCCACGTATGGAACCACGAATATACGTTCATACGCGACGGCCAGCCAGTCGCTAACGTCTCGCAGCAGTGGTTTTCCCTCGCCGATACATATGGCGTTGAGGTGCTGCCCGGCATGGATGATGTCTTGATTCTGGCGTGCGCTGTCGTAATAGATGAAGTGAATGAAGATCGTGAGCACCACTGAGCGCACGGTGCCTGAGCGCGAGGGCATGCGCGAGCGCTGCGTCTGGGCCGGCAATGGCGCGAACCATCTGATGCTGGACTACCACGATACCGAATGGGGTGTGCCCGTTCACGATGACCGCCGCCTTTTCGAGTTTCTGTTGCTCGAAGGCGCGCAGGCCGGCTTGAGCTGGAGCACCATCCTGAACAAGCGCAATACCTATGCGCTGGCCTTTGATAATTTCGACCCCGCGCGCATCGCCCGCTACGATGAATCCCGCTGCCAGGCGCTACTGGCGAATTCAGGCATCATACGCAATCGCGCCAAAATCACCGCCGCCGTCAAGAATGCCCGAGCCTTCCTGGCCGTTCAGGATCGCTACGGCAGCTTTGACGACTTCGTGTGGCGGTTCGTCGGTGGCCGGCCCATACCAAACACATGGGCGAGCGCCGCGCACGTGCCCGCGCGCACGCCGGAGTCTGACGCGCTGAGCCGGGAATTGCGCCGGCTCGATTTCAGCTTCGCCGGCAGCACCATTTGTTACGCCTTCATGCAGGCGGTAGGCATGGTCAACGATCACCTCGTCCAATGCTTCCGCTGGAGTGAGCTTCACCAGTCATGACAGATGCAGCCGGACGGCCAGGTGATTGTCGCCACGAAAAGACCGCTCATTGCTGAGCCTGCGGCGCGATGAAATCCGACATCCGCACGGCGAAAATGCTTGTCACGATATCGTAAACTATGCTACACTCGTGACATCATGTGTCCCAGCATGTAAGCGTCTGCGACAACCTGCACGGCACGTGGGCGGCTATCCGCGTTGCATCGCATCTTCTGGCGAGCGCTTCCACTAGCACGCCGGTCACTCGTTTCAAATCCTGGACTGGCGCGGGATACCTTCCTCCCTGTCCAGCCTGGACCGAGGTGGCGCCGGCCTGTCGTGTGTTCGCGCGGCCCTGCCTCAACGCACAGCAGCGTTGTCTAGCTTCACCTTGACGAGTGAAGGAGGGCAATAATACCCGTGAACATTATGTGGTGGCTGGCGGTACCGATCATTACCAGCCTGCTCGCAATCGGTTTCGCCTTGTACCTGGTCCGCTGGGTGCTGGCGAAGGATACTGGAACGCCCGAGATGCGCAAGGTCTCGGATGCCATCTTTACCGGGGCTCAGGCCTTTCTCCGTCGCCAGTACCGGACAATTACACTGCTGGCAATTCTGGCTGGTATCGCCATCGGTATTCTTCTCGCCCTCATTAGCCCCTCGACTGGCACAGCTTTCGGTGACAGTCGCGTCGCTATCGGGCTGCGCACGGCGGTCTCCTTCTTCATCGGCGCCTTCTGCTCCGGATTGGCCGGCTTTATCGGCATGCAGGTGGCCGTGCGCGCGAACATTCGCGTGGCAAGCGCGGCGCGGCGCAGCCTTGGGGATGCGCTGATGGTATCTCTGCGCGGGGGCGCCGTCTCTGGATTCCTCGTCATCTCGCTAAGTCTGCTCGGTGTGACGATTGTGTACATCATTTTTGGTGGCACCAACACCCCGCTCCTGACTCCCACGAACATCGTTGGCTTCGGCTTCGGAGCCAGCTTTGTCGCCCTCTTCGCTCAGCTCGGTGGTGGCATTTACACGAAGGCCGCCGATGTCGGCGCTGACCTCGTCGGTAAGGTAGAGGCCGGCATCCCCGAAGATGACCCCCGCAATCCCGCCGTCATCGCGGACCTCGTGGGCGACAACGTTGGCGACTGTGCGGGCCGTGGCGCCGACATCTTCGAGTCCACCGCCGCCGAGAATATCGGCGCGATGATTCTTGGCGCCGCCGTCGCCGCCGCCATCGGCGCGAAGGTTGCCAATGCCGCCGCCTGGGTGATCTATCCGCTCGTCGTGGTGGGTGTCGGCATCTTGTGCTCGATGATCGGGCTGCTGGTCGTACGCAAATCCGCCGTGAAGGAGCCTGGCCAAGCCGGCGGTAAAGATCCCGGCGAGATTGCTATGGGCCAGCTCAACGTCGGCTACTACACGACTGCCGTCCTTTCCGTGATTGGCATCGTCGTCGTGTCGTATCTGCTCCTGGGCAACGCCGCGGGCAGCACGCACTGGTGGGTCTACAGCCTCGCCGGTCTCATCGGCATTCTGAATAGCATCGCTTTCGTCTTCATCACGCAGTATTACACCTCGGGCACCCATCGTCCGGTGCGTGAGATTGCCGAAGCGGCCAAGACTGGCCCCGCGACGACTATCATCTCCGGCCTGGCTGTCGGCTTTGAGAATACCGCGTTGCCCGTCATCTCAATTGCTATCTCGCTCATTGCGTCCTACTACCTCGGTGCGCAGGCCGATCCGCACGGCATCGGCACGGCCGTGAACATTTACGGTATCTATGGCACCGCCGCCGCCACGCTTGGCATGCTCATGAGCGCTGGTTACATCCTGGCGATGGATACGTTCGGCCCCATCACCGACAACGCCGGCGGCATCGTTGAGATGAGCGGCGCGGCAGAGTCCGTACGCGAGATCACGGACGCGCTCGACGGCGTGGGCAACACGACGAAGGCATTGACCAAGGGCTACGGCATCGGCTCCGCTGCGCTGGCAGCTTTCTTGCTCTTCAGCGCCTATCTCGACATCGTGCAAAGCCACACCAGCCATCTCGTCGGCGGGGGCTACAACGTCAATCTGGCGAATCCGCCGGTGTTCATTGCCGCACTGCTCGGCGCCATGCTGATTTTCCTCTTCAGCTCGCTCGCCATTCGCGCCGTCGGTAACGCCGCGCAGGGCATGATTCAGGAGGTGCGCCGGCAGTTCAAGGAAAACCCCAAGATCATGGAGGGCACCGCGGAGCCCGACTATGCCCGCTGCGTGGATATCAGTACCGGCGCGGCGCTGCGACAGATGGTGTGGCCAGGCATTCTGGTTGTAGGTATGCCGGTCCTGGTTGGTATGCTCCTTGGCCCCGAAGCGGCCGCCGGCCTGTTGATGGTCGGGACCATCGGCGGTATCATGATGGCCCTCGTCATGAACAATGGCGGTGGCGCCTGGGACAACGCCAAGAAGTACATCGAGGCGGGCTACTTGAAGGATGAGAACGGGAAAGTGCTTGGCAAGCGCACGCCAGCGCACGAGGCGAGTGTCGTCGGCGATACTGTCGGCGATCCCTTCAAGGATACCGCTGGTCCGTCCCTGCACATCGTTATCAAGCTCCTCAGCACGATCACCCTCGTGCTCGCGCCAATCTTCATCGCGCTGCACCCGTAGCTCGCGGGTACTGCTGACTCTCGTGACCGATCCGGTGGATTCCTTCACCGGATCGGTTTTTTGCGCTTGCATCCTGTGGCAAAGCGAGTATACTGCTCACGGGTTATGCGGTGATTGTGGAATGCGGTGCGTGTCGAGGCAGAGACAAATGCGGAGATGGGGGCTTGTAGCGTTGTTCGTCGCTGTAGTCGCTATCAGTGGCTGCTCCGCCGGCACCAGCGCGGCGTGTCGCGATTCGTGTACGGGTGCCGTCGCGACGCTCCCCGCGACGACCCCCTCTGCGCCAGCTATTTGTGTTGCGACCGCATGCGCTGCCAGGGATGTGCAGGTTTTCGTCGAGCCGGATGCTGGTGAGGCGCCCATTCTACATGCCATCCAGTCCGCGAATCGCTCCATCTGGGTTGAAATCTACATGCTTACCGACCACAATGTCATCCATGCTCTTGAAGATGCTGCTCTTCGCGGCGTTGATGTGCGCGTGCTGCTTGAGCCGCACCCTTTCGGTGGCGGCGATGTCTCAGCGCAGCAGGTGATGGATGAGCTGAGCGCCGCGGGAGCTCAGGCACGCCCATCAGATCCGGCATACCACTTCACGCATGAGAAAGCCCTGGTCGTTGACGGCGCGACCGCCTATATTCTGACATGCAATCTGAGTAAGTCCGGTCTGGGTGGTAGTAGAACCGGGGCCAACCGCGACTACGGCGTGATAGACACCAACTCCGCCGATGTGGCCGAGGTCGCCGCCATCTTCCAGGCCGATTGGAATCGCGTGCCGGTCGGCAACACAGATCCTCATCTTGTCGTCAGCCCACTGAATGCCCGAAATTCACTGGTCGCGCTGATCGCCAGCGCTCGCCATACGCTGCTCGTCGAAGACGAAGAGATGTACGACGCTGGCTCGGAGGACGCACTCATCGCGGCCTCACGGCGCGGCGTATCGGTCGAGGTGCTGTTGCCGCCGCCGAGCGGCCCGTCCAGCTACGGGCCAGATGTAACCCGGCTGAAGCAAGCCAGCGTACACGTGCGCTATGTTGTGGTGCCATACATGCATGCCAAGCTGATCGTCGCGGACAACTCGCTGGCCTTCACCGGCTCGGAAAACTTCTCCAGCACATCGCTGGACGAGAACCGCGAGCTGGGGATCGTGCTGGCCGACCCTGCTGTCCTCGCCACGCTCACCCATACGTTCACGCAAGATTGGGCACTGGCTGTGGATGCATAATTCTACACGGCGAAGGGAGAAACGCATGATCGTCGAAATCGCCGAGTTCAACGCGGTGCCGGGCAAAGCCGAGGAGTTCCTGGCGGGTCTGAAGCGCGGCATGGATATTGCCCGCAAGGCCGAAGGGTGTCGCGCAATCTACATCCGCCGTCAGATCGAGGATCCCAATCACTTTATCGCGCAGCTTGAGTGGGACACGCTGGAGCACCACACGGTCACGTTCCGGGGCAGCCCGCAATTCCAGGAATACCGCGCCCAGATCGCCGGCCTGTTCGTGGACCCCATCGTGGCACGGCACTACGAGACAGTAGAGTGATGAGCACGTGCGGTGCCATTTTTGCCGGAATTTCGTGGTCGATTGTCCAGATGCGCAGCGCCAATCAAAGGATGGCGCGATTACAGGTAGCGTAGCATTTGGCAGACGGGATGGCTGCCGAAAGTCACGGTCCAGTCGGACACGATTACACGATTATGGGACCACACGATATCTCTGGCATAGACAGGTGATGAGGTCTATGCCCGCCATACAGCACTTTACCCAGATATCCAAGTCACATATCCCCGCGATGCGCTAAAGCTCGCGGGGATATGTCTCGAAGACTGGGGACGACCAGTAGGTAGACATCATCTGCGACCGGGCATACTTCACGGCTGCTTGTAGCAAGCTTAGCGTCAGCTCATACAGGCGAACTTTGGCATTCACGAAGAAGCAG
>Ga0070730_10004809_pt1 | contig 11755 bp, 12 predicted proteins | sample Coa_R1_3_FD_66447 | JGI IMG/M metagenome (GOLD analysis project Ga0070730, IMG submission 66447) | Surface soil microbial communities from Centralia Pennsylvania, which are recovering from an underground coalmine fire - Coalmine... | ecosystem: Environmental > Terrestrial > Soil > Unclassified ... | reverse complement strand
GCCATCCCGCCGCTCGATATCGTCTCGTTTGTCACCGAGCCGCCGGGCTGAACGTTCTGGAAGCCGTTGCTCAGGACGGTAATGCCGCGCGCGAGCCCGCCGCTGAAGATCATCTGAGAGCCGCCGCTGGAAAGGACGGTGTTGCTGGCCAAGCCCCCGAGAGCGATGTTCTGACCCCCGAGGGCGACAACCGTCGTCCCGCTGGCGACGCCGCCATAAAGGAATTGGTTCCCGCCATCGATGAACGCGCCGTTCGCGACGCCGCCTTGCGACACATTCTCGGTGGCGCTCGCGCTCACGAAGGAGTCACTGGCCACACCGCCCGAGAGGATGGTCTCCAGACCATCATTCGATGTCGAAACCGTCGTCCCCCCGCTCAGCACCGTCACCGAGTCGGCAGGCCCGAGCGTCAGGCCACTGCTGACGACACCAGAGGAAACAACATAGACGGTCATCTCAGCGCCCCCACCGCGGGGAGCCGCCACTGAGTGGCGCGCCCCTCACCACCGCAACAGATCACGATCACGCCGGTTTGCCGCGGATTATTCTCATGGGTTGCGCGGCGCGCTCATAGGCCGGCCGGCAGACGGCGCTGTTTTGACGCGGAGCGCCCGCGCGAAAAAAAAGCCGGTTCCGCCCCCGTCCTCGGCGGAACCGGCCAGCCCCCCGGCTGCCACGGCGAATGAAACCATCAAAGCCGGCCGGCTTCGGTGGCCTTTCCCACATTCGCTGCAAATTTTCTGTCGCGGCGGGTGTCGCCGCCGCCGTTGCTACTTCAACAGCTTTTCGGTCAGCGTGTTCAAGTGGCCGAGCAGGCCCTCGGCCCCGCCCGCGGCCACCGGCTGGGCGAAGTCGGAGCGGCGGGTGGTGAGCTGGCTGACGCCGTCGTAGTAGACGTCGATGATCTTCCAGCCCTCCGGCGTCTGGCGCATGCGGTAGATCAGGTTGACCGGCTTGTCGTGCGGCGGGATCAATTTCACCTGCACGATCTTGTCGGCCCCCCGGGCCTGGACGTTGGCGTCGATGTCGAAGCGCTCGCCGCCATACTTGTCGAAGTTGTGCGCGTAGCTGGCCACCGAAAGGCGGGTGAAGGCGTCGATGAGGGTCTTCTGCTGGGCGGGCGTCATCTGCGCCCACTTCGGCCCCACCGCGAAGCGGGTCATGGTGGGGATGTCGAAGGCCGCATCCACCGCGGGGGTGAGCTTGCGGGCCCGCTCCTTCACCCCGCCGCCCGACTTCATCGTCGCCAGCAGGGTGTTGTCGAAGGCGTCGACCCGCGCCGCCGCCGGGTCGGCCGGCGCCGCGAACGCGGCCGGGCCGAAGGCGACCGCCGCCACGGCGAGCGCGGCCGCCAGGAGGGCGGCGCGGCGGGTCGGCGCCCTAGCCGATCTTGAAGACGCAGAGCTTGTTGCCATCGGGATCCCGGAAATAGGCGCCGTAGAAGGTGTCGCCCCGCAGGCCGGGCGCGCCCTCGTCCGCGGCGCCGTGGGCCAGGGCCGTCGCGTGGGCCTTGTCGACCGCCTCGCGCGACTGCGCGGTGAGAGCGACCATGGTCCCGTTGCCCCTCGTCGCCGCCTCGCCGTCGTAAGGCCTGCAGACGGCCAGCATCGGGCCATCCCCGTCCGAGCCGTAGCCTTGCATGGTGTCGCCGCCCATGGTGCGCTTCACGCCCAGCTCGGCCAGCACCACGTCATAAAAGGCCTTCGCCCTTTCGAGGTCGTTGCTCCCAAGCATGACATAGCCGATCATGGCTCTCCTCTCCGTGCCAACGCGCGAGGGGACAGGATGTGTCCGGCGCGCGCGGCGCGGGCAAGTGAAAAAACGGTCACACGAGAGAGGCAAGGCGCCCATGATCGAGCGGCAGCTGGACATTGCGACCCGGGACGGGGCGACCACCACCTTCATCAGCCACCCCGAACGGGACGGACCCCATCCGGTCATCCTCTTCTACATGGACGCCCCGGCGATCCGCGAGGAGCTGCGCGACATGGCCCGGCGCCTGGCGGCCGTCGGCTACTATGTGATGCTGCCCAACCTCTACTATCGCTCCGGGGTGATGGAGCTGGGCTCGCTCACCGGGCCGGACGCCGAGGCGCTGCGGGCCCGCATGTTCGGCTACATGAATTCCCTCGCCATGCCGATGATCATGAGCGACACCGAGGCCCTGCTGGCGTTCGCCGACACCGATCCCGCCGCGAAGAAGGGGGCGGTGGGGACGGTCGGCTACTGCATGAGCGGCCAGTACGCGATCAACGCCGCGACCCACTTCCCGCGCGTGGCGGCCGCCGCCTCGGTCTATGGCGTGCGGCTGGTCACCGACCAGGGCGACAGCCCGCACCTCGCCGGCTCGAAGACCAAGGCCGAGCTCTATTTCGCCTGCGCCGAGGTCGACCACTGGGCGCCCCTGGAGATGCTGCCGCCCCTGCGCCGGGCCCTGGAGGGGGCGGGCGCCACGGCCGAGGTCGAGCTCTATCCCGGCGTCGAGCACGGCTTCGCCTTCCCCCAGCGCGCCGTCTACAACCGCGACGCCGCCGAACGCCACTGGGAGCGCCTCTTCGCCCTCTACCGAAGGCGGCTGGGGTAGCGACGCGCGTCTCCTCCTGGCGCGGCTCCCTATGGGGGCGCCCAATCCTCGATCTTCAAGTCGGGCACGCGGGTGAACTCCCCTGTGTTGGCCGTCACGAGAACCGCGCCTCGCCGCCGCGCCTGCGCCGCGATCAGCACGTCATAGGGACCGATCGGCGTACCGGCACGCTCCAGCGTGGCGCGGATGTCGCCGGCTTCCTCGGCGTCCTCCGGCTCGAAAGGCCAGGGCGTCACGGCCAAGGTAAGGAACGTCGAGAGGGCGAGGCCATTGGCCTCGGGTCGGACGCTCTTTCTCACGCCGTACCACATCTCGTAGAGGACGATCGCCGGCACGCCGACTGTCACACCCTGGACGAGAGCGCTTTCCAGCCGTCGGCGAACATTGGGCGAGCGCTGATTGATGGCCGCAATGACGGCGTTGCTGTCGAGGCAGATCAATCGTCGAAATCCGCGCGCCCGGGCGGCAGGGGCGGTTGTTCAGGACGTCCCTCCGTCAGGAAGTCCGCGCCTCCCAGGCGATCGATCTCCGCGAAGACCGCCCTGATGTCGGTCACGTCTGCTTCCATGGGCTCCAGCAGCACGCCGGCGCCAAATCGTCGGACACGCACTTGCGAACCCGGCAGACGAAACGCCTTGGGCAGTCGCACGGCCTGGCTTCGGCCGTGCTGGAACAGCTTTGCGATGCCGCCGTCGGTGGTCACGATTAACTCCGCCTCCTGATCTCTCGTGATAGACACCAGTGATATATACGGGCGGACGCGCTTCGGGAACAGGGCCGGAAAATAGGGATTCTGGCGCCGCCCCAAGCTTCCCTGTCTTGCCCCTCACCGGCGGGTGTCCCAATCTGGACAGACAAGCCCCGAGGAAACGCGAACCGATGAACAAGCTCGTGACCGGCCTGCAGGCGGCGAGCCTGGCGCTCGCGCCGCTCACCCCGACCATCGGCGCGGAAGTCTCCGGGGTCGACCTGTCCCGGCCGCTGGCGGCGGAGACGGTGGCGGCGATCCGCGCGGCGCTGCTGGACTGGAAGGTGCTGTTCTTCCGCGGCCAGGACATCGACACCGACCAGCACCTCGCCTTCGCCCGCAGCTTCGGCGAGCTGGAAGTCCACCCCTTCGCCCCGCACAAGAGCGGCTACCCCGAGATCCTGGCCATCACCCACGACCGCGACCGGCCGGGGCGGGAGAACACCTGGCACAGCGACGTCACCTGGCGGGAGATCCCCTCCCTCGGCTCGGTCCTGCACGCCCTCGAGGTCCCGCCGGTGGGCGGCGACACCCTGTTCGCCGACATGGCCGCCGCCTACGAGGGCCTCACCGACGCGGTGAAGGAGAAGATCGACGGTCGGCTCGCCGTGCACGACTTCGGCCACTTCCGCACGGGGATGCGCAAGGCGGGCAAGAGCGAGGAAGAGATCGAGGCCTTCAACAGGGCCTATCCCAAGGTCGAGCACCCGATCGTGCGCACCCACCCCGAGACCGGCGCCAAGGCGCTCTACGTCAACGCCGCCTTCACTCAAGCCGTCGTCGGGATGGAGAAGGCCGAGTCGGACGCCCTTCTGGCCTACCTCTACGCCCGCGCCGCGATCCCGGAGTACCAGTGCCGGTTCCGCTGGGACGCCGGCGCCATCGCCTTCTGGGACAACCGCGCCAGCCAGCACTACGCGGTCTCGGACTACTGGCCCGCCGTGCGCCGCATGGAGCGGGCGACCATCATCGGCGACCGCCCGCGCTGAAGGAGAGCATCACCATGTACGACATCCACTACTGGCCGACCCCCAACGGCAAGAAGGTGACCATCCTGCTCGAAGAGCTGGGCGCGCCCTACACGATCGTCCCAGTCAACATCGGCAAGGGCGACCAGTTCAAGGACGAGTTCCTGGCGATCGGGCCGAACAACCGCATGCCGGCCCTGGTCGACCGCGACCCGGCCGGCGGCGGCGCGCCGATCTCCGTCTTCGAGTCCGGCGCGATGATGATGTACATCGCCGAGAAGGAGGGCCACTTCTTCCCTCAGGATCCGCGCGGCAAGGCCGAGGTCACCCAGTGGGTGATGTGGCAGATGGCCAACCAGGGGCCCAAGACCGGCGAATGCGGCCACTTCCGGCGCCTGGGCGACACCCGCGGCGACCAGTCGTACGCGGTGCGGCGCTTCACCGATGAGGTCAACCGCCTCTATGGCGTGCTCAACAACCGCCTCTACGACCGCCCCTACCTGGCCGGCGACGAGTACACGATCGCCGACATGATCTGCTATCCGTGGACCCTCGGCTGGGAGGCCCAGGGCCAGGACATCAACGAGTTCAAGTACTTCAAGCGATGGTTTGAGGAGCTTGGCGCCCGCCCCGCCGTCCAGCGCGGCATGGCCGTCACCGCCGGCCCGCAGGAGGACATCGCCTCCCTCCCCCCCGAAGAGCGCGAACGGCGGATGAAGCTCCTCTTCAACCAGCGCGCGAGGCCCGCGCCGGTGGCGTGAGGGTGGGCGGCGGGAGCCGCGGGCAGGTTCTGGCAGATCATCGGCAGGTTCAGGGTCTCTCCCGGCATGGTTCTGGCGCCCGCCCGGCAGGTTTTCGCCCCGCCCAGGCTGGTCACCGGCAGGCCCGAGGCGGCTTTTGGCAGGTTCCGGGCAGGTTTCGGGCTGGTATTCAACGGCCGAATTGGCGTCCCGATCACGGTGACGTTCTACTAAGCCATTCATATTCCCGGGTTATATTCGGCGCCCTCAACGCGGAAGCTCGGGTCGGACCGGCCGTGAGGCGAATTGCGAGGGCATCCTTCGACTGCCTTCCTGTGACATGGAGCTCGCTTGAGACTCCCCGAGCCCATGCGCCAAGCCCCTCTCGCGACGGCCGCCGCCGCGGGAGGGTCTTGCTAAATCGGCTTCGAGTGGCGCGACGCCGACGGGTTCACAATGAGAAAGATCGGTTATGATATTACATATTGCAATTTCACAAGTCAACAAAAAACCGCCTGGCGCTCCGGCTCACCACGGAACGGTGCGCCCCTCACGGTCGAGATATCGCAGACCGGGTTTGCCCAGCTGCGAGAGCAGCACGTCCACGACTTTGGGAATGGTCTCCTCGACGGTGAACGGCGCGTCCGGTCCGCCAAGAGCGGTGCGGATCCAACCCGGAGCCATCAACACCAGTGCGCGCGGCTCTCCGGCATGACGCGCGGCGTAGCACCGCATGAACTGGTTCAAAGCGGCCTTGCTTCCGCGATAGACTTCGACCCCGCCCTTTTCGTTGTTGCTGATGCTCCCCTGTCCTGACGACATGACGCCGATTAGTCCGTCCGCAGGAACAAGGTCCTGCAATCCGTCTATGACGCGCATCGGGCTCAGGGCGTTCGTGACCATGACGCGAACGAACGCCTCCGTGGGCGCCTCCGCGACGGACTCGTGCGGGTTGGCGTTGGCGGTCCCGGCGTTGTGAAACAGGATCTCGAACCGGCGGCCGGAGAGACGGTCGTGTAGCGCCGTGATCTGATCCGGCTCTGTAACGTCGAGGGACTCGATCTCAATGCGCCCCGGATGTTCATCCGCCAGATCGTGCAACTCGGTTCTGACGTTTTCTTGCACCGTCCCAACGACGCTCCACCCCGTCTTCAGGAATTCGGCGGCCATCGCGAGGCCAAGACCGCGTGATGCTCCAACGAGGAGGACCGTACGAACCGTGTCGGGTGAAGTGGCTGGGCGCATGAAGATGTCTTTCGCTGCAGGGGTCGACAGCGAATGTGCGAGCATCCATCGATGAGCGCCAGACGCATCAGACGCACACTATAGTTGCGCCAGACGCTGGGTCTTATCGGCCATATCCGATAGGCTGAGTTCATGGACACCATGGACATGAACCTGCTTGCGGCGTTGGATGCGCTACTCGCTGAGGGGAGCGTGACCGCCGCGGCGCGGCGCCTCGGCTTGAGCTCTTCCGCCATGAGTCGAACTCTGGCGCGGCTTCGGTCCGCGACCGGCGATCCGTTGCTGGTGCGCGCCGGGCGCGGGCTTGTGCCGACACCCCGCGCCGCCGAGCTGCGCGATCGGGTCCACCTGCTGACCCGTGACGTGCGCACGGTGCTCAGTCCGCATGCCAGCCATCTGGACGTCGCCTCGCTCGAGCGAACCTTTACCATTCGCGCCGGCGAAGGGTTCGTGGACCTGTTCTGCGCGCTCTTGGTCGCTGCGGTCACCGAAGTCGCGCCGCATGTCCGGCTGCGCTTCGCGCCCAAGCCCGACAAGGATGCTCTTCCACTCCGGGATGGAGAGATTGACCTCGAGATTGGGGTGCTCGGATCGTCCGCGCCGGAGGTGAAGACCCGGTTCCTCTCCCGCGACGTCTTCGTCGGTGCGGCCCGGATCGGCCATCCCTTGCTGGAGGGAGCAATCACGCCCGTACGCTACGCGGCTTGCCGTCATGTGGTGGCGTCGCGCAGAGGAAAATTCACCGGGCCGGTCGACGACGCCCTGGAGGCGCTTGGGCTCAGCCGGGAGATCGTCGCCGTCGTGCCCGGATTCCCCGATGCGATGCGCATCGCGCGCGACACGGACTTGGTTGCCCTTGTGCCACGTTCGGGCCTCGCCAGCCCGGCCGGCGCTGACTCGACCGGGCGAGGCCTCGTCGGCTTCGACCTTCCTGTTCGCACGCCGCCGATCGCGATTTCGGCAATGTGGCATCCCCGCATGGACGCCGATCCGGCGCATAGATGGCTGCGCGACACTGTCGTGGCCGTGTGCCAGGCGGCCGCGCCGCCACCGTGAATCAGTCCGGATCCGGGAACGGACCCTGGGTCGCCAGGCAAGCTTGGGCTTGGTCCCTTTGACACATGTTTCCGCATGTTACCGCGATTTAAGTGGCGAAACGCACACTCAAGACGCCATTAGGCGGCTATGAAGGTGTCACTTCCCGTGCGTCGCCCGCCGTGGGCCCATCGCTTCGCGATCGCGTTCGCCCTGGCGTCGGTGTTCTGCGCGGCCCTCGCGCAGCGGGCCAGCGCCGGCGAGGACGTGGTGGTGCCGCGGATCGTGTCGCTGGGCGGGTCGTGCGTGAAGTGCGACCTCTCCAACCGCAAGCTTGTCGGCGCCCGCTTCGTCGCCGGGAATTTCCAGCGCGCCTCCCTGGTCGGCTCCGACCTGCGCGGCGCGATGTTCATGGCCTCGAACTTCAGCGGGGCCGACTTCTCCCATGCGACCCTTCGCGCGGCGAGCATGCAGGGGGCGATCTTCCAGGGGGCGGTCTTCGCCGGCGCCTCTATGGTCGCCCTGCAGGCGATGGGGTCGAGCTTCGCCGACAGCGACCTCAGCGGCGCGCGCCTGGAATCAGGAACCCTGCTCGGCACGGACCTTCGCCGCGTCAAGGCGCAGGGCGCCCACTTCGACGACTGCAACCTGACTGGCGCCAACCTGGAGGGCGGCGAATTCGAGGGCGCGTCCTTCCGCAGCGCCCGGCTCGTGGGCGCCGTCCTTTCCGGAGGCCAGTTCGCCCACGCCGATTTCAAGGACGCCAACATGCAGGGAGCGGTGATCGGCGGGGCGGACCTTTCCACGGCGCTCAACCTCACCCGCGAGCAGATCGCGTTCGCCTGCGCCGACCACGGCACCCGCCTCCCCTCCGGGCTGACGGCCCACCTGTGCCTGGGGCACGTGTTCATCGTCCGGCGCGCCCCCTGACCCATCCCGAGCTTGGATTCCGGGGCGGCCCGTAGCACTCTGGCGCCGATGACCGCCAAGACCCGCGTCGCGCCCGCCTCGCCGTCCCCCCCGGCGCACGTGCTTCCGCCCACGCCGGCCATGCCCACCCATGCGGGGCCGCGGGGCATCTGGTTCGACTTCAACGAGGGCTGCCGGGTGCAGCTGCCGCCGGGCGAATGGCGGGTGCGGTTCAGCGACCTGGACACCGACAACGTGCTCTTCGACGCCAAGCTGGCCGGCGGCGCGGTGCGCAGCCCGAGGATCTACTACCTGCGCTACCGCATCGAGGTCTGGCGGGGCGACGAGCTGGTCTTCAGCCACGATTACAGCGCCAAGGGCCGCGACGTGCTGATGCACATCGGCGGCGGGGTGCTCGGCGACACCATCGGCTGGTTCCCCTACGCCGTCAAGTTCATGGACAAGCACGGCTGCCGCGTCACCTGCGCGATGGCGCAGGCGCTGATCCCCCTCTTCAAGGACGCCTATCCGCAGATCGCCTTCGTCGCCCACGAGGCGGTGCGGCGCGAGGACTACTACGCCACCTATCACCTGGGCGTCGCCTTCACCGACGACGAGCGGCGGGTGCTGCCGTGCGACTTCCGGCTGGTGGGCGCGCACCGCGCGGTGGGCTACGCCCTGGGGGTGGACCCGGCCGAGACGCGCCCGGCCATCGCGCTTGCCGACGAGGGCCGGCCGATCGGCGAGCCCTACGTCTGCATCGCCGTGCAGAGCACGCTGCAGTGCAAATACTGGAACCATCCGGACGGCTGGCGCGAGGTGGTCGCCGACCTCAAGGCGAGCGGCTACCGCGTCATCTGCATCGACCAGAAGCGCCAGTACGGCCTCGCCGGCCCCCTCAACACCATCCCCGAGGGGGCGGAGGACGAGACCGGCGACCGGCCGCTGACGGAGCGGGCGCGCTGGCTGAAGCACGCCGACTTCTTCGTGGGCCTCGCCAGCGGCCTCTCCTGGCTGGCCTGGGCGATGGAGAAACCGGTGGTGATGATCAGCGGCTTCAGCCACCCGATCACCGAGTTCGCGACGCCCTACCGGGTGATCAACTACAACACCTGCAACAGCTGCTGGAACGACCCGCGCCTGACCTTCGACCGCAACGACTTCCTCTGGTGCCCCCGCCAGGGCGGCACCCCCCGCCAGTTCGAATGCTCCCGCCACATCACCCCGGCCCAGGTGAAGGCCATGCTGCGCACGATCCCGGGGTATGGGGGGACACCTCTCCCAGAGGGAGAGGGAGGGGCCCATGGCGGAGCCATGGGAGGGTGAGGGGTTACAACTTTTCGAGATTCTAACCCCTCATCTTCCCACGCCTGCGGCGCGGGCCCCTTCTTCTCCCTCTGGGAGAAGATAACCCCTACGTCTTCGCGCCGGGGGCGAGGCGGATGCCGAGTTCCTTGAGCTGGGCCTCGCGCACCTCGGACGGGGCGTGCATCAGCAGGTCCTCGCCCTGCTGGTTCAGCGGGAAGGCGATGACGTCGCGGATGGCGTTCTGGCCGGCCAGCAGGGTGACGATGCGGTCGATCCCGGGGGCCATGCCGCCGTGCGGCGGGGCCCCATGGCGGAAGGCGCTGAGCATCCCGCCGAAGTTCTCCTCGACGAACTGCGGGCTGTGGCCGGCGATCTCGAACGCCTTGAGCATGATCTCCGGCTTGTGGTTGCGGATAGCGCCCGAGCACAGCTCGTGGCCATTGCAGACGATGTCGTACTGCCAGGCCAGGATATCGAGCGGGTCCTTCGCCTCCAGCGCCGCCATCTCGCCCTGCGGCATGGAGAAGGGGTTGTGCGAGAAGTCGACGTGGTTGGACTCCTCGTTCATCTCGAACATGGGGAAATCCACGATCCAGCAGAAGTCGAAGCGGTCCTGCGCCACTAGCTCCAGCTCGCCGGCGACGTTGGTGCGGGCGAGGCCGGCGAACTTGTAGAAGCTCTTCGGATCGCCGCCGACGAAGAAGGCCGCATCGCCGACGCCGAGGTTCAGCTGCTTGCGGATGGCCTCGGTGCGCTCGGGTCCGAGGTTGCGGGCGATCGGGCCGGCCGCCCCCTCCTCCCCCTCGCCCTCGCGCCAGAAGATGTAGCCGAGGCCGGGCTGCCCCTCGCCCTGCGCCCAGCTGTTCATGCGGTCGCAGAAGGCGCGCGAGCCGCCGCCGGGGGCCGGAATGGCCCACACCGCGCCGGCGGGCGTGGTCAGCATGCGGGCGAAGACGCCGAAGCCGCCGCCGCGGAACGCTTCGGAGACGTCCTGCATGATCAGCGGGTTGCGCAGGTCCGGCTTGTCGGTGCCGTACATGCGGATGGCGTCGCGGTAGGCGATGCGCGGGAAGGGATATGGGGTGACGGTCTTGCCGCCGGCGAACTCCACGAACAGCCCGTGCATCACCGGCTCCATGGTGGCGAACACGTCCTCCTGGGTGACGAAGCTCATCTCCAGGTCGAGCTGGTAGAACTCCAGCGCGCGGTCGGCGCGCATGTCCTCGTCGCGAAAGCAGGGGGCGATCTGGAAGTAGCGGTCGAAGCCGGCCACCATCAACAGCTGCTTGAACTGCTGCGGCGCCTGCGGCAGGGCGTAGAACTTGCCGGGGTGCAGGCGCGAGGGGACCAGGAAGTCGCGCGCCCCCTCCGGGCTGGAGGCGGTGAGGATCGGCGTCTGGAACTCCAGGAAGCCCTGCTCGACCATCCGCCGCCGGATCGAATCGATGATCTGCGAGCGCAGCACGATGTTGCGGTGCATGGTCTCGCGGCGCAGGTCGAGGTAGCGGTAGCGGTAGCGGATCTCCTCCGGGTAGTCCGGCTCGCCGAACACCGGCAGCGGCAGCTCGGCGGCCTCCGACAGCACCTCCACGGCGCGCACCCTGACCTCGATCTCGCCGGTGGGGAGGGCCGGGTTCACCGTCTCCGCCGAGCGGGCCACGACCTCGCCGTCGATGCGCACCACGCTCTCGGCGCGCAGCCGCTCGAGAAGCTCGAAGCCCGGCGTCGCCGGGTCGGCGACCAGCTGGGTGAGGCCGTAGTGGTCGCGCAGGTCGACGAACATCAGCCCACCGTGGTCGCGCTTGCGGTGGATCCAGCCGCTCAGGCGCACATTCGCGCCCTGGTCCGCGTGCCGAAGGGCGCCGCAGGTGTGGGTGCGATAGGCGTGCATGGCGAAGGCTCTGGTCCGGTCTGAGGGCCGCTAGTGGTGCGAAACAGACGCCTCGAACCCACCCGAGAGGCGCCGAGCGCACCACAAGACTCTAAATCTTGTGGTGCATTCTGAACTGCGGGGGATAGGACTCATCTGTTTGGTTTGCACCACGAGGGGCCGGTTTTGCGAAAGGGGCGCAAGCGCGCATGGGCGCCCGCCCCTGTCAAGGCTCGGTCGAAGCGGGGCGACGTTTCCCTGAACCCACCGAATTCCGCTCGCGCGCTCAATTCACAGCACAACTGAAACAGAAAGTGAATTCGCCGCATGCCATCGTGCTTTCGGCGA
>Ga0070730_10004808_pt1 | contig 11756 bp, 8 predicted proteins | sample Coa_R1_3_FD_66447 | JGI IMG/M metagenome (GOLD analysis project Ga0070730, IMG submission 66447) | Surface soil microbial communities from Centralia Pennsylvania, which are recovering from an underground coalmine fire - Coalmine... | ecosystem: Environmental > Terrestrial > Soil > Unclassified ... | reverse complement strand
CTCGTCGCGGCCGGCCTCTGGTCCGAGGCACGCTACAACTATGCCTACTGGGACGCCGTTCGCGCGAATTGGGACTCCGCGTTTGCCGCCACGGTCACCTACGCGGCCGGGCGTCCGGCGCCCAGCGACCTGCAGTTCTTTCACCGTTTGCGGCGCTGGAGCGCGCTGCTCAACGACGGGCAGGTCGAGATCCTGCCACCGATCCCGATCGCCAACCGCCTGGGTCGCCCGCCCCTGGCACTGCGCAGCATCGAGCGGCGCCCGTTTATCATAGACTACGCCGTGAACGATGAGATGCGCGTGGCGCGCCCCGAACGATTGGCGGAAATCGTCGCGGTGCAAGGGATTCCCGCGGCCGTCTGGATCCGCGACTCGATTTTGCCGGAGATCGCCGCGAGCACCGAAGCAGGGCGCTGGGAGAGGGCCGTCGAACAGATGTTGGACGGCGAGCGCGGGACGGCGCTCCATTTGTCGCTGAAATTGCCGGCCGGCGCCGAACGGGGCGCGAGTGTCACGCGGAGCGTCGCGTTCACTGCGCGGTCCCGCCTCGAGCGTCCGGCACTCGACGCGGATACGCTGCCTGACGGCGCGATCTGGATCCGCGTGACTTCGTTCGCCGACCCGGACGTCCCGTCGCAGTTCGATCGCGCCCTCGGCGATGCGCCGCGCGAGGGGCCGCGTCATCGCGGCATCATCATCGACCTGCGCGAGGCGACGGTGCTCGCCGGCACGGAGCAGGCCTACGCAATACTGTCGCGATTGATCGAGCGCCCGTTCCTGACCGCGCGACATCGCACTCCGGTCTACAGCCTCGATTCGCTTTCCTGGCTCAACGCGTTCCCGGACACGATCTGGCCGCCGCTCCGGCGTGAGCGCATCGCGTACACCGGTCCGGTCGTCGTTCTCGCGTCGCCGCGGACCGCCGGAGCCGCCGAGGACTTTCTGGTCGCGTTCCGGGCCGGCGGGCGCGGGCCCGTCGTTGGCGAGCAAACGGCAGGCAGCGCGGGTCAAACCGCGACGCTGCCGCTCGCTGCCGGCTGGAAGGTGCGACTCACAGTGGCGCGCGATGCCTTTCCGGATGGAAAGGAATTCGTCCGCACCGGCATCGCGCCCGACATTCCGGTCGAGGTGAAAGTGGACGACGTGCTCGCCGGCCGCGACGCCGTGCTCGACCGCGCGCGCGCCTACTTGTCGGAGACGGCCCGCCGCTAACTCTTCAGCTGGGCGCGGAAGAACCGAATCAGTGTGTGCCAGGCACTATCGGCGATCTCAGGCTTCTCGCGCGTGCGCAAGAAACCGTGGCCGACGCCCGGATACACGGTGTACTGGTAATCCTTGCCCGCGGCCTTCATCGCCGCAGCGGCGTCGGGCACGCCCGCGCTGACGCGCGCGTCATTCTCCGCGTACACGCCGAGGCCCTTCGCGTGGATCCTGGCCATCGCCGGCGCATCGGGCGCCGTGCCGTAGCACACGACGAACGCCTTGAGGTCCGGCGCATTGGTCGCGTAGCGGAAGCTCTGGCTGCCGCCCCAGCAGAATCCGATGACGCCGATATCATCCGAGCGGACGGCCTTCACGGTCTTCAGGTAATCGCGTGTCGCGTTGAGATCGGCGGTGATCGTGTCGGCGTTGAGGGTCGCGATGAGCTTGACCGCCGAATCCCGGGAGCTCGGCGTGCCGCCGCGGCGCGTCAGGAGATCGGGCGCGATCGCGACGAAGCCGTCCTTCGCGAGCTGCTCGGTGGTCTGCCGGATGAAGTCGGACATCCCGAAGATCTCGTGAATGACGATCACCGCGGGTGCGGGCTGCGACCGCTCCGGATAGGCGATGTACGCTTTGATCGTGTCCTTGCCGCTGAGAAACTTGACGTACTCGGCGTGGATGTCTGGTGAACCAAAGGCGGCAATGGGCGGCAACAGGCGGCAAAGCATTGCCACTGCGCCGACCGTTGCCGCCAGATGCCGCCCTTTGCCGCCTTTGTTCTCAGCGCCCATAGGTCACCCTCCAGATTTTGCCGCCCTGGTCGTCACTCACGAGCAACGAGCCGTCCGGCAGAACCAGGAGACCGACGGGCCGGCCCCACCGATTTCCGTCCGGACGCTGCCACCCCACGATGAAATCCTCCACGCCGGTCGCGTGGCGTCCGCTGCTATCCACCTTCACGCGCACCACCTTGGCGCCGGTCGGCACGCTGCGATTCCACGAGCCGTGCAACGTCATGAAGGCGTCACCGCGATACTCCTGCGGAAACTGCCTGCCGGTATAGAACGCGAACCCGAGCGGCGCCGAATGCGCCTGTACCGTGATCGCGGGAGGCTCGACGTGCGAGCAGTCGGCTGAGCTGTACTCCGGGTTCGGCTTGCCCGGCAGATAGCACTGCGGCCAGCCGTAGTTCCGTCCGTCTTTGATGATGTTTACGTGTTCCGGCGGAAGATCGTCGCCGAGCATGTCGCGATCGTTGTTGCCGCCCCACAACTCGCCCGTTTTTAGATTGAATGCCAGTCCGACCGTATTTCGCAGCCCTTTCGCAAACACGTGGCCGCCCGCGCCGTTGTCATTGAGCTGGATGACCGCCGCGCGCAGCGAATCGCTTTCATCGCAGATGTTGCACGAAGATCCGACTGCGAGGTAGAGCTTTCCGTCCGGCCCAAAAAGAATCGTACGGGTGCTGTGGCCGCTCTCCGGCAGGTCCATCAGTTTTTTCGGCGCCGGCGCTCCGGGATCGAAACGGAGCAGCGCGGTTTCCTCGGCCACGAACATCGTATCACCGCGGAATGCGATGCCGAACGGGTGCTGCAGCCCGCTCGCGACGGTGATGACGGTATCGGCGGTCCCATCGCCCCTCACGCCCCGGATCTTCACGATGACTCCGGGACCGGGCTGCGAAGCATAGATCGCGTTGCCCGGGCCGAGCGTGAGAAAGCGAACGTTGCGGAGATTCTCGGCGAAGACCGAGACCTTGAAGCCGGGCGGCACGCGGAGTACGTCGTCCGCTCCCTGGCCGGCCGCCGGCGTCGGGCCATGGCAGGCGACGACCAGCACAGCAGCGAGGAAGGCACGCTTAACCATTGACTACCTCCGAACGACGGCCGTGGTTTGCAGCAGCAACTTGCCTTCCGGATCCACGCGGATATCCGTCGGGACGAAAGGCACATCCAGTCGCAAATTTGCCTCAGGTCCGGTCACCGCGATTTCGTGCCGAACGGTGGCTCCCTCAGCACTGCGGAGCTCCAGCGTAACAACGGGCAACCGAAACAGACCCCACGCCGGTTTCTGGCGTTGCGTGATACCGATGAGCGCGCGGCGTGCTGCCGCATCGTATTGCCACGAGACGTCCAGCTGGGGATAGCCGGGTTGGTGCAACCACTGCTGGAAGAACCACCCGAGGTCGATACCGCTCGTCTTCTCGATGACGTGCTCGAAGTCCGCGCTCGTGGCGTTCGAATCGCGGTAGGTGTGGTAGTAGTTGCGCAGGCCTTGGAAGAACGCCGAGTCACCGATCAGCCCGCGGAGCATATGCAGCACCCACGCGCCTTTGGGATAGCTGTTCGCGTTGAGCAGCTTCATCGGCTCGCCGGCGTTCGCCGAGTCGACGATTGGCCGGTCCGTGACGTCGGATGCAAAGTAGGCCTTGGCATTTGCGCGCATCGCGTTCGTCAGGACGGAGTCACCGTCGAGGGCCGCGCCGATCACGCCGTCGAAGTAGGTCGCAAAGCCTTCGGAGAGCCAGAGGTCAGGCCAATCGCGCTCGGTGACCGCGTCGCCGAACCATTGGTGCGAGGTCTCATGCCGCACGACCCCTTCGCCCATCCTCCGGTCAACGTAGGGCCTCTCGGCGTAGAAGATCGCGCTGGAGTTTTCCATGCCGCCGAAGCGCGTGGATGATTCCACATGCTTGAGATTCTCGTACGGGAATGGGCCGATCAGGCGCTGCATGACTTCGACGATCTCGGTCGCGCGACGGAACGGGACGGAGTCGGCGTAGGCCGAGTCCTCGGGGTAGGTCCAGACCTCGATTGGAATTGTGTCTCGCCCGTTGATGACGGGGCGGTGCTTCGAAACTGAGAATTCGCCGGCGCCGATCACCATGGTATACGTGGGTATTGGATGTGATTCCTCCCAGCGATCACTTAGTCGGTTGGTTCCGTTTGCGACGACTCGCCAGGATCGAGGAGCCGTTACGGTAAATGTCACTTGAGCCTTATCCGATGGATGATCGAGTGTAGGAATCCAGTACCGGGCGCGCTCGGGCCAGTTATCCCCGAAGGCGACGCGCCGACCATGCGAGTTGGTGCCGATGATCAAACCGTCCTGCGGCGTCCCGTGGTACCGGATCTCCAGCTCGACGTCATTCTTCCCACCCGTCGCGACGGACAGAACGCGGCCGTCATAACGAAACGGAACAAGTATGAGCACGTCGTAGCCTCTCCAGCGCCAGACGGAGTCGACTTGCATGTCCGCAAGATTCAGCCGGACGGTGTCGGCCCCGAATGCTCGCAAGAACACCGATGCCGTCGCGTGGATGACCTGACCGGTATCCGGAATTGCCAAAGAGACGGAGTATGATTTGGCGTCGAACCGTGGCTCTTGTCCCGCAATGATCGTCGTAGCGAGTAGCATAAGCACGACATTAGCGACCGTTCGCATACACACCCTTCAACGCGCTTTCACCCGCAGGCATTCTCTCGCGACTCGCGAGCGCCTCCTGAGCCGCTTTCTCAACCTCCGCCGTCACCTCGCTCTCGATATCAACCAGCGTCTTCGCCTTTGCCCCCTCGTCCTTCAGGTACTCCTCATACAACCCGATCGGATCGCGCTTACCCCACGTCGCAAACAGCTCGGGCGGAAACGTCTCGCGCGCTTCGCGCTCGTCGTGCGTCGCATGCCCGCCCATGCGAAACGTCTCCGCAATCAGGAGCGCCGGCCCCTCGCCTCTGCGACACCGCTCGGCGGCGATTCGCGTGGCTGCATACGCGTCGAGCACGTTGTTGCCGTCGAAGCTGGCGCCCCAAATCCCATAGCTCGCCGGCCAGTCTTTGAAGTCGGGCGGAAGATGGTGCTGATCGAGCCGCGTGCCGAGCGCGACTTGGTTGTTCTCGATGATGAAAATGGCGGGCACCTTCTGCACGGCGGCGAAATTCGTCCCCTCGTGCGCCGCCGCCGTCTTGGTCGATCCATCGCCGACCCAGGTGAGCGCGACGCGCGGTTCCCCCTTGAGCTTGAAGGTCAAGGCGATGCCCGTGATCACCGGCACCATGTCACCGACGTGCGAGATCGGCTGCAACACGCCGTGCTCCCAGGCGCCGACGTGCTGGTCGCGGCCTTTGCTCGGCGAGTCAGCCGTCGCGAGATAAGCGCGCAGCATGTCGGCGATCGGCATCCCCATCTCGCAGCAGGCCGCCGCATTGCGAATCATCGGCGCAACGATGTCCCTGCCTCGTTCGAGCGCGTGTACCGGCCCGACCGTCGTCGCCTCCTCACCCGTGCCGAGCCACGCTTTGGAGATTACGCCGGTGCGGACCCAGCGCTTCAGCTCGATGTCGTGCAGGCGCGCGCGCAGCAGGCCGCGGTATAACTGGAGCTTGGAGTCGGCAGTCAGGGCGGCTACAATGGACGCGCGATCGACGTTCGACTCGATCGTGGACCGAAAACCCCGCACCAACGCGGGCTCCGGTTTCCAATCGACGTATTCCGGGGGATCGAAGGCGGGAAACCGCTTCACATCAAGAAAATCTCTCCTTGAGCTTTCCGAAAAAGCCTGACGATTCGGCCGCTCCTCCCGTCAGCGCGTCACCGAATTCGATGGCGGTGGTGAAGCGATCGTCGGGATTGGTCTGCAGCGCTTTGGTTAGCGCCTTCTCCACCGGTTCGGGAACGTCGGGCCGGTACTGGCGGATCGGGATCGCCTGGCTGCGTAGTCGCGCGATCATCATCTCCTGCGCGTTGCGGCCCTGGAACGGCAGCTTGCCGGTGAACATCTCGAACGCGACGATGCCGAGCGCGTAGATGTCGCTGCGCGCATCGAGCGGCTTGCCGCGAATCTGCTCGGGGCTCATGAACTCGGGCGTGCCAAGAATGATGCCCGTGGCCGTGAGCTTCGCGATCGCCGGATCGGCCCGGCGCTCCTTGGCGAGACCGAAGTCCATAATCACGGCCCGCTCCACCCCGCCGTTGTCGTCCGGCACGAGCATCACGTTCTCGGGCTTCAGGTCGCGGTGGATGATCTGCAACTCGTGCGCGTGGTGCAGCCCGGCGCACATCTGCTTCAGCAGCGTCACGGCGGGCACGATGTCCATCGGCCCACCGCGCACCTCGCGGTCGGACAGGAGCTCACCCTTGAGAAACGGCATCACCAGGTAGATCAGCCCGTCTTCCGATTCCCCGAGGCGCAGGATGCGGCAGACGTTGGGATGATCGAGCCGCATGGCGAGCCCGGCTTCGCGCCGCAGCCGCTCGACCGAGCTCTTGTCGGACGCGAGGCGCGGCGACAGCACCTTGATGGCGACCGTAGCGCCCGAAGAGATCTCCTTGGCGAGATAGACGTACGACATGCCGCCCTCGCCGAGCTTCTTCATCACCTGATAGCGCGCGTCGAGAATCTGATTCGACAGGCTGGACGCGCGGTCCAGGCCTGACTTACCGGGGGGCAGCGGCGTGCGTACACCGGTGCCGCTGCCCGACTTCGGCGCGGTGATGACCGGTGAGGGAGGTTTTTTCGCCTGGATCTCGACGAGCATGCTCCCGTCCTTGGGACAGAAGCGTGCCGCCGTGTCGTGATAGACGGACCCGCATTTGGGGCAGCGCCGCTCACTCATTGCCGGACCAAGTTGCGGCCTTCGTTCTTGGCGCGATAGAGGGCCTGATCGGCCAGCGAGATGAAGCTGTCGGAGCTCTGGATGCGATCGTCGGGGAACGACGCGACGCCGATGCTGATCGTCAGGTGCAACGGGTCCTCGCCGGGGTCGGCGAAGTCGCGGTTTTGCACCCGCGCGCGGAGACGCTCGGCGAAAATCGCGGCGCCGTGCGTCGCCGTCTCCGGCATGACGACGACGAATTCTTCGCCGCCGTAGCGGGCGATGATGTCGACCGAGCGGGCTTCGCGGCGGAGGAGCTCGCCCATCTGCCGCAGTACCGAGTCGCCGGCGATGTGGCCGCGCGTGTCGTTGATGTTCTTGAAGCGGTCGATGTCGGCGAGCAAGATCGTCACGGCCAGATTGTAGCGGCGCGCGCGGTCGAGCTCCTGCGCCAACGCTTCGGCCAGGGCGCGCCGGTTCATGCATCCCGTGAGCGGATCGGTCGCGGCCAGCTTTTCGAGCCGCTGCTTGTCGGAGACGGCGGTCTCGAAGTCGTAGGCCTTCTCGATCGCCGACACCGCGGTCTTGATGACGGTCTCGGCGAATTGGGCGTCGGCACGCGTGAGCGGCGGGTCGTCGCCCGTTGTCCGCAAGAAGAACACGCCGATCTGCTGGTCTTTCATCCAAAACGGCAGCGCTACCGCCGAGCGCGTCGGGACCCTGATCTCTTCGCGCTCCCAGCGACGCCGTTCTTCCTCGTATAGCGGATCGATCGCGACGTCTTCGACCAGCACGAGCCGCCCGCTCGACACGGCTTTCCGTATCTCCGGATACTTCGCGAGGTCGATCTGGAGATTGCGCAGCATGGGATTTTCGTACGCGGCGACGACGATGCCCTGCTGGTCGCCCGGCTTCGCCAGCACCATCGAGCACTTCGAGATGTTGAGCGCGCGCGCCACGCGCCGGGCGAGGATGTGGTACATCTCGTCGGGTTTGAGTGAGTCGGTGACCTCGTGGAGAATGTCGACCATCGCGGCGCGGCTGCGCGCCTCTTCGCGCGCCTGCGCGAGCGCCCTGCCTACGCGGATGTGCGCCTCGACGCGCGCGAGCAGCTCGCGCACCCGGAACGGCTTGGAGATGAAGTCGGCGGCGCCCAATCCCAGGGCTTTGACGGTCGCTTCTTCGGGCGGCATCGACGACACCATCAGCACCGGAAGATCGCGGTAGCGCTCGTCCTGCTTGAGCCGCTCGAGCAGCTGCAGCCCGTCGACCTTGGGCATCATGATGTCGAGCAGGAGCAGCGCGGGCTTCACTTCCTCGAGCTTGGCGAACAGGCCGTCGCCGCCGGGGCAGACGGCGACGTCGTACCCGTTTTCCTTCAGGATCCAGGTGAGCGTCTGCACCAGGGACGCGTCGTCGTCGGCGACGAGCACGCGCGTCGCGGGAGAAGCGGGCATCAGTCCTCGAGCAGCGAGGGATCGACGTTGCCGCCGCTGACCACGAGCACCGTGGTCTTGGCGCGCGGCACGGCACCGGCCAGCAGCGCGGCGGTCGTGGCAGCGCCGGACGGCTCGACCGCGAGCTTCACCGTGCGCCATAGAAACTGCACGGCGGCGCGGATGCTGTCATCATCGACCAGCACGACCCCGCGAATCCGTTCACGCTCGCGCGACAGCTCGGCGAACGGAATGTCGCCGACGTTGAGCGTGATCAGGCCGTCAGCGATACTGCCGGTCTTATCGAGCCGCACGACTCTTCCCGCGGCGAGCGAGTGGTGCAGCTTCGGCGCGCCCGCGGGTTCCACGCCCCAGACATCGGCCTCGCTGCCCGCGGCGGCGAGGCCCGTCACCACGCCGGAGATCAGCCCGCCGCCGCCGACCGGGACCACGACGGTTGCCACCTCCGGCAGCTGCTCGACGATCTCGAGTGCGACGGTGGCCTGGCCCGCAACGATGTCGGGATGATCGAACGGCGGGACGATGGCCAAGCCATCGCGCGCGGCGATCTCCTCGGCTTTGACGCGGCGGTCCTCGGACGTGCGGCCCGCAAACTCGACCTCGCCACCCCATTTCTTCACGCCTTCGACTTTCACCTTGGGCGCCGTCTCGGGCATCGTGACGACGGCGCGAATGCCGAAGTGCTTGGCCGCGTATGCGACCGCCTGGCCGTGATTTCCGGACGAATAGGTGATGACGCCGCGGCGGCGCGCCGCTTCCGGCAGCTTCCGAATCGCATTGTAGGCGCCGCGAATCTTGAATGCGCCCATCGGCTGCTCGCTCTCGAGCTTGAGATGGGCGCCCAACTCCGCGACGTACAGCAGCCGCGTGCGGCGCGCGATGCCGCTTCTCCGCAGGCTGGCTACGGCGTCGTGGATGTCCTGGGGAGTGACCACGCTACTTCTTGGCTTTCGCCGGCGCCTTGGACTTGGCCTTCGGAGCCGGAGGCGGCGTTTCGTCGTCGTCCTCGGCGACTTCGTCCTCGTCTTCCTTTACGACGCGCGCCACGTCAACGACCAGATCACCCGGTGTGAGGTTCATGATCTTCACGCCCTGGGTGTTGCGGCCGGAAATGCGGATGCCCTCGACCGGCACGCGGATCATGATGCCCTTCTTGGTGATCATCATCAGCTCGTCGTCCGGCAGCACTTCCTTGAGCGCGGTGACGTCGCCCGTCTTGTCGCTGCGCTTCAGCGTGATGATCCCGCGGCCGCCGCGGTGCTGGACGCGGTACTCGTCGAGCTCCGAGCGCTTGCCCATGCCCTTTTCGGTCACGGTGAGCAGCGTGGATTTCCGGCGCACCACCACCATGTCGATGACCGTGTCTTTCTTGTCGAGCTCGATGCCCTTCACGCCGGTCGCCGTCCGCCCCATGTCGCGCACGTCTTTCTCGTGGAAGCGGATGCTCATGCCGTGGGCGGTCGCCAGCACGATGTCGTTCTTGCCGTCGGTGACCTGCACGTCGATCAGCTCGTCGCCCTTTTCGATGTTGATGGCGCGAATGCCGACCGAGCGCGGGTTCCCGAACTCCGACAGCACCGTCTTCTTCACCAGGCCTTGCTTGGTGGCGAAGAAGAGGAACTGATCCTGGGAGAACTCGCGCACCGGCACGAGCGCGGCGAGGCGCTCGTCCGGCTTCATCGCGACGCAGGAGAGAATCGGCTTGCCGCGCGCCGCGCGGGCCGCTTGCGGGATCTCGTGCACCTTGAGCCAGTAGCACTGGCCCTGCTCGGTGAAGAACATCACATAGTCGTGCGTGGACGCGATGAAGAGATGCTCGACCCAGTCGTCTTCTTTCTGATGCGCGCCGATCACGCCCTTGCCGCCGCGCCGTTGCCGGCGATAGGCGGAGACCGGTAACCGCTTGATGTAGCCCTCGTGCGAGACCGTGATCACCATGTCCTCCTCGGCGATCAGGTCCTCGATCGAGAACTCGCCCTGGTCGGCCACGATCTCGGTCCGCCGCTCGTCGCCGAACCCCTGCGCCAGCTCGGTGAGCTCTTCTTTGAGGATTTTCATGCGCCGCGGCTTCGACGCGAGGATCTCCTTGCATTCTTTGATGAACTTGCGGACGTCCTTCAGCTCCTCCTCGAGCTTGGTGATCTCGAGAGCGGTGAGCCGCGCCAGCCGCATGTTCAGGATCTCGGCCGACTGCTTCTCCGACAGCTTGAACCGCTTGCGCAGCGCGGCGTCGGCACTCGGCGTGTCCTTCGATTTCTTGATGATCTTGATCACTTCATCGATGTTGTCGACCGCGATCTTCAAGCCCTCGAGGATGTGCTCGCGGTCCTGCGCGCGCTGCAGCTCGAACTGGGTGCGCCGCGTGATGACGGTGTGGCGGTGCTCGATGAAATGCTGCAGCAGCTCGATGAGCGTCAGCTCCCGCGGCGTGCCGTCCACCAGCGCGAGCATGATGGCGCCGAAGGTTTGCTGCATCTGCGTGTGCTTGTACAGCTGGTTCAGCACGACCATCGGGATGGCGTCGCGCTTCAGCTCGATGACGAGCCGGATCCCTTCTTTATCTGACTCGTTCCGGACGTCGCTGATGCCTTCGAGCTTCTTGGCGAGCACGAGGTCGCGGATCTGCTCGTGCACCCGCTCGGGGCTCACCTGATAGGGGAACTCCGTCACCACGATCTGCTGCTTGCCGGTCGATTCCTTCTCTTCGGAAATCGCGCGCGCGCGGATGATGATGCGACCGCGCCCCTTTTCGTAGCATTCCTTGATGCCGTCGCGGCCGTAGATGATCGCGCCGGTCGGGAAGTCCGGGCCTTTGACGAACTTGCGGATGTCCTTGATCGTGGCGTTCGGATGATCGACGAGATGCACGATCGCCTGAACGACTTCGCCGAGATTGTGCGGCGGGATGTTGGTCGTCATGCCGACCGCGATGCCGGCGGAGCCGTTGACCAGCAGGTTGGGCAGGCGGCCCGGCAGGACGGTCGGCTCCTGCAACCGGTCGTCGAAGTTGGGGACGAACGCGACCGTGTTCTTGTCGATGTCCTCCAGCATCGTCATCGCGACGCGCGTGAGCCGCGCTTCGGTGTAGCGGTAGGCGGCCGCCGAATCGCCGTCGACCGAGCCGAAATTCCCCTGCCCGTCGATCAGCGGATAGCGCAGCGAAAAGTCCTGCACCATGCGGACGAGCGAGTCGTACACGGCGATGTCGCCGTGCGGGTGGTACTTGCCGAGCACGTCGCCCACGACCGTGGCGGCCTTCTTGTACGGCCGGCCCGGTACCAGGCCGAGCTCGTGCATGGCGTACAGGATGCGCCGGTGGACGGGCTTCAGCCCGTCGCGGACATCGGGCAGCGCGCGCTGCACGATGACGCTCATCGAATAGTCGAGGAACGACTCTTTTAGCTCATCCTCGATCAGGCGAGGAAGGATGCGCTCGCGAACGTTAGGACCGGTCATTTATCGGATGTCGGAGGAGGTGTAAGATATTAAAAATTAACTACTTAGG
>Ga0070730_10004806_pt1 | contig 11757 bp, 21 predicted proteins | sample Coa_R1_3_FD_66447 | JGI IMG/M metagenome (GOLD analysis project Ga0070730, IMG submission 66447) | Surface soil microbial communities from Centralia Pennsylvania, which are recovering from an underground coalmine fire - Coalmine... | ecosystem: Environmental > Terrestrial > Soil > Unclassified ... | reverse complement strand
GGTATCAGCCTTGGTGGTGTCAAGTGCCATGCTTTTCAGCTTACCGCAAGGATGCGAAAGTTTGGCTTTAAGGTGAACAACATAACCGCTGCCGTGGCTCTGGCGTTGCGACAAGGATGGATTGAGTAGGGACATTAAAACCGAGCGTCTTTTCTCGATCACTGGATGGAACTACAAATAGATACTGGGCAAATGATAAAACCTGACGAGCGGTACCTGCGGATTGCGCGGGAATTGGCGGTCGGGGCGCACTGCCGGTATTGCGACCATACATCAGTTGCGCGAACTAAATGTGCGGCAGATGTGGAGGATAGCGCCAGACAGTTCGCTCTCGCCATCGAACGCGCGGCGGTGGAGGGGGCGATTGAGTCAGTTTCGCAATGCTGTATGAAAGGTGGTTTGTGGCGAATTAATCATCTCGCCGCTCTCCGCAAGCGGCTGGAGGAGCTGGGGAAATGAGAACGCCACCTTACCGCCGCGATGATGGAAAGTTCGGACTTGACGGCGAAACAACGCCAGAAACAAAGCCAGCGTCCCCTATAGCCCCTCCGAAGCGCGGACCTGGCCGAAGGTTCCAGAAAGGCGTACCGCGTCACCCAAAGGCCGGCAGACAGCCGGGAAGCGGTAATAAATTGAAAGCCGACATGGACGCACTGCGGGCACGGGCACGGTCAGGTGATATCAACCTAGCAACCGGCGAAGGCATTAAGGACGAGCTGATTTTTCTGGAGTGGGTATGGCAAAACCCTTTACATCGCCTGGACCTTCGCATGAAGGCCGCTGCTGAGGCCGCCAGTTACAAGTACGCAAAGAAACATCAGACGACTCATGATATCAGCGATGAGCTGCGTGAGACAGCCGCGCGACTCATCAAGGGGCGAGAGCGTGTAGCAGCGGGCAAGAAAACAGAGTAAACCACAGGCCATGAGGCCCTAGGGGTAATGGGCACTACGAAGCACCCGGAGAGGTGTAATCATATTCCGAAACCATACAAATACTTCCCTTGGTATCCGGCAGATGCGGAAACGGATGCGAATTACTGCGCTATGACGCTTGAAGAGCTTGGAATGTACCATAAGTGTCTTAATTTGGCATGGATTAACGGAGGTTTACCAACCGACAAAGAGGACCTTTCGAGGCTCCTAAGGCTGCCATTGAAGCGATTTGAAAAGCTATGGAATCGAGTAAGTCCGTGCTTTGAATTGGGACAAGATGGGCTACTTATTAACCGCAGACAAGAACGTGAGCGGACGCAAAGCATGGAGATTTCTAGGCACAAATCTGAAGCTGGTAAGCGTGGCAATCAGAAACGCTGGAGCAATCGCAGTGTTATCGCAGAACTATCGCACAGCGATCCCACTGGGATCGCTCGCGCGTATGACTCTGACTCTAGTAGCTATGTGGTTACTACTGGCAGTAAGCAGACTGCTGAGTCTCCCCAGGATTTTGATGTTTGGGCCGAGGGAATCTATGCCAGGTGGAAGAAATACCGCGATAAGGCTCTTGCACTCCAGGCGCTTTGCGATCTAAACGGCAGTATTGCAGTATTCGAGGCCAGTTACGCAAAGTGGATCGACTACCACGAGCGCATGGGCTGGCAGTACGCGCCGACGCTGGCGGCATTCCTGCACGACCGCACGTACGAGCACGAGCCGCCGCAACTGACACAGGCACCGCGTAGGGAATCGGCGGCGGATGAAGCATTTCGCAAAGCAACTGAAAAACTTGAACGCGAGGGGGAGTAATGCCGATAGCCAAGAAAGCCGCCAGCGAACAACTCAGGCGATTAAACGGCCTGAACTTTCGCCCAATGGATGATGTTGCCGTGACGGAGATCACCGACACGTTGGCGCAAGTAGCGAACAGCGCAGACGATGCCGGTGAAATCGTGAGGATATGGCTCCGTGAAAATGTGGATTATCCCAAGCCGGCGCAGCTTATCGATACGGCGCGGCGCATGATCGAGGAAAGAAAAAACAAAGTCAATACACAGGGCTGCCCAAAATGCGACTTCACTGGTTACGCTCCCGTGACCGTGGCGCAACCGGATACGGTTTTGGTATACGTCTCTTCGGTTAAGCCTTGCGATTGCGCCTTGGGGCGCTTACGCGCAAAAACATGGGCAGAGAATCGAGGCGCGGCATGAACCTGGACGATAGCGTGCAAATTGCCGAAGCGCGCCTGGTGCTCCGTTGGGCCGCGCAGACACTCACCGAGATGGAGCGAGATTGTATCTCCAATTTTCTGATGGCGCAGCCGGACGCGCCGCTCGTGGCAAAGTACAGTACCACGGCTGACTTAATTCATTACCACCGGAAGCAGGCCATGAAGAAACTCAAAGCGCGCCTGCAGTCACTCGGGATATCAAAATGTGCTGACTTACTAAGCTCTGCTGATATAAAACCGGAGATCAAGACTCGGCCCCTAGTGACAAATAAACCAATAAAGCGCAAGCGTGCATGTCTGGATATCACGAAAGGCACATGCAAGTACGGTCATCCGCGCGCGATGTATTGCTACCGCAAACCGAGTGGAAAGATTGAATGCAAAGCCTGCCGGCGAGTACGCACAAAGACGCCAGAGGGCCGCGCGGCACAGAACGCAGCGACGCGCCGATGGCGCTCAAAAATAAAAAAGCATAGTGGATCGTAACCAGTAAGTGAGATGTGATACATTCGTCAAGTAATCTTCCGAGATAGTAGTAACCTGGCGGACGAAATGCGCTCCGTCAGTTAGTAGTTGGCCTCGATAGCAAGTCAGACCGAAGCCAAAAAACCTCAGACACTCAACCCATGCAAGCACAAATCAGTACACAGCCGGCCAGCGGTGCGCCTGGCGCGTTGATTCCGGTGCTATATTCGGGCACGAGCAACGTTGCTTACCGTGCCAAGTACCCGGAGATCCGAAGACAGGAGCGTGCTGGCGTGCTGCGAACGGTAGGGAGCAAAAAACGCATTTATGCCGCCGTTCTGATCGAAGGGCCGGTGCGCCCGCGATGCGGGCAGAGGGAAACGCACAATCACGAAACGCCAGACAACCCGCGTGGTGTTTGGACATTCAAGAAAGAGAACAGTTAACCATGGGACTCATCGAAAGCACCGCACCTGATCCGTACGCCGGCCTCGGAATATTTCGCCCGCCATCTTGCGAAGGCTCAGAGGCCGCACAGAACGTGATCGACCAAAAACAGGCAAGCGATACCGTTGCGGTCTGCGAGAAGGTTAAGACTTTCGCGGCGGGCCGTATATCTTCAATTGTTGCTTTCGAGCAATGGCTACAGGTTCAGCGCTTGCCGATTGATACGAATCAGGCCACAGAGCTGGAACAATCGCGGGTAAGCGAACAGAATATCCAGACAGCCGCGACGAACTACCAGGGCGACGTTAGCGGTTGGGCGGGCGGCATTCAGCAGGTTCGCTCGATTGCCGCGCACGGCGTACAGCCGCCGCCGCAAACAATCCTGGATCGCTTGGTGTTCCCGGTGATGTCGGCAGACCTGGCGGCTTACATTGCGGCCAATAAGCTCGGGTAATGCCTGCGAATCCGCTTGAATGGCGGCACGAGCATACAGGCCGATGTGATCGCTTCGCGGAGCTGGATGCGATTCTATCGCGCGGCAAGGGCCGATGGGCGAATAGTCGAGCGGCGTACCGAACAAGACGCAGGGCGTATCTGGAAGGCAAGAGAGATCATCACACCAAAGGGGACGCCGAACCGTGGCGAATCCGGCGAAGCATGTTAAGGAAACGTGACACGCAAACAGCACTGCAAAGTGGCCGCAATGACAAGGCGGCAACGCACCAAGCCGCCAGTGCTGCGTGATTGCTCGTGCGGGCATTGCGCTGATTGCAAAGCGCGGCAGACACCAGGGGAGCGAATGAGGATGCACTTGGCGGAAGTAAATGGGTACACAAGCAGCGCGATTCCATCTACGCTCGACCTAGCCGGCCATGTTTTCTTTGTTGGCGGTTCCGGTCAGGAAACAGATCAGCGCCGCGTGGTGCCAAGAGGACACGGCCCGGAACCCAGACTCTAATGGCGCTCGATTGGAAAAAGCTGGACGAAATACACGCCGCGCTTGGCGCTCCCGGCCTTCGCATAAACCAAGCACACGATGATGAAGTAAAGCTCGTCGAATACGACTTCAACGGCAAGCGCTTTGCTGGCCTGAAGCAAGTCGAATTGATGCACCTTACTGACTTGCAGATTGGTAGCAAGCAATTCCAGCGTGACAAATTCATCGAGTACCGCACTTGGATTCTCAGCAAGCCGAACCGCTTCGTATTTCTCGGCGGTGACATTATCGACGCCGCTACGGTAATCAGTATTGCCAGCCCGTACGACAATACGGGGGAGCCGATTGACCAAGTGGACGAAGCCACGGCGCTGTTGCGGCCCCTGAAGGATGCGGGGCGTCTGTTGGGGTATGTTGGCGGAAACCATGAGCGCCGAACTATCAAGACTTTTGGAGACTGCGGACGGCTTATTGCGCGGACGCTGGAGGTTCCGTACAGCCGAGGCGTGCAGTTAATTGATATCCACTACGGCAAACACAAGCCGTTTAAGGTATCCCTTTGGCATGGCGGCGGCTCCGCGCGCACGAAGGGTGCCAAGGCTCAGATGTTGCACCGCTTCATGCACCAGGCCGACTCACAGCTTTACATGGTCGGTCACTTGCACGATGTTGTGCTCCTGTTCGACTGGCGGCAACAGCGCATCAATAACAAAATCAAGCTGCAAAAGATTGCCGGCGTCATGTCGAGTTCTTTTCAGGCGTACTGGAATGGATACGCGGAAGTGTTCGCCATGTCTCCAAGCGACACGATGATGGCGCGCGTGATTCTGGAGCCATCGGGAAAGTGGGAAGTAACGCTGCGTTAGTCCATGAAAAAGATAAACCTAGGTTCCGTTTGGGATAAAGTTGATGCGCTAAACGCTTCTGCCGGAATCCCTAAGCAGATTCCCATAGGAACAGGCTTTACTCTCGCGGAATACTCCAAGCGGTACCACTTAAACCGCAATACTGCCGATGTCGTCGTGAGGGGCCTTGTTAACTCAAAAAAAATCAACATCATAGGCAAGCGCGGACACGCAATCGTTTACGACGTTGTATGACAACCAAATGGCCGTACTCACAAACGACCGGGAAGAGCAAGAAGGATTTCCCGATGAGGACACAGAGCCTTGGTTTCTTTTGCAGTGGGACGAAAGAACGCGCGCGCGATTAAATGGGCGCTCTCGCAACAATCAACCTGGACTTGGCAGACGAGCTGGCGCAGTTCTACGCTGACCCGCTAGGCTTCGTGCGGTTCGCTTATCCATGGGGTGAGCCTGGACCCTTGCAAGCGCACGCCGGCCCGGATGAGTGGCAGACGGCCTTACTAGGTGATCTCGGGAAAGAAGTAACTGCCCGTGCGTTCGATGGTAAGACGGCTGCCGATCCGGTAAGAATGGCCGTTTCTAGCGGTCACGGAATCGGCAAGAGCACGCTTGTTGCTTGGGTAGTCGATTGGCTCATGTCAACGCGGCCAGACTGTCAGGGGACGATCACAGCCAATACCGTAGCGCAGCTCGAAAGCAAGACTTGGGCCACGATCCAGAAATGGACCGGCCTGTGCATTACGGCTCCATGGTTTCGCTGTAACGCCAGTAAAATGGTCCGCATTGGTGCGGAGGATCGATGGTTCTGCACCGCGCAGACCTGTAAAGAAGAAAACTCGGAAGCGTTCGCCGGCCAGCACGCCGCGTCTAGTTCGTCCTGGTACATATTCGACGAAGCCAGTGCCGTGCCCGACAAGATTTTCGAGGTGGCCGAGGGCGGCCTGACTGACGGTGAGCCGATGATTTTCCTTTTCGGCAACCCAACGCGCAACACGGGCAAGTTTTACCGCGTTGTATTCGGTTCAGAGCGGCATCGCTGGAATCAGCGGTCTATTGACTCGCGCTCATCGCAACTCACAAACAAGCGGCAGATTGAAGAGTGGATTCAGGATTACGGCGAAGACAGTGATTTCGTTAGGGTGCGCGTTCGCGGCCTCGCGCCAACTGCCGACGAGCTGCAATACATCGATACGGGAAGAATAGCGGATGCTCAAGCAAGGAAAGTCGAAGCGCTTGATGATGACCCGCTGATTGCCGGATTCGATGTGTCAGGAGGCGGGAGCGCCTGGAACGTTATTCGTTTTAGAAAGGGACTTGACGGCAACGCAAGGCCGCCTATCCGCATTGCTGGAGAGCATGGTCGAGACCGCTCTGTGCTCATCGCCAAAGCTGCGGAAGTGTTACGAGACAGCCGACCGGGATACAAAGTTGCGGCTATGTTTGTCGATAGTGCGTTTGGAAGCCCGATTGTTGAGCGGCTGCATACGCTCGGCTTTGACAACGCCATCGAAATCAACTTTGGCGGAAAGTCGCCAGATATCCATTTCGCCAATCAGCGGGCCTGGATGTGGTCGCAAGTAAAAGACTGGCTCTTGCGCGGTTCGATTGACACGAGCGAAGATTTGGCGCTTGGATTGGCCGGCCCTGGATTTCATATCAATCGCAGTAACCAGCTCGTACTTGAGTCCAAACAGGAGATGCAAAAGCGCGGCGTTGCCAGTCCTGACGACGCAGACGCGCTGGCGCTGACGTTCGCGGCTCCCGTGGCTCCGGTTTCAAACGATGATATTTTCCCGACCCAGCGGTACGCGCCGAGTGCGGATGATTGGATGAAATGAGCGGACTAATCAGACTTTACGGGGATGAGATGGGGCATTGCCCACGGTGCGGAGGGATGGAATTAGTAAATTTCGATCATATATGCCCAACGCCATCAAAGCCCGAACAACCAAAGCATGATATCACAAACCCCAAAGATCTCCTCGGGTCAAAAAAAGTCCCGCTTGGCCTCCTACCCGCTGCTGGCAAGATATACGGCGCTATGGCCATGAAGAACGGGGCCGACAAATACGGGCCTTATAACTGGCGCGAAAAGAAAGTACGCATCACAATTTACCTGGATGCCATCGAGCGCCACTTACTTGCTTTGCGAGACGGTGAAGACAAGGACCGCGAAAGCGGCCTCCCGCACTTGGCGCACATCATCGCTTCTGCCTCGATCATCGCGGACGCGGTAGAGGGCGGATTCGCCATGGATGACAGACCTAAACCTGGTCCGGCAGCCGATGTGATGGCGCTGGCAAATGCAAAGCTATGACCGTCTACGTCGCGGCCAGTTGGAACGCCCGCGAATACGCGCGCAACGTCACAATTGCGCTGCGCGCAAACGGTATCGACTGCACTAATAATTGGATGGACCGGGAAGCGATAACCGCTGCCGAAAAGATGGCATGTGCACTGTCTGATCTTTCCGAGGTTCAGGCAGCGAACGCGGTGCTACTTCTCAATGAGGTAGAAAGCAGCGCGGGGGGGATGCAGTTTGAGACAGGGTACGCTTATGCCAATGGCAAGAAACTGTTTATCGTCGGACGCGGCCCAAGCGTATTCCACTATCTACCGGGAATTGAAAGTTTCGCAACGATTCAGGATTTCATGGCAGTCCACGCGGTTAAGGCCGATTGCGGCTGTGGTCAAAGGTGAACACATGAAGACACTCAAAAAGCACCCGTGGTTGGTGGCGCTTATCGGCCTACCAATCATCATCGCGGCTGGCCTGTACGCTCAAGTTGCCGGAACATTCAATGGCTCTTTCAACCTAAACGGCATCTCTGGAGGCGTGCTGTACTTTTCAAGCGCTACTTCAGCCACATCGTCAGGTGCGCTAGTCTCTGGCGCTCCAGTTCTCGGTGGCGGCGCTGGCGGCGCACCTACCACGAGCGGCGCGGCAACACAGTACAACAGCCAGGCGCTTGCGGGCAACGGCCTAACCGCTGTAGTGGGCTATGCTACGGCTGCCGGCTCTGGCGCGAGTATCAGCACGGCCAACGTGGTAGCCTCGGCCCCGGCTGGTGTCTACAAAGTCACGGCGTATCTGGCGACTTCAACCGCTGGCAGCGGCAATGTCGTTACCACGCTCGGCTGGACTGACGCCGTGGGCGCTAAGACGAGCGCCACGCCAGGAACGCTCACGCTTACTTCGGGCGCATTTGTTCAAGGCTCCATACTCGTGCAGGTGGCGGCGGCCTCAAATATCACGTATGCCACGGCATGGACCGGCACGGGGAATTACAACATTTACGTGATCGTAGAGAGGGTCCAATGATGCACCGCTGGATTCTATCTCTACTGCCTCGCGAATGGCGCAAGCGCGCGCAGCACAAGCGCCGCAGTGAGGCGGCAAAGAAGGCGTGGCGCACAAGGAAACTGGAGACGTCCGCTAATCGCGTCGAAGTGGCGCGAAAAGACTTTATGGAGGAGACAATGAAAACGGTTTCAAAATCTACTCTGCTTTTGCTGTTGGCTCTCGTGGCGCTTCCGGCGTTCGGGCAGTCTTCAATTTCTCTTCAGCCGAATGAAACATATAGCCTCAAGGCGTGCTTGTTTTATACGGCCACGGGGCAGCCAGCCTATATTGCTGGCGTTCCGGTTCGCTGGTCATCCACAAGCTGGAGTCTTGGTTCCGGTGGTCACTCGCACGACACCAGCGCATCAGACGGAAGGCCACTGCCAAGCACGAACACATACCAGCCACAGGCTACCGGGTCAGATGGTTGCGTGGTGTTTTCGGTTTACTCTACCGTGTCATCCGGCCAGTACAATTCATCCTTCACGATTGATTCGGCCTGGTGTCTGGCAAATCAAACGAAGGGCGTTTCTTGCACGCCGGCGGCGCTAACGCTCAACGTCCTGAATCCAAGCCCATACTTTGGCGGTAGCTGGTCATTTGTCCAGCAATCGAACGGTCACGGAATCTACCAGGACGCCGGCCATCCACTCAAAAACATGTATGGCGATTACAACACTATGGCGGCCATGAAGGAAGTAGACGACACTTGGGCCGGCCAGTACGCTCATTACGGTGAGCTGCCGGTAACGATACGCCGAATTAGCCTTGTCAAAGGCGGGTATCTTGATGGCTACCTTCTTCCGGGTTTTTGGCTTCCGAATTATTACAGCACTGGCGGCAACCCTGACCCTCACGCTGAGGGGTACACGTGGGACATGGACTCCCCGATTACGCCATCGGGCAAGGTGGCTTACGTTACCGATTTCGCCCAATACTGCCCTGGACAGATTTACAATTTCGCCAATCATACCGGGGAAACAGCCGTTTCTGGAACGGTTGTTTGGCATGTGTTCTGTGAAGAATTGCCGTACGGCGAGACGGCGTATCCCAACTAGGAGAAAAAACCCATGAAAATTCTGATATGCTTGGCTCTTATGGCCGTCCAGTTCGCTATCGGCCAGGAAATCACAGTGCAAGCCCATTCCGCAGTTGAAGTGAGGCAAGAAAAGCCGGCTACCGTCTCTATCCTGGAGACGGAAACGCAGCGGATATTGACGCACGCCAATGGACAAAGCTATACCATCGACCGTAACGATGCGGTGCGCTTCACAATGGAACTGCTCGGCGTTACGCAAGAGGCCGGAAGGTTCGTTTATGCCTACGCCGTGAAGAACACCGGCAAGGATCCAATCAATCAGATTTACTTTTACACTCCACTGGCGAACACCTGGTTCGACGCGTACGGCATCCAGCCGGGAGAATCCCGAACTGTCACGTTTAAATCGGAGTACGGTCCCAAGAAGACAACCGCACGCCTGCGAACGTTCTCGCCAGAAAAGGAAGTACGCCGGCTCGAACAGCATCCAATCCCGGTAAATGTCCACCCGGAACTGTTCGCGGCGATTGAGAAGGCCGGCGCTATCGCGGCCAAGATCGAAATCGTTGGACCGCTGAAGTAAACCCAATCCCAAAACACAGCCTGAAATAACGTCGGCGCTGCGTGCGCCCCGTGGTGAATTATGCCCAAGTGCCTATCTCTTGCTGTTATGTTTCTGTGCCTCACCGCCTGTGCCAATCGCAATAAGCTGGCGTGCCGGCTAGTGGCGCTTCACCCGGACGGCTCAATCGTCACGCGCGGGCCTGGGAAGCCAGCGCCTTGGCATCAAGGAGAGGATCAGTGCATGGTAAAGCTCCGCGTAATGGAGTCCCTACCGGATGGTATCAGGGAAGGTATCGGCGTGCAGTTTCGCGGTCCTACCGAAGACGTAAAGAAGCTACATGATCGGTGGGACCGGGAGCACGCGGCGCAACCAGAGGCCGCTGAAAGGAAGGCAATATAATGCCTAAGTTTCTCGAAGACGCCCTGAAGAAAGAGTACGGCGCGGACAGCAAAATCCCGTACAAGGTAATGAACGCCCGTGGCTTCATGCACGGCAACAAAGAAACCGCCAAGGGACGAGCGGCGGAAGCCAAGCACGGGCGCGACACGGCCCCGCACATAGACCGGGGCCACAAGAACGTGCGGAACGCGGGAAAGCACGTGGAGAAATTGCGGCATGGCTAGGTGGTTGCGGTACATGTATGACGAGTCCTGGGCGCTCGTGGTTTTCGGGGCGCTTGTTTTCATCCCGGCGTTGGCATTTATCGCTATCGCCCTGGCGCAGACACCAGAACCGGCCAATGAATGGTTATTACCTGATCTTCCAGACACCCTGCACGCGCAACTCTGCCATAAAGACTTTGTGCGCTTCTGGCGCATAAAAGACGGCGGCGACTGGCATCTGTTCAACAAAGAAGACGCCAAATTTCTAAAGGAATGGCGGGGCACTGTTCAGTGGTTTGCGCTGGAAGGAAAGTTACCGAAATGATTTCGGCTCCTGCCATGTATCCCATTGCTCATCAAGTCGCGGCACGCGGCGCGCTTCACCGCTCGGACCTAACAAAGATTCTGGAGTTCTGGCGCTGGAATGAGATTGGTGGCAAGGAACTGAGGCGGCTTTCCGAAGTGGCCAACGAGCGGATAATTTATTTCGAGAGCCTGCAAAGCGAGTGGGGGACGATGGTCGCAAAACAGTGGACTTCTCGAAAGTGGGCGCTTAGAGACGCCGCACGAGAGGCGGGTGACAAGTGAAACCGCTTCGGCATGTCGGCGTTGACTCGCCGATTGAGCATGTGCGCCCGCTCGGTGATTTTGTGCTCGTGCGCCCGTTGAAGCTGGACGCGGAGACGTACAGCGGTGCGCTGGTGCTTCCCGAGAGCGCGAGGATACCGGAACGTGGCTTGCGGCGCGGTGTGGTAGTGGCGTGCGGTCCCGGTGACAAGGCCATGGGCCTGAGGTGCAATGACTGCATGGCCGATTACACCAGCACCTTGAAGCAGATTGGCGAATCGCAAATTTTCGCGGCCAGTTCATGTCCTCGTTGTGGCTCAACAACAAGGCACTGGATCGTCAATCAATATTTGGAAATAGTCGAGACGCGCCGGCCCATGCACGTCAAACCAGGTGACACCGTGGTTTATCCGCGCGTGCCGGCCAACGGCGCAAGGATTGGTAATGAAGACCTGGTTTTGCTTCACGAGCAACAGCATATTTTGGCGGTGATCGAGTGACACGCAAAGAGGCAATCGCCAATCTTATAGTTGCATGGTCGCAAAGAGACCAAGATTTTTGTGTTGGCATGAGCGAGTCAAAACAAAGCGACGATAAAATGCGTGAAAGCCTGCGCGCCATCGGCGTAAGCGACGAAGAAATGGAAGCCGAGTGAAGTACGATCCGGCCACCGATCCGCGCTTTCTCCGATACCTTGGAGAACTGTGCTTGCGTCGTATTTGGAAGTGCGGGCGGTACTGGAAACCGGCAAGCCCGTGGA
>Ga0070730_10004805_pt1 | contig 11757 bp, 10 predicted proteins | sample Coa_R1_3_FD_66447 | JGI IMG/M metagenome (GOLD analysis project Ga0070730, IMG submission 66447) | Surface soil microbial communities from Centralia Pennsylvania, which are recovering from an underground coalmine fire - Coalmine... | ecosystem: Environmental > Terrestrial > Soil > Unclassified ... | reverse complement strand
CCCCTTCGCGCACGAGGTCGAGCGCCGTATTCAACGCGGTCTGGCCGCCCATGGTCGGCAACAGGGCGCTGGGCCGCTCCTTCTCGATGATGCGCTCGATGGTGCGCCAATTCACCGGCTCGATGTAGATGCTGTCCGCGGTTTCCGGATCGGTCATGATGGTGGCGGGATTCGAGTTCACCAGGATAACGCGAAACCCTTCTTCTTTCAGCGCCTTACACGCTTGAGCTCCAGAATAATCGAACTCGCAGGCCTGGCCGATGATGATGGGCCCGGCACCGATGATCAGGATGCTTTGGAGATCGCTTCTTTTGGGCATGGAGCTAGCCTCCAGCCGATTTTTGTTTGGCGGAATTTCGGTGGCGGGAGTTGGTCTGGATGCGCTTGACCATCAGGTACATGAAATGCTCGAACAACAGCTGCAGGTCATGCGGGCCGGGACTCGCTTCGGGATGCCCCTGAAAGCTGAACGCCGGGCGGTCCGTGCGTGCGACGCCCTGCAGCGAACCGTCGAACAGCGAGCGGTGCGTGGCCCGCAGGTTGCTCGGCAGCGTAGATTCGTCCACCGCGAAACCATGGTTCTGGCACGAGATGAGGACCCGGCCGGAGTCGATCTCGAGCACCGGATGATTGGCGCCGTGATGCCCGAATTTCATTTTCACGGTCTTGGCGCCGCTCGCCAACCCGAGCAGCTGATGACCCAAACAGATGCCGAACAGCGGGACATCGGTCTCCAGGAACTGCTGGATGGCAGTGATGGCGTAGTCGCAGGGCTCGGGATCGCCGGGACCGTTACTTAAGAATATGCCATCAGGATTCATTGCAAGTACTTGATCCGCCGGAGTTTGAGCGGGGACGACAGTCATCCTGCAACCGAATTCGGCGAGGATGCGCAGGATGTTGCGTTTGATTCCGTAATCGTACGCCACCACGTGCACGCGGCTCTGCGGGCGCGGCGGCTTCGCCTGGGTCTTCCACACGGCACCGTCGTTCCATTGATAAATCTTCTTGGTGGCGACCGCCTTGGCGAGATCCATTCCCTTGAGCCCCGGGAACTTGCGGGCCGCCCGCACCGCCGCCGTCTCGTCGATGGCGTCGCCGGTCATGATGCAGCCCGATTGCGCTCCCTTCTCGCGCAGCAGGCGCGTGAGCTTGCGGGTATCGATATCCGCGATCGCGACCACTTTGCAGCGTTGCAGGAAGCTGTTCAGGGACTCCGTCGACCGCCAATTCGAATGCAGGAGGGGCAGGTCCCGGATCACGAGCCCGGCCGCGTAGACCGCGCCCGATTCCAGATCTTCCGGCGTCGTTCCGGTGTTGCCGATATGGGGATACGTGAGGGTGACGATCTGCCGGCAGTACGAGGGATCCGTGAGGATCTCCTGGTAGCCCGACATCGCCGTATTGAAAACCACTTCACCAGTCGTGTTGCCTTTCGCGCCTACTGAGACGCCTCGGAACACGGTGCCATCTTCGAGAGCTAGCACTGCAGGTGTCGACACTCCGGTTTCCTCGCTTTGCGCCACGCGCGTTCCGCAGATGCGCAAAGCGGGAGTCGCTCGTCAAGAACGCACTCCCGCTTCAGGGGTTAATCGCACTTCGTTACCGGGCGCGAATATTAACGATCGCGGCCATCACTGTCTATGGTCCATTCCAGCAAGAGCCCGTCCACGATCGCTAGGGCTGATCAAAATCGAGCACATCGTCCATCGCGTAGAGCCCGGGCGCTCTGCCGCGAAGCCACGCGGCCGCCCGCAGGGCGCCGTGCGCGAACGTGACACGATCGGTGGCACGATGCGTAATCTCCACCCGCTCGCCGGCGACCGCGAAGGTCACGGTATGTTCTCCGACGATGTCGCCGGCGCGCAACACGGCGAATCCGATGTCTCCCGTCTTGCGCGGTCCGCTCGAACCATGACGGTCGAAGACCGCGACCTCCGCCAGCGTCGTGCCGCGTTCGGCCGCCACGACCTCGCCCAGCGCCAACGCGGTCCCCGACGGCGCGTCGCGCTTCGCGCGATGGTGCGCTTCGCTGATTTCCACGTCATACGCGGGGCCGAGCGCCCGCGTCGTGAGCTTGACCAGCCGCGCGACCAGGTTCACCCCGATGCTGGTATTGGGTGCGATCAAGACCGGGATGAGGGCGGCGGCCCCGTGCAGCACGTCGCGGGTGGCGCCGTCGAAGCCCGTCGCGCCGACCAGCAAGGGCACACGCGCCGTCACGCAGGCGCGCGCGTTATCGGCGACGCATTGCGGCAAACTGAAGTCCACCGCCACCGCGGCATGCCTGAGCGCCGCGTCCGCCTCAGCCGTGACCATCACGCCCGTGGGGAGGCCGTCGGCGGCAGCGTCCGACCCGAGTCGAACGCTCGACGGCGAGGCTACGGCGCCCGCCAGCCGCAGCGGCTGGGCGGCGTCCTGCTCGCGAAGCGCGCGGATCAGCGCCTGGCCCATGCGCCCGGTAACGCCGAATATCGCAATGCCTGACATCCGGCTCAGTCCACCGCGCCGGTAAAGAACTTCTTCACGCCGTCGAAGAAGGTCTGTTCCCGGGGCTGGTGGCTGCCGGATCGCAGCGAAGCCTCGAATTGCTTGAGCAGTTCCTTTTGTTCATGGTTCAGGCTGACCGGTGTTTCGATGACCACGCGGCAGAACAGGTCCCCGGCGGCTCCGCCGCGCACCGGCTTCACCCCTTTCTCTCGAACCCGGAACACCCGGCCGGACTGGGTCTCGGCGGGGATCTTCAGCACCACCTCGCCGTCGAGCGTCGGTACCTCCACCGTGCCCCCGAGCGCCGCCGTGGTAAAGCTCACCGGCACTTCGCAAGACAGATGGCTGCCTTCACGCTCGAAGATGGCGTGCTCGCGAACCCGGACTTCGACGTACAGGTCCCCGGCGGGACCGCCGTTGCGGCCCGCCTCGCCCTCGCCGTTCAGACGGATCCGGTCGCCGGTATCGACCCCCGCGGGCACCGACACCGGCAGCGTCTTCTCCTGGCGCACACGGCCCTGGCCGTAGCAGGTATCGCAGGGGTTGCTGATGATCTTGCCGCGGCCCTTGCAGCGCGGACAGGGCTGCTGGATCGTGAAAATGGACTGCTGCACCCGAACCTGTCCCTGGCCGTTGCAGGTGTCGCAGGTCTTCGGCACGGTGCCCTTGGCCGCGCCCGTACCCTTGCAGGTCTTGCACTCCGCGAGGGACGGGATCCGGATCTCGGTTTCGGTCCCGAACACCGCCTGCTCGAGGTCGAGTTCGAGCTCGTAGCGCAGGTCCGCGCCGCGAAATACCTGCGAGCGTCCGCGCTGGCCGCCCGAAAAGATGTCCCCGAACATTTCCCCGAAAATATCGCCAAAGGCCTCGCCCGCACTGAAGCCGCCGCCGCGACCACCCTCGAGCCCGGCGTGGCCGAATTGATCGTAAACCGCACGCTTCTGGGCGTTCGTGAGAACCTCGTAGGCTTCCTTGCACTCCTTGAATTTGTGCTCCGCGGCGGGGTCATCCGGATTGCGGTCGGGATGAAATTTCATGGCCAGCCGGCGGTATGCCTTCTTGATCTCGGCTTCCGTCGCAGTCTTCGGTAAGTCGAGGAGCTTGTAGTAATCCTGCTTCGCCATCGCGCACCCTTAAGAAATCGGCATCCATAAAAGCAAACCGCCGGTACCTTCGCATACCGGCGGCTTTATCGCACCATCGACTTGAACGCGGGCGCCGGTTAAGGAGCCTGCAAGGCTCCTAGGCCTTCTTGCGGTCGCTTTCCTTGACCTCTTCGAACTCCGCGTCCAGCACGTCGTCCTTCTTGGACTCAGGCTGGGCTTGGGCCGAGGTCTCGGCGCCCGCGCTGCCGGCGGAATGCTCATACATCTTTTGAAGCAGCGCGGTGGAGGCCTGCTCGAGCGCCTGGGTCTTGCGCTCGATCTCCTCGCGATCGTCGCCGCTCATGGCCGCCCGGACCGCCTCGATCGCCTCGGTGGCCGTCTTCTTCTCTTCCTCGGACACCTTGTCGCCGACGTCCTTCAGCGCCTTCTCCACGCTGTGCACCGTGGCATCGGCCTTGTTGCGCGCACCCACGAGTTCGCGGAATTTCTTATCTTCCTCGGCATGAGCTTCGGCGTCGCCGACCATGCGCTTGATCTCGGCTTCCGACAGGCCGCTCGACGCCTTGATGATGATGCGCTGTTCCTTGCCGGTCTTCACGTCCTTCGCCGAGACGTTCAGGATGCCGTTCGCGTCGATGTCGAAGGTGACTTCGATCTGCGGCATGCCGCGCGGCGCCGGAGGGATGTCGGAGAGATCGAAACGGCCGAGCGACTTGTTGTCCGATGCACGATCGCGCTCGCCCTGCAGCACGTGAATGGTCACGCCCGTCTGATTGTCGTCGGCGGTCGAGAACGTCTGCGCCGCCTTGGTCGGGATCGTCGTATTCTTCTCGATCACCTTGGTCATGATGCCGCCCAGGGTCTCGATGCCCAGGGACAGCGGCGTCACGTCGAGCAGCAGCACGTCCTTCACGTCGCCCGCCAGCACTCCGCCCTGGATCGCCGCACCGACGGCCACCGCCTCGTCCGGATTCACGTCCTTGCGCGGCTCCCGGCCGAACAGATCCTTGACCGCCTTCTGCACCAACGGCATGCGGGTCTGGCCGCCGACCAGAATCACTTCACCCACGTCCTTCATGGACAGGCCGGCATCCTTCAACGCGATGCGGCAGGGTTCGATGGTCCGCTGCACCAAATCCTCCACCAGGGACTCGAGCTTCGCCCGGGTGAGTTTCATGTTGAGGTGCTTGGGACCCGCGGCATCCGCCGTGATGTACGGCAGGTTGATCTCGGTCTGCTGGCTCGAGGACAGCTCGATCTTGGCCTTTTCGGCCGCTTCCTTCAGGCGCTGCATGGCAAGGGGATCCTTGCGCACGTCGATGCCGCTTTCCTTCTTGAACTCGTCCGCGAGATAGTTGATGACGCGCAGATCGAAATCCTCGCCGCCGAGGAAGGTGTCGCCGTTGGTGGAGAGCACTTCGAACTGGCGCTCGCCATCGACTTCCGCGATCTCGATGACGGACACGTCGAACGTGCCGCCGCCCAAATCATAGACCGCGATCTTGCGGTCGCCGCCGTCCTTGTCGAGGCCGTAGGCCAGCGCGGCCGCGGTCGGCTCATTGATGATGCGCTTCACATTGAGGCCGGCGATGCGCCCGGCATCCTTGGTGGCCTGGCGCTGGGAATCATTGAAGTAAGCCGGCACCGTGATCACCGCTTCGGACACGGTCTCGCCCAGATAGTCCTCGGCCGTCTTCTTCATCTTCATCAGAACGCGGGCCGACACTTCGGGGGGCGCCATTTTCTTGCCCTGCGCTTCCACCCAGGCGTCGCCGTTATCGGCCTTCACGATCTTGTAGGAGACCATGCTGACGTCCTTCTTGACGACGTCATCGGTGAACTTGCGGCCGATCAGGCGCTTGACCGCGGCCAGGGTATTCGCAGGGTTGGTGACGGCCTGGCGCTTGGCGGACTGTCCCACCAGGACCTCGCTGTCCTTCGTGAAGGCGACGATCGACGGGGTGGTCCGATCGCCTTCGCTGTTCTCGATCACCTTGGTCTTGCCCCCTTCCATGATGGCGACGCACGAGTTCGTCGTACCAAGATCGATGCCGATGATTCTACCCATAGTGAAAGCCCTCTAAAATTCAAATACTCTGACCGCTACTTGGGGGAGACCCCCTGCAATTTCAATTGCCGCCCGGGCTCAATTGGGACTCCCGGGCGATTTACTCACAATCACCCGCGCGGCGCGCAGCAACCGGCCGTTCAGGGAATAGCCCTTCTGGACCACCGACAACACGGTGTCCGCCGGCTGATCGCGGCTTTCCTGCACCGCCATGGCCTCGTGCCACGCCGGATCGAAGGGTTGCCCGGCCGGATCGATGATCTTGATGCCCGCCTTTTCGAAGGCACGGTGCAGCTGCCGCAAGGTGGCCTGCGCGCCCTCCAGCAGGACGGGACCGGGATTGGCGGCGCCGGCCGTGATGCCGGCCTCCAGCGCGTCGCCGACCGTCACCAGCTCCTGGGCGAAGCGCTCGATGGCGAACTTGCGCGCGTTGTCGATTTCGCGCTCGGCGCGCTTGCGGTAATTGTCCAATTCGGCGACCGACCGCAGGTAGCTATTCCAGTTCTCCTGGGCCTTGGCCTCCGCGGCGGCCAAAGCCGGACTTTGCGCGGGTGCCCCGGCCAAAACCGGGCCCTGTGCGGGCGCCCCGGCGTCAGCGCCATTATCCTGCGCCGCGCGATTGTCCTGGGCGAGCTCGCCCAGAGGCTGGTTGTTTTCGCTCACGTTGCAATGCCCTCGCTGATTGGGCGGCTTTCAGGTAAACCGCTCGAGCAGGCGTCTTGGGGGCTATTTGCGGGCGTTCAAGGCCGAGCCGAGCAGTTTCGCGGTCACATCGACGATCGGGATCACCCGCTCGTAGGCCATCCGGGTCGGCCCGATGATGCCGAGCACGCCGACCACCTTGTTGTCCAGCATGTAGGGGGCGGTGACCACGCTGATATCGTCGAGGATCCGGTAGCCGGACTCCTGGCCGATGAAAATCTGGATGCCGTCGGCGTGCAGGCAGCTGTCCAGAAGCTTCAAGATGTCGTGCTTTTCGTTGAAGGCTTCGAACAAGCGGCGCAGCTTGTCGACGTTGGACAGCTCCGCGAAACCCATCAGATTGGTTTCGCCGGCGATGACGTACTCCACCCCCTCGTCCGTCTTGGTGTCGAAGACCTTCTGCGCGACCTGAATGGCATCCTGCATCAGCTGATTCATGTGCTGGCGGGTTTCCTGGAGCTGGCGCAGCAGCTGCGCCCGGACATCGGGCAGCGACCGGCCGCCGAACGCCTCGTTCAGGTAATTCGCCGCCCGGCGCAGCTCCTCGGGAGAGTAGTAGCGCTCGAGCTGCACCACGCGGTTTTGCACCTCGCGGTTATCCATGACCATGATGGCGAGCGTGCGGTTGTCCGACAGTGCGACGAATTCGATGTGCGAGAGGGCGACGTAGTTCGGATTCGGCAGCGTCACCAGCCCCGCCATGTGCGTCACGCTCGACAGCATCTGCGAAACGGTCTGGACCAGCGTCCGGCCGTTCGGGGCATCCATTCCCAGCCGCCGCTCGATCTCCTCGATCTCCTCATGATGCAGCGGCTTCAGCTTCAGCAGCGTGTCGACGAAGAACCGGTAGCCCTTGTCGGTGGGCACGCGTCCGGCGGAGGTGTGCGGCGATGCCACGAAGCCGAGGTCCTCCAGGTCCGCCATGACGTTGCGGATGGTGGCCGACGACAGGCTCAGACCCGAGTCGCGCGACAGCGTCCGCGATCCGACCGGCTGACCATCGCGAATATAGTTCTCGATCAGCGCCTTGAGGAGCAGCTGTGCCCGCTCGTTGAGGCCCTCGTCAATACCTTCTGTCATGATAGATCCATATATCACGTTTGAAGCTACCTAGCGCATACGCAGGAAGTCAAGTCCAGCGAATAAGGCCCCAGAAGCCGCATTTTCAGCCTGACGCGACCCGCGGCGATCGTGCTACAAGGACGTCTGCCATATGTCTCATTCCTTCAAGTCCATCGCCCTCGTCGGCAACGCCCTGGACCTGCGCGTGGCCGAGTGCATGCTGAGCCTGACCGGCCATCTGCATGCGCGCGGACTTGCACCCCTGGTCGATCCGGGGGTGGGCTTGGCGTTTTCGCCCGGGAGCGTCATGCCCTGTCCGGAGCAGGCATTTGCCGCACGCGCCGACCTCATCGTCGCCATCGGGGGCGACGGCACCCTGCTCTACGCCGCGCGCCTGGTGGCCGGCGACACCGTGCCGTTGCTCGGGATAAACCGGGGTCGCCTGGGGTTCCTCACGGACGTGAGCCCGAATTCGATGCTCGAGGATGTCGATACCGTGCTGTCCGGACGATATACGGAGGACCGGCGGTCGCTGCTGGCCGCCCGCTTGGAACACCGCGGCGCCGCCCCGATCCACGCCCTGGCCTTGAACGACGTGGTGCTCAACAAACGGGAAACCGGCCGGACGATGGACTTCGAAACCTCGATCAACGGGCGTTTCGTCAACTCGCACAGCGGCGACGGCATCGTGATCGCGACTGCGACCGGATCCACCGCGTATGCAATGTCGTGCGGCGGGCCGATCGTCGAGCCGAACCTCGACGTCTGGGTGCTGGCGCCCATCTGCCCGCACACCTTGAGCGACCGGCCGATCGTGGTCCGCGCCGGCAGCACGGTCGAGTTGCGCCTGGCGGATCGTGTCGGGTCGCGCGGCCAGGTGACCTGCGACGGGACCGTCATCGGCGACCTCGAACATGGCGATACGCTCATCGTCGGCGGTGCCGACGAAAAGATCACCCTGCTGCATCCGCCGGGCTATGACTATTACCGGCTGCTCCGCTCCAAACTTCACTGGGGCCGCGGCGCCTACGGCAGTGCGGAATAGCCGATCGCATGCTCACACATCTGCAGCTCAAGGATTTGGTCATTGTCGACGAGGCGGAACTGGAATTCGGTCCGGGCCTCACGGCGCTGACCGGCGAAACCGGCGCCGGAAAATCCATCGTGGTCGACGCCCTGCTGCTCATTGCCGGCGGGCGCGGCGGCGTCGACATCGTGCGCCAGGGGGCTCAACGGGCGGAGGTCGCGGCGAGTTTTGCCGCCCTGCCCGATGCGGCCGTCGCCTGGCTCGAGGCGCAGGCCATCGAACATCATGACGAGGTGATCGTGCGGCGCGTGATCGGCGTCGACGGACGCTCGCGTGCCTATGTGAACGGTCAGCTGGTGCCAATACAGCAGCTCAAGGAGTTCGCCGAATACCTCATCGAGGTACACGGCCAGCAGGAATTTCAACACCTGGTCAAGCGCAGCGCACAGCGGGAGATGCTCGATGAGCGTCTCGACCAACCCGCGCTCCCCGGCGTCGTGGCGGAAATTCATGAGCGCCTGCGCGCCTGCCGGCGCGACCATGATTCGCTCAAAGCCGCCGCGGACGATCGCGAATCACGCCTTGATCTATTGCGCTATCAGCTTGCCGAACTCAACGCCGAGGTCACGACCGTGGCGGCGATCGAAGAGCTGTTCGCCGAACAGAAGCGCGTGTCCGCGCGCGGCCGCCTGAGCGCGGCGGCGCAGACCGCCATGGCGGCCGTCTACGAAGCCGACGGCGAGAGCGCCCGCGACCTGCTGGCAAGGGCCTCCGCCGCCCTTCGAGCGGTGGCCGACGCCGATCCGCAACTCACCGCGCCCCTGCAGCTGCTGGCGGAAGCCGCCATCCTCACCGACGAGGCCGGCGGCGCGCTGCGCCGGTACTTAGCGACGCTCGACGTCGATCCGGGACGCCAGGAAGAAATCGAGCGCCACGCCGCGGCACTCGAGGCGCTGGCCCGCAAACACCGCCGTTCCGTGCTCGAATTGCCGGCGCAACTCGCGGCCACCGAAACTGAGCTCAAAACGCTCGAAAATGCCGAATCGAGCCTCGCCGAACTCGAGCGCCGGGTGGTCGCGCTCGAGGCCGAGTTTCGCACAGCGGCCGCGCGCCTGACGGAGTCCAGGCAGCGGGCGGCCGCCGAATTGAGCCTCGAAATCACCGGTCTCATGCAAACCCTGGGGATGGCCGGCGGCCGCTTCGTGGTGAGCGTGCAGGCGAACGAGACCGGCGCAGGCCCGCACGGCGTGGACGACATCGAATTCCTGGTGAGCGCCAATCCGGGCCAACCGCCGAAGAGCCTGGCGAAGGTCGCTTCCGGTGGCGAGTTGTCTCGCATCAGCCTCGCCGTCCAAGTAGCGGCGGCCGGCAAGGCGCCTGCGCCGTGCATGGTGTTCGATGAGGTCGATTCGGGCATCGGCGGCGGCACCGCCGAGATCGTGGGGCGGCAGCTGCGCGAATTGGGACGCATCGACGAAGAGGGCGGCGTGGCAGGAAGTTCCAGCCCCGGCTCGCGGCGCACCGGCCAAGTGCTCTGCGTCACTCACCTGGCCCAGGTGGCGGCCCAGGCGCACACGCAATTCCGCGTCATCAAGCACACCGATGGTAAGGCGACCCGCACCGTCGTCCAACCGCTCGGTGCGTCCGAGCGGATCGACGAGATCGCCCGCATGCTCGGCGGCATCGACATCAGCGACCAGGCCTGGGCACATGCGCGCGAGATGCTGGAACGAGCGCCGGCCGCCGCACCCGCATCCGGGGCGACGGCGGCATCCGGCAAGAAGCGTGCGAGAGCTGCGCGGAATTGAGACCCGCCCGCGCGCAAATCGGCGGTCCATGTCGCGGCGTGATCCCGGCGTCTTCCTTGACATCGAGCACCAGCCCCCTCCCTAAGCGCCGCCGCGCCGTTATTTCGGGCGCTTTTGATAGGGACAGCTGGTCTTGTGGCAGTGACCGTACAAGATGAGGGCGTGGTCGCTGATCTCGAAGCCCAACCGCTTCGCCACGGCGTGCTGCCGTTCCTCGATGCCGCCGTCCATGAACTCTTCCACGCGGCCGCAGTCGACACATACGATGTGATCGTGATGGGATCCCTGGTTGAGCTCGAATACCGCCATGCCGCCTTCGAAATGATGGCGCGTGACGAGACCCGCGGCCTCGAACTGAGTTAGTACCCGATACACCGTGGCGAGGCCGATATCCTCATTCGATACCAGCAGCTTCTTGTAGATGTCCTCGGCGCTCATGTGGCGGGCCGAGCCGTCCGCGAGAATGTCGAGGATCTTCAACCGCGGCAACGTGACCTTCAGGCCCGCGTTGCGCAGATCGGCGCTCTCGCTGGAAGCGGATGGTTTGAGGCGCTGCGGCATGCGGTGCAACCCGGTATGATACGGCCCCGATTATCAATCATTTAACGGCGGCGCACCATCTCGATGAAAATATTCTCCCGTTTTTTGCTGGCGTCGACGTTGGGTTTGCTGGGCAGCGCCTGTGTGTACCGCATCAATATTCAACAGGGCAATTTCTTGGACCAGGCGGCCGTGGAACAAGTCAAGCCCGGGATGACCCGCAGCCAGGTCAGGTACCTGCTGGGTACGCCGATGGTCGCCGACAGCTTCAACAAGGAACGTTGGGATTACATCTACTACTTGCGCAAGGGCCGCACGCGCCACGTCGATTCGCGCCGCGTTACGGTCTATTTCGACGGCGAGAAAGTGGCGAAGCTCGACAAGCCGACCGCCGAGGAGGCTGCGGCGCAGGACAAGTCTGCGGCGCAGATCAAGAACGGGCGCACTTATTGAGCGCTGACGCGCGGATTAACGGGGTCGAAGCGACCCCGACCGATAGCGCTCGCTGCGCGAGCGGGAAGAACGCAGAAAGGCGCGTACCGCGCGGATCTACGGGGTCGAAGCGACCCCGACCGATAGCGCTCGCTTCGCGAGCGGGAAGAACCCAGAAAGGCGCGTACCGCGCGGATCTACGGGGTCGAAGCGACCCCGACCGATAGCGCTCGCTTCGCGAGCGGGAAGAACGCAGAAAGGCGCGTACCGCGTGGACTAACGGGGTCGAGGCGACCGGCGGGCTTCGCGGGCCCGCGCGCGGCGTGCGCTCTTTGGGTCCGCGGCGAGCGGCCGATAAATCTCGACGCGGTCGCCGTCGGCGAGCGCCTGGCCGCGGGTTGAGATTTTCCCGAAAATACCCACCGTGCTGCCCGCGAAGTCGATTCCCGCGAAGTCGGGGTCGGCCACCGCCAGGCGCAGCGCGTCATCGACGGTCGCCGGGAGCGCCAAGCGGTAGGCTTT
>Ga0070730_10004804_pt1 | contig 11760 bp, 7 predicted proteins | sample Coa_R1_3_FD_66447 | JGI IMG/M metagenome (GOLD analysis project Ga0070730, IMG submission 66447) | Surface soil microbial communities from Centralia Pennsylvania, which are recovering from an underground coalmine fire - Coalmine... | ecosystem: Environmental > Terrestrial > Soil > Unclassified ... | reverse complement strand
CAAGGCGTCTCCATCGATCAGCTGATCGATTTCACGCCTGAGCTCCGCGCGGAAGCCGTGAAGCTCGTCTCAAAATATCGCATCGGGCCTCTGTTTACGCCGCCCTCCGTCAGCAAAGCTGACGGAACGCTGGGCACAATAACTTCGCCGGGCTCCACCGGCGGAGCGAATTGGCCGGGCGGCTCCTACGACCCAGAGACGCACAAGCTGTACGTTTATTCCCAGACCGCCATTGCATTGCTGGGAATGGTCCCCTCGCCCGGCCCCCAATTTTCAGACATGGAATATGTACAGGGCGTGGCGGGTAAAGAGCCGCGGAACAGCACGCCGATGGGCGCGCCGCCTCGTCCGGCTCCTCCAGGCGAAGCGGCTCGCGGCGGCGACGAAGGTGGCCCGACCCTGACCGTCAGCGGCTTGCCCTTGCTGAAGCCTCCCTACGGCCGCATTACTGCGTTGGACATGGATAAAGGCGAAATTGCCTGGCAAGTGGCTCATGGCGAAACGCCGGACAACGTGCGAAATAATCCCGCGCTCAAAGGCCTGCCGATTCCGCGCACCGGCCAGGCTGGGTTGGTGGGAGTGTTGACGACGAAGTCGCTCGTCATCGCTGGCGAGCCAATGTTTACCACCACCTCGTCCGGGGCTCGCGGCGCCATGCTGCGCGCCTACGACAAAGCCACCGGCCATGAAGTCGGTGCCGTTTACATGCCCGCGCCGCAAAGTGGTTCGCCGATGACCTATATGCTGAATGGGCAGCAGTACATCATCGTTTCCATCAGCGGACGGGATTTCCCCGGAGAACTCGTCGCCTTCCGGCTTCCGTCTGTAGCCATCTCGCAGCGCGAGTAACGCGCTGACGCAACGCCGAAAAATGCGGTTTGCCGCCCGAACTGTTTCTGTGCCACCGAAAGCAATTGGCGCTACGCTGCCGCCCCTCGCCGCTTTGGGAATCACCCTCGCGGCATTGGCGTGCGCGCCTGCCGCGCGCGCTCAGTCCACGCCGTCACAGTCATCCGCCCCGGCGCCGGTCGACATCGACCCTTGGGGCCGGCCCGTACCGCCGCCCGCACGCAATCAGAAGTCTGTCCCTGCTCCGCGCCACGATATTTCCGGCACCTGGGACCCCGTAAACGGGCAGCTCGATGGAGTCCAGTTCAATGGTTCCAAGGCGTTTCAGGAAGATGGCAAAGCCGATCGCGAGCCGCCTTATACTGCGCAGGGGCGCGAGAAATGGCAGGCCAATAAGCCGAGCATCGGATCGAGAGGCGTTGTCCCCGCGCAAGCCAATGATCCCGTGCTCGCCTGCGACCCTCAGGGATTCCCGCGCGAAAATCTTTTTCAATTAAGGACCACGCAAATCGTCCAGACGCCCGTCTCTGTGGTCATTCTGTATGAATTTGACCAGATCTGGCGGGTCATTTGGACCGATGGGCGCGAACTCCCCAGGGATCCCGAACCGAGATGGTTCGGCTATTCGGTGGGCAAGTGGGTAGATGATTACACTTTGGTCGTCCAAACTTCGGGCATCGACGAAAGAAGCTGGATCGATAATGTCGGGCGTCCGCATAGTGACGAACTGCGCGTTGAGGAGCGTTTTCACCGAATCGATCGCGATCACTTGCAATGGACCGTGACCATTGACGATCCCAAAATGTATACCCAGCCCTGGGTGGCGCTCGATAAGTTGCCGTTTTATCTACAACCGCCCAATCTCGATGTCCGAGAGATGATCTGTTCACCGTCGGACTCTGCCGCATATGACAAATTGATCGGCAATCCCGCCAGCGACAAAGGCGGCAAATAGCCTGGCCGCCTGGCGCAAAATAAAAAAGGGACTCGAATCGAGTCCCTTTCGTGACTTGCCTTACGGTTTATTTTTCGAAGCTGACGAAATCGCCGTTATCCGCGCAGACCTGTTCCTGAATGGTCCAATCCGGCCGTAGCTGAAATCCTATGTGCACATTCCAGGGCTTTGCTAAAGCTTTCGCATCTTCCATCGTAATGTCGATTTCAAGATCATTCTGGTTCATGCGCTGAAAACGCTCGATCACGTGCAGTTGATCGCTGTGCGGACGCCCCGCGCGATCAAGCCAGGTCTTGTCATTGAAACCCACAGTATCCACGACGAAAGTATCGCCGTCCCAACGCCCTATCGAATCGCCCATGTAAGTCGCCGTGAGATCTTCAGGATGCTTCCGCCCGTCGGTGAAGATATGACGAACCGTGTGGTCATACTCGTAAAGGATGATGGCTTCTTTCGGAGTTTGTACGATTTGCAACGGGAAAGGCTGCAGATAGATTCGCGGCACTCCTGGCGGGTAGCACTTGGTTATAACCGGATCGTTGGTCTCCTGTAGAGTGTATTGGCCGCCGTTGGAGGACTTCGCCTTTTTGAATTGCTCTTCACCCCATGAAGTGAACTCCGGGGCGCTCCCAACGTAACTATCCCCGCCGTATCCGCGGCGCGCGTTCCAAATCCCAGCCAGATCGTGCGGATCGTGGGCGGGGCCCTGCACGGGTGGCGCTGGTCCTCTTCGCATCCCCTGCTGAGCCGGCGGGTTAGCTGCTGGCTGATTACCTTGCGTAGAACGCTGGCCGGCGGGCGACTCCTGTGCCCTTGCGCCTGGACAAATCGCCCACGCCGCGACCAGCAAAAAGGTAGTCCAACCCGAAGCCTTTCGCATTATCGAAACTCCTTGAGTTGCGGGCGCGCGCTACGTGATTCCAAAGCGCAACCTCAGTTATCCCCGCCACCACCGAGGGAAACTTCCTGACCGTCTTTCTCGACTTTGCGGATCCACATCGTCGGCTGTCCGCTCTTCGCGGGCCCGCCGGTCAGGGTGACTTGATCCCCCGGCTTTATGGTGCTCTTGGTCCAGCCGGCTCGGGCCAGATGGTTCGGGCTCGTCAATTCGCCCTGCCACTTCTCCATCTTGCCGGACGGATCCTTTGCGTCCATGGCTATAAGCACGTGGGGATTGACGAACTGAAAATCCGTCACCGTGCCGGTGACGGTGATAGTCTTCGACATATCGTAGGCGGCCGCTCCATGATGGGCGAAGGCCGGCCCCGAGAGAATGCCCAAAATGCCGAGAGAGATGAGAGCCAAAATCAACTTATTACGCATGTGAGCTGCACCTCCAGCTAGCGTGTGAAGTCTCGCATTAGTCCAGATGCCTGTCAACGGTTGCAGGCCCCGACAGCCTGTTAAATCAATGTTAAAGAAGCCCTTACCAGCCTCAGCGGCACCAGCTTGCGTTCCTCGGCGAAATGGATCATTCGCTGCGAAAGAAATTTCGCAAACGCCGCGCACCCTCCTGAAATTCAGCCTCGCGTGCGATCAGGCTGACAATCACAAAGCCATCGCGCGGAAAATCGAAGAAGTACCCCGGATGCACGACCACATCGCAATTCTCGAGGAGCTCGATCGCAAGGTCTCCATCTGAACCTCTAGCGGGGACTCGCAGAACGGCGTACCAGCCGCCTTCTCGCTTCAGGCGATCGACCGAGCTTTGCTGCATAAGTGCGTCGAGGAATTTGAGATTTGAGCGGAGCCTTTGCTGCATTTGCTTTTGCAGATCGCCGCGCATGCTTAACATTTCGCCGAGTGCGAGCTGCCCAGGCGTGTTCGGGGAAAGGTATGTGTCGCCGATTACGTCGAGCCGCTGGATGGCTGCATGGACGAGTTCTTCTGGTCCACTCACAACGATCCATCCGAGCTTCATCTGCGGGAGCAGAGAGATTTTGGAAAGGCCGCTGAGTGTGAAGGTTAGCGCAGGGGAATCGGATGCAAAAGTGCACGGCGAATCGGCGTCATCCGCGTAGTCCAAAAAAACTTCGTCGGCTATAATGGCCATGTTTCCCCGTGCGCAAATCTCGGCGAGCTTTTGCGCTTCCTGTCTCTTAACGAAAGAGCCTGTCGGATTATTGGGGTGTACCACCATTATGGCTTTCGAACGCGGGTTCAGCGAAGCCGAAAGGCCGGCAAAATCGATCTGCCAGCCTTGCTCGTAAATAAGTGGGTAAGCCACCGGGCGAATGTCAGCCAGGTCGGCCAAATATTCGAAAAGCGGATAGCTCGGCGCCGGAACGAGCACTTCGTCTTCCACCTCGCAGAGCAGGCGGAACACATAGTTATAAGCTTCGCTGGTGCTCGAGGTGAGGACGATACGCGAAGGATCAATGTGCGCCTGCGCGCCGAAAAATCCGGGCCGGCTGCAATAGTAATCCGCGATTGCCTCGCGCGCCTGACGCAAACCCTGGCTTTCAGGCTCATAGCACAATACGCGGCGATCCTGCAGCGCTGCAAAAAGGCGCTCCTCGGGATAACTGAAGCCGCAGGTTGTGGGGTTTGAGTTCGTCAGATCAAAAAGAAGTTTGCCGGAGCGCCGATGCTCTTCAAGAGCTTTTGCGAAACGATTCGGTTCGAGATTCCAATTTGTGCGCGACGCAAACATGCATGGATGAGGACCGCTAATTCGCCTGCTAGTGCCTCACGATCTCGTCGCATTCAATCTGGCCGTCCCGCAGGTAGATAACCCGGTCGGCGTATTCTGCGATTTCGCGCTCGTGCGTTACCAGGATTATGGTGTTTTTATCCCGATGCAGGCGTTCGAACAAAGCCATGATCTCTTTGCCCGTGCGACTATCGAGATTACCCGTGGGCTCGTCGGCGAGCAGGATCGAAGGAGAATTCACCAGGGCTCGCGCGATGGCCACACGCTGCCTCTGGCCGCCGGAAAGCTCACTCGGCTTGTGCATCATGCGATTGCCCAGCTCTACCGCTTCCAATGCAGCTTTGGCCCGCTGCAGTCGCTCTTCGGCTCGCACTCCTTTATAAATCATGGGCAGTTCCACATTGTGAAGAGCCGTAGCCCTCGGCAAGAGGTTAAAGGTCTGGAAAATGAAGCCGACCTCTTGATTGCGAATACGCGCCAATTGATCTTCGTTGAGATCGCTAACCAGTCTTCCGGCGAGCCAATATTTACCGCTGGTGGGCGCATCCAGGCAGCCAATCAGGTTCATTAGCGTGGATTTACCCGACCCCGATGGGCCCATGATAGCGACGTATGCGCCGCGCTGAATGGAAAGGCTCACAGCTCGCAAAGCGTACACGGTTTCCGCATCCATCGTGTAGCTCTTTGAGAGATTCTCGGTTTTGATGGCCAAACCTTGGTCCAGCAGGTCAGTGGGAAGTGAAGCGGGAATTGCCGAGCTGACGACCATCAGAGTCGTCCCCAAACGTCAGCGTATTCAGAGAGTGAAACTGGCAACATCACGAATCGCGCGGTCCTTTCACGTCTTCGCGATAGGAGCAACTGCCTGACGCTCCATTCTGCATTCTAACATTGCCTCAATTTATCCTCCCTGTCGAGACTCCATCTGTTTCGAAAAGAAGGATTGCTCTGGTCCTGGCTATGGTGAGCAACCCTTTCACGCCTTCTAAGATTCTGAAGGGATTAAAGTACGCCGGCGCGGGTGGGATTCTCTCGTTGACGCATGTTGCACTCTGGGACTAAAATTCGAGCTCTACCTAGGATGGGGTATACCCAATGAAGAAGTCGCAACATCTTCGATTTTCCATTTTGGGAAGCGCTCTGTGTCTGCTTGGAGCCTTTCCGGGGATTTCTGCCGCGGCTCAGGAGCACCCGGCAACCCAACAGCAAGCCCCTCCCAGCCAGCAATCGGACCAAAAACAAGATACCAATAAGAAGAAACAGACCGATAAGCAGGTTCTGAAGGAACTCGCCACCCCCTACAAAAAGTGGCTGAGCGAAGACGTTATTTACATCATCACGGACGCCGAGCGCAAAGCTTTCTTGCAGCTCCAAACCAACGAAGAGCGCGAGCAGTTCATCGAGGAATTCTGGCAGCGGCGCAATCCTGATCCGGATTCGGTCGATAATCCCGTAAAAGAAGAGCACTATCGCCGCATCGCCTATACTAACGAGCATTACGCGTCCGGCGTTGCCGGCTGGAGAACCGATCGCGGCCGCATCTACATCATGTACGGCAAGCCTGATGACCTTGAAAGCCACACTCAGGGCGAGACTTGGAACCGGCCCCTGGACCAGGGCGGTGGCCAAACGCAAACCTACGCCTATGAAGATTGGACGTATCACTATATTGAAGGTATCGGCGAGAACGTAGAGCTGGAATTCGTGGATCCTTCGGGCACTGGCGAATTCCGCCTGACCACCGACCCGTCGGAAAAAGACGCGATGCTTTATGTTCCTGGTGCCGGCCTGACCCTCGCGGAGCAGGAGGGAATGTCTTCCAAGGCGGCCCGATTCACGAATACCGATGGGACGCATATGGCGCCGTCACCGTACGGGGCGCGTAATTCCAATTTGGATGAATTTAGCCGCCTCGAACTCGAAGCGAAGATTTGGACGCCGCCTGCGGTCAAATTCAAGGACCTGGAGGAAGTCGTCTCCTCCCGCATCGTTCGCGACCAGATCAAATTCGACTACCGCTTCGATTTTTTGCGTGTAGCCGGCGACACTGTGCTGGTCCCGATAACGATACAGATTCCCAATAGTCAATTGAGCTTCCAAAGCAAGGATGGCGTGCACACAGCGACGCTCAACCTTTTTGCGCGGGTAAGTTCACTTAGCGGACGCACGGTGCAAACGTTTGAAGATACGATCCGCAAGGACTTCCCGGATTCGCTCCTGCAAGGCTCCTTGCGCTCTTCCTCGATCTATCAAAAGGCGGTCCCGCTGCGTCCCGGCTTGTATCGCCTGGACGTTGTGCTCAAGGACACGACAAGCAACAACGTCGGCGTGGTAAACACGCGTTTGGCAGTGCCGCCATTCGATGACGACAAGCTGCAGGCCAGCACATTGATCCTAGCGGACGAGATCTCTCCCGTCGCTTCGAAGGACATCGGTTTAGGTATGTTTGTGATCGGTTCTATGAAGGTCAGACCGAAGCTCGACCAAAGTTTCCTTACCACTCAGCCGATCGGCGTTTACTTTCAGATTTACAACCTGAAGATCGACGACAGCACGCACAAAAACAACGCCTCAATCGAAATAAAGATTCTTCAGGGCGACCAGGCGATCAAACAAATCGTCCAGAGCTCCGAACAACTGCACCAACAGGGCGAGCAATTGACGGTTCAGGAATCGGTGCAGGCGCAGACGTTGGCGCCGGGCAAATATCGGCTCGAGATCAAAACAACGGATGCAGTGGCCAACCAGAGCATTACCCGGACGGCGGATTTTACAATTACCCCTCCGCCAAACGAGAAGATCGCGGCCCAGACTTCTTCCGCGAGGTGAGAGCAGTGAAGTTTTTGCGGAGTGCGGCTTTCGTCCTTAGCGGACTCCTCCTTTCCGCGAGCCCTTCTCTTGCGGCCCACAACTTTGGGAAACTCACTGGTCTCGTAGCGGACCCATCCGGCAGCCCTCAAATGGGAGCAAGCGTCTGGCTCACGCCGGAATTTGCGGGTGGCCGCGCTATCGAGTTGCTTACCGACGAGAACGGGATCTTCGTTGGTCAGCGTCTCCGCCCGGGCCTGTATTCTGTGAAGGTGACTCTCGCCGGGTTCATGCCGTCGTTTGAAAATCACATCAGCGTCGGTGCGGACGTAAATACATCCCTCCACATCGAACTTGATTCCATTTTTGCCTCGCTTGATCAGTTACGGAAGAAATCGGCCAAGCATGCTGAGCCCGACGATTGGAAGTGGATTCTACGCACAGCGAGCTCTTCGCGTCCTGTATTGCAGCTACGGGACGGCACTGTTGTGATTGCGAATAGTTCGGACGTCCAGAAGGATAACGAGCCACGGGTCAGCGTGGAAATGGACAATGGCTCGGTCCGGCCCGGCTCGTTCTCCGGCACCCCAGGATTTTTAGGCACTGCCGTCTCTTACGATCAAGGCCTGGGACGAGCGGGCAAGTTGCTGATGGCCGGCGAAGTCAACTATGACCAGGCGATTTCTGGAGTCTTTGGCGGCTCAGTGGCGAGTATCTGGCTCCCAAGCGGACAGTTCGGAGAAGGACCGGAAACTACGCTTACTGTACGCCAGGTTCGCCTCGGCGACTCAGGCAGGTCCCTCCGGGCCATGCGCTTTGAGCACTCAGAACAAATGGCTTTGGCCGAACGCGTAATTCTGGAGTACGGCGGCGAATACCTTTCGGGAGGCTATGTTGGCGCGGCGACTTCGTCATTAAGGCCGCACGCTCGCTTGGGCCTGCATCTCTCGGCTCATTGGGACGCCGCGTTTTTGATTGAAACAGATCCGGATGCATACGGTCTGCGCACTCAGGCTTCCTCAGGAGGGGGAGATCCTGCCATTGACGCCCTGCAGGCGGGGCCGACGCTCATTTGGAGTAATGGCAAGCCGATTTTGAATGGTGGCTGGCACGAGGAATTTGCGGTCCGGCACGATGTGGGAACCCGAGGTCAATTCGAAAGCGCAGTCTTTCGGGATGATTCCAGGCACCAGGCTCTTTATGGGAATGGCATGGACCTAGCGGCGCTCGCTGACCAGATTCCAGGTCCTGTCGCCAGTGATGCAGGCGCTGCCGGTTTCTGGGGCACCCGGATAGTTTACAGAGAGAAGCTTTCCAATAATCTCGAAGTCGCAGGCGTCTACGCCTGGGCTGGCGCCTTGGCGCCCAACGACCAATCCGCGCCGCTCACAGAACTGCGTGACATGGTGCAGACCCGCTATCGCCAAAGCGTCGCCGCCCGCGTTGCCGGAAAGGTTCCAAAGTCCAAAACCCAATTAGCCGCAAGCTATAAGTGGATCGATGGCGCCGTTCTTACACGCCAGGACGTTTATAGCGAAACCGCCATGGCCATCGATCCCAACCTTAGCCTTACAATCCGCCAGCCTCTGCCGTCATTCCGAAGAGGACACTGGGAAGCTCTAGCCGATTTTCGGAACATGCTCGCGCAGGGTTATGTATCTCTCGAAGGCTTAGACGGACGCATGCTGGTAATGCCGGTCGAGCGCTCCTTCCGTGGTGGCGTGAGTTTTCAGTTCTAGTTTAGCGTCTCTACGAAATAGCGTAATCTCCTACCAGAAACGGTATAGCATTCGCAGTCCGTAGTGTGGCCTTATGTATATCGCTGCCCCCAAATGACTTAATCCTAATTAAAATCCATATACCGCGGTATGGAACGTGCTACCCTTTCTGAGCAATTATTGCGGAACCTGATCGATCGGTATGACTCACGACCGTCAAATCGTTGGGCCTCGTGTTGGTGCTGTTGTCCTGGTGTTGCTCACGATAGGCGCGATTGTCTTCGGTGCGATCAATTTCCAGCAACGCCTTTCATTCGACGTGCCGGACGACGGTGTCTCCTGGTGGGATACCGAACAGGGCGTGGCGGCAAAATTCGTTGCGCCTGATTCGCCAGCCGCTCGCGCGGGACTCAAGCCTGGGGACGTGCTTGTCTCCATTGACGGACAGCCCCTCAGTCGTGCCATCGATATAACCAAGCGCCTGTGGGGATTGGGAATATGGTCGCAGGCTCACTATGAAATTCGGCGCCAGAACCGCACCTTCGATACCAGAATAATCACCGCGCCGGCCCCCAAGCCCATATCGATTGAAAATTATCTTCGAGTGGTGGGCCTGCTTTACCTGCTCATCGGCTTGTATGTTTTCGCCCGGCGTTGGAACGCCTCACGGGCGGTCCACTTTTATACGTTTTGCCTCGCGTCGTTTGTACTCTTCGCGTTTCACTACACCGGCAAGCTGAACTCCTTTGACTGGGATGTTTATTGGGCCAAGCTTATTGCGCTGCTCATTGCACCTGCGCTCCTGGTCCATTTCTCCCTGGTTTTTCCCGAGAGAAGTCTCGCGCGTGGCACGATACGTCGCATCGTGCTTTGGGCTTGTTATCTGCCGGCAGTCGTCTTGCTCGCGCTCCAAATCTCGGTGGCGCTCGGCGCAGTAGGTTTCGTAGCCACATTCCCCGCGCGTGTCGCGCTTGATCAGCTGGAGATGGTCTATCTGGGAGCCTACTTCCTGTTGGCAGCGGCCATTTTTCTGCGCAGCTATTCGCAAACACCCAACGGGGTGGTGCGCCAGCAATTGAAATGGGTCACCGGCGGCACCTTGGTCGGCATTTTGCCCTTCGCCGCGCTGTACATTCTGCCGTTCTCGCTGGGAGCCATCCCGCGCCAGTGGATGAATTTATCGACGCTTTCGCTGGCACTGATCCCATTGTGCTTCGCATACGCCATCGGGCGGTATCGGCTGATGGATGTCGACATCATCTTCAAGCGCGGGCTCACACATACGGCGGCGACTGGTGCTGTGATCGCTATCTATGTCGCGCTGGTGACGATCATCGGGGGACTGTTTCACACGGCGTGGCCGACCGGCCTGGTTGGCGAAATCATTGCCATCATCATGGCTGCATTCCTCTTCCAACCGTTCCGCGAATGGACGCAGGCTCATCTCGACCGCTTTTTCTATCGTGACCGACTGAATTATCGCCGCACGTTGATCGAATTCGGGCGCACGCTCACCAACGAAGTTCGCGTGGAACCCATGCTCGCATCGGTCATGGATCGAATCTCGCAAACTTTGCTGGTAGATCGTCTCGCTGTGTTTCTCGATGACCAGTCCACGCCAAAGCGTTATCGCTTGCTCACCTTCCGTGGTTTAGGTATCTCCGAGCCGGCCGCCGAGGCGCTGGACCTGAGTTTCCTCTCACCCGATCGGCCGGAATTTGCCCGAGGCTATTTCTTCTTCGACTCCTATCGTGCGGCGCGCGAAGAGAGCGAATCCGTACGGCGTTCGCTCGAACAACTGGATCTCCCCTATTTCATCCCGTGCCGCATTCGTGACCGCATCGTCGCCATTCTCGGCGTGGGCAAGACGATCGACGGCGACTTCCTGACCAGCGAGGATGTCGAGCTGCTCTTCACGATAGCCGGCTACCTCGCCGTGGCGCTCGATAATGCCCAGCTTTATTCCTCGCTCGAGCAAAAAGCGCAGCAGGTCGAGCGGTTGAAGGACTTCTCGGAAAATATCGTGGAATCGATGAATGTCGGCGTGCTGGCGGTGGATTTCGACGGCCGCATTGAGTTCTGGAACACGCAACTAGAGCAGTCCATGGGCGTGCGGCGCGCCGATGCAGTCGGACGCACGCTCGAAGAAATTCTACCCGCCGATTTAGCCGTGGAAATAGCGGCGCGTTCACAGGAAGAGCGCGTCACGAATCTCTACAAGTTCCCATTGCGAAATCGGGATGGCCGCACTCTGGTCGTGAATGTCTCCATCGCGCCACTGGCGGGGAAATCCGAGGAGCGCCTCGGTCGGCTCATTCTCGTGGACGACATTACCCAGCGCATGCAGCTTGAAGAGCAGTTGGTGCAGACGGAAAAACTCACTTCATTGGGCTTGCTGGCTGCGGGCGTAGCCCACGAAGTGAATACGCCGCTGGCCGTGATTTCCAATTACATTCAGATGCTAGCCAAACAACTGCCCTCTAACGATCCTCGTCAAAAATTGACCGACAAGATCGTCAATCAGACTTTCCGTGCCAGCGAGATCGTCAATAATTTGCTCAATTTCTCGCGCACCAGCGGTGCGGCGTTCAAGGAAGTGAATCTCAACCAGGTGATCGACGAAACACTGACCCTGGCGGCTCATCCCTTCCGTGCCGGCAACGTCCAGGTGATCAAAAATCTGGGTGCCGATTTGCCGGGCATTCTCGGATCGAGTAATCGTTTGCAGCAGGTTTTTCTGAATCTTTTCCTCAACGCCAAAGACGCCATGCCTTCTG
>Ga0070730_10004802_pt1 | contig 11760 bp, 12 predicted proteins | sample Coa_R1_3_FD_66447 | JGI IMG/M metagenome (GOLD analysis project Ga0070730, IMG submission 66447) | Surface soil microbial communities from Centralia Pennsylvania, which are recovering from an underground coalmine fire - Coalmine... | ecosystem: Environmental > Terrestrial > Soil > Unclassified ... | reverse complement strand
TTGTGGTCCGACCAAATCATCCATCGCATTCACCTGCGGGTTCTGCACCATATCCGCGAGGAAGCCGAATCCCACGTCTCAAATTGAGCTTCACACTCATTTAACATTGGCCTTTTGTACGGATTTTTCGACGCCGACCCCTTGACTTGGTGTCAAAATCCTTGTAATAACTATTCGGTCCATCCGGACGAGTCTGGGGGTGTGTAAGTTTGGCAGAAGTAAGGCTTCAAGAGGGTGAATCCCTCGAGAACGCTCTGCGCCGATTCAAGCGCAAGGTGCAACAGGAAGACATTATCAAGGAGGTCAAGCGCCACTCCTTTTACCTGAAGCCCGGCGAGAAAAAGCGCGTCAAGGCCGCGCTGGCTCGCAAGCGAGCTCGCAAGAAGACACGAAAAGAACAGGACTAACGAACCTTAGGATACAGCAGCAAAGGGCCGCTCCCTCCCGGAGCGGCTCTGCTCGATCTGGCCCCCACCAAGTTGAGCTGCATTCGGGAAATTACTAATTCTTATTTTCTCCCGGCATCTTCGTTAAGCAGTACCCACGCACCGTTCCGGCGCGTGGCGGGCCGAGTCCATGGGTAGTTCGAGGGGGGAAGTGTTACACCAACCCACCGCAGTTCTTTCCCCGCGAGTGGGCGCGTGGAAATGGGCTGAAGGGAGCCATCCTCAATGGAATTTCAGGACAAGGTGCTCAAGTGTACCGACTGTGGGACTGATTTCATCTTCACGGCTGGGGAACAGCTTTTCTTTCACGATAAGCAGTTCAAGAACGAACCCAAACGGTGCAAGGCCTGCAAGGGCAAGCGGGTCGCGGTGCTGGGGGCGCCGCCCGCCATGGGACAAACCTACCGTTACACCAAAGTTGAGACCCAGGCCACCTGCTCGGGCTGCGGAAAGCAGACCACGGTTCCTTTCCGTCCGACCCAGGGGCGTCCGGTGTTCTGCCGCGAATGCTTCCAGGCGCGCAGAGCGCAAGCCTCCGCCTAATCGCGGCTGCCGTCTCTTTGTCAAATTGCGGGTGGACGTGTGCGCGCCGCAGCGCCCAATCATATTTTGGTTAAAACGCGAAGCTAGTGTTTTCATCTTCGCCGTTTCGAAATTCGCTCTCCTGCTATCCTATCGGTTCGCGTTTGCTCCCAACTCGGGACTCGCAACTCTCGACTCGAATGCCAACCGATCCCGTTCTGGTCGTTCACGGCGGCGCCTGGGCCATGCCCGATGACATGGTCGACGCTCATATCCGCGGCGTGCACAACGCGCTGGCCGCGGGATGGCGTGTGCTCGATCAGGGGGGCTCGGCGCTCGATGCCGTCGAAGAAGCCGTCGTCATCATGGAAGATGACGACACCTTCGACGCCGGACGCGGCAGCTTCCTCAACCGCGACGGCCGCGTGCAACTCGACGCGCTCATCATGGACGGCGCCACGCTCCGCGCCGGCGGCGTGGGATGCGTCGAGCACCTGCGCAATCCCGTGCGCGCCGCACGTAAGATTCTCAGCGAGAGCCCGCACGTTTACTTCGTCGGCGAAGGCGCGGAAAAGTTCGCCGCCGCGCACGGCGTTCCACTCTGCAAGAACGAAGACCTGGTCATCTCCCGCGAAGTCGAGCGCCTGCGGCAATATCAGTCTGAGCTGGACCAGAAAAATTCCGCGCAGCACGGCAACGATCTGTTCGCGCCCAGCGCGGACGACAGGACCATCTCGCACGATACCGTGGGAGCCGTCGCTCTCGATCGCAACGGCAACATCGCCGCCGCGACTTCGACCGGAGGCACGCTCAACAAGGCTCCCGGACGCCTCGGCGACTCCTCGCTCATCGGCTGCGGATGCTACGCCGACAACGACAGCGCCGCCGCCTCCACCACGGGATGGGGCGAGCCCATCATGAAACTCGTTCTCGCCAAGTGGACCGCCGACCGCGTCGCCGCCGGAAACCTGCCCGAGTGGTCCGCGCAGGAAGCCATGAACTATCTCAAGCAGCGCGTCAACGGACACGGCGGCATCATCGTCCTCAACCGCGAAGGCCACATCGGCATCGCCCACAACACCCCCCGCATGGCCTGGGCCTACAAAACCATCAAGGCCCAAGACTCCGGCGTGGTGCGCGAAAACTAGAATCCGCGTGGACCAGGTCTTAGGTATTAGGCCAAAAGACTGTCGCCAGACGCGATCGCCACCTAAACTCCGAAGACCCAACACCTAAGACCCAACACCGATTTCCGTTATTACTTCCGTCAATTGCCCGCGTCCACGGCCCATGCTGTAATCGTGCCCAATGGCGTTCCCCAGGAAATGTCCGAAGTGCGGCTTCGATCTCACCGGCATCGCATCGCCGACCTGCCCCAACTGCGGGACCGTGGATGCCCCAGGTCTCCCTGCATTTGCGCGACCTGGGAGTCCGCCACCGTTCGTCACGCCGCCAATTCACAAGACCTGGATCCTCGCTCTCATTCAGATCGCCTTCATGACGACCTTCATGCTCCTGTTCCACTTTCCCAAGGTCATGATGGTGCCGTTCGTCCTGTTCATCCTGATGGCCAACGTGGCTTCCCTATGGCTTAGAGTCAAGGTTAGTCCTGGGCAGCAGCCTGTTCCACAAAGGCCTCTGGCTCATCCAGTGCTGTTTCGCATCCTCGCCTTCCTCACCGTGATTTGCGCGCTCGGACTCATTTCGAGCCTGCTGTTCGGATTCGTCATCTTCATGAATTCCTGGAACCGCTGGCACCAATACGAAGGACAGCGGTATCACCAGAGCGAATTTCAGATCACGCAGGTGTACTTTCACAAGGGATCCAAGGGAGCCATCGACGCCTACGCCAGCGGCACGGTCGAAGGTCAAAAAGAGTGGATGAACCTGATTCCCTATCTGCATCAGATCCCGCGCAGCCAGGCCCAACTCGACGACCTGGTTGGTCCCGGTATCACGATTCCGATTTTCTTTTTTCCCGACTTGAAAGGACGCGCCCGCGTCCAGTTCGACGACGGAATCCATCCCGCCGAAGTCTCTCATCGCGACACCATGAATGCGCTCAAGTACGGATCGCTAGGCGCCGTTCTCAGCGTGGGTATGCTCTTGCTTCTCTCGCGCTTGCGACGGCTGTGCTACGACGACGCTGGTACTCTGTACTCGGTACTCAGTACTCAGTAGTCAGTCATCAGTCACCAGTCACCTCTGGTCATTCCCACCCTGAGCGAAGTCGAAGGGGAGGAATTCTGCTTTTTGCTGACGTATGATCCCCCGTGGAAGAGCGGCCCTTCGAGGGCCGCGTAAAAGGCGCCCCAAAATAGAATAAGGGCTTTAGCCGGGTGCCCCACCCTTGCGCCGTTTGCAAGGGTGGGAATTACTGGCGCGAATCCCTTCTCCACATAACACCTGTGCTTCCAGTCACGCGCGCCAGTGACCCTCCTCACTGACTTCGCTGCCCATTTCTGAGAGTTTAGAGTAGCCATTCGTGTGGCTAGCCTCCACGGACCCAGCGTCCGATGGGGGCTTCGTTTTGGGACCTGCTCCTTTAACAAAAGCAGTTCTTTGAAAACCCATCGCGGGAAAACGGCCTGCTCCTCGCCTGACCAGCCAGGGGTGGGCCGGGCGGAGCGTTGGCTGCAAAACGAAACAGGGATTTTCGATCCCTAACTCGTTTGCTCCGAAGATTTTGCCCGTAACTTATTGCAGCCCAAGGATCAAATCGCAATTTCCCGCTAACCTGAACATTCCAATAGACCGAGGGGGAAGGGGGTACCCGGTGCGAGCTCATATTGGAAACGACGCGATGATCGCCGTCGGAAAGTCGATACCCAAGGTTCTGAGTACCGAGTACTGGGTACTGAGTACCGAACACCCAAGACCCAAGACCGAAAACCGCAAGGAGTAAATACATGCACTCATTTCCATCCCGCTGTCAGCACATTAAAGTCAACGGCACGCAATGCGGATCGCCCGCCCTTCGCCGCAATCGGCTCTGCTTCTTCCACAAGCGCCATCACGAGGAGCGCATCGTGCTCAACGCCGATCGCGCCCGCGCCGCTCGGCCACGCAAAATCGCGATCGAACTGCCCGTTCTCGAGGATGCCGAATCGATCCAGGTCTCGCTCTCCCAGATCATGCGTCTCATCATCTCCGGCCAGATCGACAGCAAAACCGCCGGACTTCTTCTCTATGCCCTGCAAACCGCCAGCGCCAATCTTGCTCGCACGCGCTTCCAGCCTGATCGCCACGAAGTGATCCTTGATCCTCGGCAAGTCGGAGAAACCGCGCTGGGAGCGCGGGCTTGGAGAGACTCTGACTTCGATGAAGAGGACGAAGAAGACGAACCATATAACGATGCGGACGCGGCCCGTCATCGCGGAATTATGAAAGCCGCCGAGTACCTCTTCGAACTCGATCAGAAAAAAGGTGGCGCCCCCGAATTCGTCCCGAAATCGGCGCAGCAACCTTCAACAAATCCAACAAGACCCAAACCCGCTCAGTCAGTGGCACCCGCAGCAAAAGCCAGCGAGACCAGCCTCGACGCAGTAAGCGCGCGAATCACGGCACAAATCAAAAAAGCCGCGCCGGATCTGATAGCAGCCAATCCGGAACTAGCCAGAACCTGACATGTGAAACCCTGCATGACGCTGGCCCGACAATGGATGATCCGGTTTGATCCGCGTGAATCCGCGGCGAAGAAGTCTTTAAAGTCAGCCCTTGGTTCGGGCGATCCTTGCGGCTTCGACGCGGTTGCTTGCGCCCAGCTTGCTGATGGCTTCGGACAAATAATTGCGCACGGTGCCGTCGGACAATCCCAACTCGCTGGCGATGTCGCCGCTGGCTTTGCCTTCTCCGGCGAGGCGCAGGACCTGGCGCTCGCGATCGGTCAGAGGATCCATCTCGCCCCATGCTTCGGTCGCGAGTTCGGGATGGATCACGCGCAATCCCTGATGCACGCGGCGGACGGCGTCGGCCAATTCCTCGGCCCGCATGTCTTTCAGCAGATATCCGGACGCGCCTGCTTCGAGCGCGCGCCGCAGATATCCTGTGCGCGCAAAAGTCGTGACGATCACAACCCTCGTCCCTGTCCGGCGCTTCTTCAATTCGGCGGCCACGTCGAGTCCGGTCATGTGCGGCATTTCGATGTCGGTAATAAAGACGTCGGGCTTGTGGGCGAGAACCGCGTCAAGCGCTTCTTTGCCGTTGCGGGCCTGGGCAACGACGGAGATATCGCCTTCGATTTCGAGCAGCGCGGCGAGCGCGCCCAGGACCATGCCCTGATCTTCGGCGAGCACTACGCGAATGGTCTTGCGTCCTTCTTTCACGCCGTCTCTCGGTCTTTCCTTGATGGGATTCACTGGGGGATGCTCTCGTCGTTCGCCACAACGTCCTTCACTCGCGGCTCTTTTGCTTGGTGCTCTTGCAACGGCAGAGTGATGATGAGCAAGGTGCCGGATTTGTTCATGCGCTCGAGCGTGCCTCCGAGCATCTCGACGCGCTCGCGCATGCCGCGCAGGCCGTTGCCTTCGACGGTGGCGAAGCCCTGGCCGTCGTCGGAGATCTCGAGGCGGCACGATCCATTCTGCTGTTCGAGGCGCAAGCGGCAACTGCGGGCGCGCGCGTGCCGGACCACGTTGGTCACGCCTTCGCGGACTGCGAGCGACAAAACGCTCTCCTGCATCGCCGGAAGTTGCAGCGTGGTAGCGGCATCGCATTGCACGGTCAGACCCGCGGTTTCGAGCGTCGCCTTGGCTTGCGCCAGTTCGGCGGCCAATCCTTTGGCGCGATATCCGCGGATCGCATCGCGTACCTCCTGCAAGGCCTGGCGCGAGATCTCTTCCACCTCGCGGATTTCTTTGCCGGCGCGCTCGGGATCGCGGTCCATAAGCTTGCCGGCGAGTTCCGACTTCAACGTGATCACCGACAAGGTGTGGCCGAGGACGTCATGAAGATCGCGCGCGATGCGTTCGCGTTCCGCTACTTTGGCCAGATGCTCGATTTCTTCATTCGCCTTGTGCAGCTTGTGGTTCATGCGGTTGCGCTCGGCGAAAAAAGTATTTCCTGCTCCCAGGATCACGGGAAACAGTGCGGAATAGAACAGGGCCCAGCCTGTGCGGTGCAACAAGAGTTGATCGATAGCGCCGATGCTGCCAATCACCGCCAGGCCGATTACTGCCGCGCGTTGCGTGTTGACGCAAAACGGAACCATCGCCGCCGCATAGATGAAGAATGTGGAAGCACCCGAATTGATGTTCTGGAACAGAAGCCCCAGCAGGACCATCCCGGCAATGTGGGCAAGGGCTTTGGGATTCTCAAGCCAAAACAAACCAAAGTAGAGACAGAGAAATATGGCCGCTGCGGCGATGTCGAGCGCCCAGATGCGCAAGCTGGTGTGGCTCATTACCGGATCGACGAAGAAAAAACCCAGATACATAACCCAAAGAAGCGGACTCCAGCCATGATTCTTATCGTGGACGACGTCGCGCCACGGCTTGAGCTTCCAGGGACTGCCGGTCGGCGGCGATTCCGGCGGATAGTAAGTCAACAACGGCATGAGTCTATTTTCGCTCCTTGGGTCAATTCCGGCCACCGCCGAGCATGGGTCCCGCGGCAAACCAGACCAGCAGCGCCGCGGGCACCAGCAACAGCAGCCAAGTCGGGCCCGCGTACAAAGCCAGCACACCGAGAGCCAGGAGCACCAGCGTTGATCCGTAATGTTTCGTTGCTTGCGCGCTCATTGAGAGATTCCGGAGATGGTTCGAAACTTTCAAATCTTGAAATTTGGAACCTTGGCTTATCCGTACATTTTTTCCTGATCGCGCTGGAAGCCGATGCGCGCGATGCCGAGGCAAATCATGGTGAAGGCCGCGAGCACTTCCCAATGCGTTATGGCCGATTCGTGGGCTCCCGCTCCGACTATGCCGAGCGCGAGTTGCGACAGGTGATAGGGAGGAAGTACGAGGGCAATCTTCTGCACGACTTTGGGCAGGAACATGAACGGGACCCAGAGGCCGCTGCAGAACGACATGGGCAGATACATCAAATTGATTGCCGCGGGCGCGGAGTTCGGGCCAACGAAATATCCCAGCGCGAGGCCCATGGAGGAAAAAGGCAGCGAACCAGCGACCAGCGTTGCGAGCAGCCGCAAAAAATCCGACGCCGGCATGCGCACGCCTCCCAGGGAAATTCCCAAGGTGAACAACGCGATCACGATGATCGCGCTGAACGTCATGCTGGTGATGACCTTCGCTGCGAAGTATGCAAACGGAGGCATCGGGCTGGCGCGCTTCACTTGCAACCAGCCGAGCCCGCGGTCGGAGGCCAATCCGGATGCGGTCCCGAACAGCGATGCGCCCATCACGCCGAACGTGCCGTACGTCGCGATGAGGTACGTGGGCACGCGCATGCCTCCGATGGCCTGATTCGCGTTCAGCACCAGCCCGAACAGGATGTAAAACATGATCGGGAAACTCAGCACCGATGCGGTGTACATGCGCAGGCGGAGGTTCTTCAGGAATTCGTACTTGGCTTCTTTCAAGTAGATCGCGACGGTGTGGCGCGAGGAACGCTGGATTGCGGCGCTGCTCAGGGTTATCGTTGCGGTACTCATATCGACCTCCGAAACCAATTCGTAACAGTTGCGTTCTCGGGATTTCCAGGCAATCTCACGGGCAAAAAGCTTTTAACCGCAGAGATCGCAGAGGTCTCGCGGAGCCCGCCGAGAGAAGATCAAAGCCCAACCCGAGTCCCTATTCCGTTCTTTGATCTGTCCTGGGTCAATGCCAGGAATGCCTCTTCCAGGCCCGCGCTGGTAACTTCGAGACCCGATAAAGCTGCGTCGCGCGCGAGCAATTCGCGGACAACCGGCTCGGCTTGTGCGGTGTGAAGCTCGACGGCCTCACGGTCTTGATTTACTTCCATGACGCCTGGAATCTGGCGCAAAGTCGAGGGACTCAGGCTGGTGATGCAGCGAATCTTTTTGCCGGCAGTCTGGGCTTTGATGGTCGCCGGGGTTCCTTCGGCGATGATTTCGCCCTGGTTGATGACGGCGATGCGATCGGCGAGGGCGTCGGCCTCTTGTAAATAGTGGGTCGTCAGGAGGACTGTTTTGCCGCGGCTGACAAGTTGGCGAATCTCGTCCCACAAAAGGCGGCGCGCTTCCACGTCGAGCCCGACCGTGGGCTCGTCGAGAAACAAAAGATCAGGGTCGCCGCAGATCGCGAGCGCAAACAGCACACGCTGTTTCTGGCCGCCGGAGAGGTCGCTGAATTTGCGGTCGGCTAATTCTTCCAGGCCCGCGGCAGCCAGGACCTGTTTTGCCGGAAGCGAGGACTGATAGTAAGTGGAAAACAAGTCAATGTGTTCGCGGACGCGTAACGTTTCCGGAACTCGTCCTACTTGCAACATGGCACCGGTCCGCATCCGGTTTTCCGGATTCGTGGGGTCGCCGCCGAAAACGCGCGCGCGGCCGGAATTCGGAGGCATGAGTCCCAACAACAATTTCACCGCGGTCGTTTTGCCGGCACCATTGGGACCGAGCAGCGCGACGATCTCTCCGGCGCGCACGCGGAAGTCAACGGCGCGCAGCGCCTGGATGTTTCCGTAATTCTTATTCACGCCTTCCAGGCTGGCGACGATGAGATCGGAATTGGTTGTGCTGGTGCGACGCGGCTGTTCCAACGTGGCAATCATTGGCGCACTCCTCAGTTCCATTGCGGCTTCCGCTCTCGCCTCCGGCTTAGTTCACGAATCAAGGTCTGGCCGGACTGGGAAGCCGCAATGCAGTGATTGCATCATCGGCGAAGGTGCATCCGCGCACCAGTGCCATCCATCACGCAGTTGGCGTGACAAATGTCATGCTTCATCTTTTAGCGCTTTCGAGTTCTCGCGGGGCTCAGGGGAAAAGCTTAACCGCCGAGCGCGCAGAGAAAGACCGCTGAGAACGCGGAGTAGGGGGGAAATCCTGTCGGGCAGAATCGTGAGTGGCCTGAGACGCTTTGTTACGAAATCCGAACAAAGAGTCTGAATCCGCGACGGGAGGGTTGCGCTAGAGTCGATTCCATCGCATCCCGAAACCGGGCGCATCGCCGCATCTGGCGAGGCCTGGACGCGTGTTCGGATTTCGTAACAAACTTTCGAGCAGCCTTTTTTGGTGGAATATGAGCGCAAAAGCGCGTTGCCTTTGATATGATTCCTGCACTTTTGGGGAGGCATCCTCGTGCTCACCGCCGGAAAAAGCCTTCGTGCCCTTCGTGAAAAACTCGGGCTGACGATGCGCGATGTGGAAAACTCAAGCGCGCGCGTTGCGGAACGATATCGCAACGAAGAATTCTCCATTCCGCCCAGCCGATTGTCGGACATCGAGACCAAGGGAATCCTGCCGAGCATTTATCGGCTGTACACGTTGTCGGTGATCTACCGGCGCGATCTGCGCGAACTGATGTCGTGGTATGGCGTGGATCTGAATAATATGGCCGCGGACCTGGGCCTGGTATCTCCGCCAAAATCGCATGTGTCGGACGCGCTGGCCAGTCTGGCGTCGGTGCAAGTACCCGTGCGGATGGATCCCGGCTTCGACGAACGGCGTACCACTAATCTGGGACGCATGGTCGAGCAGTGGGGGCTTGTGCCGTTCGCGTACCTGGCGCAGTTCGCCAATAGCGAATTCACCTACGGCTATGTCGGCACGCAGGATTTCACCATGTATCCAATTCTGCCGCCCGGCAGTTTTATCCAGGTCGACGAATCGCGCAACCGGGTGACGGAGGGTTCGTGGCGTTCGGAATACGAACGGCCGATATATTTTGTGGAGACGCGCGACGGGCACACGTGCTGCTGGTGCAGCATGCGCCGCGAAGAAATCATCCTGCAGCCGCATCCGCTGTCGCCGGTACCGGTACGCATTCTGCGACATCCGCAGGAAGCCGAAGTGCTGGGGCAGGTCGTCGGGGTGGCTATGAAGTTGACCGAGTGGCACGCGCTCGATTCCGCTCCAAACTCGAAAGCGCCAGCAGCACTGAATTAAGGTGGGCGGGGACGGGCGAGTCCTGCCTGGTCTCGGGAAGAAGATCATCCATGCGGTTGCGCATGCCCTCGATGTACTCCTGCGCTGGAATGGCGCTGCCCCGGCTGGATTCATTCAGGTCGTCGAGCAGCGTTTTCAGCGGCGTCCGCAACACAGTTCCCAATAGTTCGGCATGAGCGGCCTTGAGCGCGCGCTCCGCTGATTCCGGACCATGGACCGATTCGATGCCCCAGTGATCGTATCGTCCCTGGCCGCGGCGCCGCAATGAGCCCAGATAGGACAATTTTCCCAGCAATCCTGCAATTGCCGAGAGCGTAGTTTCCTTCACATCCTGGAGCGCCGATTTCAGAGTCATCTTGTTACAAATTCCGAACAATCAAAGGTTTGCCGCCCTGTTGCCGGGCTGTTCGCGGGCATGACACTATCACGGTCCATCTTGCTGTAACAAGGAGAAACAACCGTGAAACGTATGCTACTCGTCCTCGGAGCGGCCGTCCTTTTTTTCAACACATTGATAATCCCAACCGTCGCCCGCGCTGATGGCGGCGGCGGAACCAATACGAATTGCGGCGGCAATACGATCTGCAAGCCGTAATCAACTGAAGAGACAATTGTGCACGGAAGGTAGCGAACCCACTCGGCGAAGTCCCAGTTCTTACGAAAACCGAACAAAGTCGCGCCTGCGTTGCGGCCTGCAGCGGGTCGCGGTATAGTGCCTCACTGCCGTCATGCTGCAGGCCCACTCATTACTATGGAATTACCTCTGGGTTGCCCCCAACCTTCTTCTCATTGTTCTTGGGCTATTGATCTGGCGGCGCGGCGTATCGCGCCACGTTCCCGCATTCCTGGCCTTTGCCTTCGTCAGCGCTGTGGGAGACCTTGCGGTCTTTACTGCCGACGTTTCGCCGGTCTCCGCCGTCACCTTCTGGAGGGTTGATTGGGCCTATCTGCTCGTGGAAAACTTCCTGAAGTTCGTTGTTATCGGAGAAGTGTTTTCGCGAGTTCTGAATCCATTTCCATCTCTTAGTCGGGTGGGCAGAATTTTTGTAAGTGGGTTCGGAGCGGCTTTGGTACTTCTGGCTACCGTGGTTGCGGTTTCCTCGCGCGGCGATAGCAAGGTTCCCCTCGTCTCGGGAGCACATCTCCTTGAACAGACTGTCTTCATGGTTGAGCTGGGGCTGATCGTTTTGATCTTCCTGTTCGTCTCCTACTTCAAGCTGTCCTGGGATCGTTTTTCATTTGGCGTATTGTTGGGCTTTGGAGTATCCGCCTGTGCCCATCTGGCAGGTTGGGCGGTTTCCGCTAACACTGACCTTTCTGCGCACGGGCGCACTCTGCTCGACTTTTTTGATATGGCAGTCCATCATCTCTGCGTCCTGATTTGGGGTTATTACCTACTCGTACCTGGCAAGGTTTCTACGAAGCTGACTCCCCCCACCCTGTCGGAGCACAACCTTGATCTCTGGAACCGCGAATTGGAGCGGCTGTTACAACAATGACTATTGCGATCGTTCTCATCCTCGCTGCCGTATTTTCCCTGATCTTTATCGTCCGCATCACGATTTCGCGCAGCCTGCAGGTGTCTGACGCGGGTCTGGCTGGACAGATCCAGCCCATCGACATTGAGGCCTTCCGCAACCTGATCGATGCTGCCGAGGATGAATACCTTCGCCGCCGGCTGCCGGCCGCCGAATTCCGCAGCGTCCAGCGGGCGCGCTTGCGCGCGATGGCCGCCTACGTCGCGAGCGCGGCACGCAATGCCGGAGC
>Ga0070730_10004801_pt1 | contig 11761 bp, 8 predicted proteins | sample Coa_R1_3_FD_66447 | JGI IMG/M metagenome (GOLD analysis project Ga0070730, IMG submission 66447) | Surface soil microbial communities from Centralia Pennsylvania, which are recovering from an underground coalmine fire - Coalmine... | ecosystem: Environmental > Terrestrial > Soil > Unclassified ... | reverse complement strand
AGCGCCGGGCCGGATGGCAATACGTCGGCGATGTGCCCATAGGCCGTCACCAGAATACGCCGCACCAAAGCCGGATCCGGCAGGCGCCGTTCTGTCGCTCCCGTTTGGTGGGCGCTGTGCATTGTCTCTCTCTTCTCTATTGTTGGCTTGCGTGTCTCACTCACCGTAATATCCACCCAATCCAGGTTAAAATCATCGATAGGCTGGTTTTAGGGCCACATATCCCCTCTTCTATTACAGATGTAATAACTTTAACCTGAGGATAGCAGTAACACATCAAGATACAGAGGTAAATAGGTTGCGACTTCGTTGAGATGTTTCATGGCTGGTTAAGAAAAAGAAAACCCACTCTCAAACGCTTCCGAAAAGGCTCCCCTTGAGCGAATTTGCCCACCCAGGGCGCGCTTCTCAACCAGTTCTCAACACGACGTTAACCATTTCACGGCTTACCAGAGCTATACTAGCGGGAGTGAGCAGCAATGGGAAATTGGTCCCATCATACACTCCTCTTAGCCTCCGTTCATATCGTAGCTGTCTAGATCAATTGATACCTGGCTACAGCGGCTTCGGCGCTTCAACTGCTGGCTGCTTTGCCACTAAAAAAGGTGATCGGCCAGAAACGTTCAAGGAGATATATCAGGCGCATCAGCCAGATCGGCTGGCCTGGGAGAGAGTAGGGGCGCCTATGCAATCAAAAGCCAAAAATCTGATTTTAAAAAATACAGCGGTCTTGTTCGTCGGCCAGTTCTCCACCTGGGCGCTCACGATCATTTATACCATCTATGTGCCGCGCCGCGTGGGGGCATCTGGTTGGGGCGACCTGGCGATTGCTGGCGCCTGGACCACCGTTGGCGCGACGCTTGTCGCGCTGGGCATGGGCACGCTGATGGTGCGCGATATGGCGCGCGACCACCGCAAGGCCCCCGATATGATCGGCGCAGCGATTGCCACCCGCATGGTCATGGTCATCCCTTGTGTGCTGATTATTGGCGCGCTTGCCTGGGGCTATCCGTTTCATACCCAGCTTGTGATCTATATCCTCTCGCTCGGCATGGTTTTTCAACTGCTCACCGGCCCCTTCCAGGCCGGGTTCCAGGCGATTGAGCGGATGAAATATAACTCCTTCAGCGATATTATTAGTAAGGCGATTGTCTCGCTGGTCAGCGTGGGCCTGGTCCTGGTCGGCCAGGGCATCATTCTGATCAGTGTGGTCAGCGCCCTGGCCTCGCTGATTGTGCTGGCCCTCAATATCATCTGGTGGCGGCGCTATGGGGGCGCGATTCACCTGCACTTTGATTTCAAGCTGGTGCGCTATCTAGTTGTTGGTGGGCTGCCCTTCTGGGCCACCGGCATCTTCCTGACGATCTACCTCTATATCGACTCCATCATGCTTTCCTATATGACAAATGATACAGTGGTCGGCTGGTACAGCGTTCCAACCAAGCTATTTTCTACGCTGCTGTTCATCCCGGTCATTCTGAGTACAGCCATGTTCCCGGCGCTCTCGCGGAGCTTCAAGCGGGCGCCGCGCGAAATGGTCAAGATGGCTCGCCGCAGTTTCAACCTGCTCACCTGCTTCAGCCTCCCGGTGGCGGTTGGGGGCATGCTGCTCTCGCGGCAGTTGATCCTGCTGCTCTACGGCCAGCAATTTATTCCATCTATTCCCATCATGGTCGTCCTGTCGGCAACGCTGGTGCCGACCTACTTGAATATTCTGGTGAATCAATTCCTGGTGGCTGCTGATCGCCAGATCGCCTGGACGAAGGTCATGGCGGTGGTCTGCGTGCTGAATCCGCTGATCAACCTGGGGTTGATAACGTTTTATCAGCGCACGCATGGCAATGGCGCGTTTGGCGCGGCACTGGCGCTGCTGGCGACGGAAGCGCTGATGACGATTGCCGGGATTGTGCTGCTGCCGCGCGGAGTTCTGGGGTGGAGCAATGTGGTCAGTATGGTAAAATCGTGTGCGGCGGCTGGACTGCTGGCGCTGGCAATGTGGTTTACACGCAGCTATTTTATTGGCGTGCCTATCATCGCAGGCACGGTGGTCTATCTGGTTGCAGGCGGGGCGCTGGGCGCCCTGCCGCGCCAGGACTTTGAACTGGTCGGCGTCATTGGGATAAAAATCCTGCGCAAGATGGGTGTGAAACGCCCGCTGCCCTCGGCGAGCGCCAAGGCGGCCTGAGAAGCATAGATAACATACCAAAGAGACATGCCAATGGAGATTTCCTATCGGGCGGAAACGCCCGATATTTCCGTCATTATCTGCACCCGTGATCGGGGCGATAGCTTGCTGGCAACCGTACAGAGTGTACTGACGGAGGCTTCAAACCACATCCGGCTGAAGGGTGGGGGTGTACCGCCAGACGTCCCTGCTGGCAGGGGGGGGGCCACCGCTGGCGCAGTCGAAGTGCTGGTCATCGATCAAGGGCAGAGCGATGTGGTTGAGCAGGCGCTGGCGCCCTTGCTGGCAAGCGATAAGCGGCTGCGCTATCTGCGCGAGGCATCGGTGGGCCTTTCTGCCGCACGCAACGCCGGTCTGCGTGCCGCGCGTGGCATGCTGTTTGCTTTTACCGATGACGATTGCACGGCTGAGCCAGGATGGCTGACAGCTCTCAAAACCGACTTCGACGCGCACCCAGAGGTCGGGGTGATCTTTGGGCATGTGGCTTGCGCGGAGCATGACCCCACGCAGGGCTACCTGCCTGGCTTCAAGGCTACCGAGGGCCTTTTGACGCGCAAACAGATGTTTGCAGGCGCCGGGCAGTGGGGCATGGGCGCCAATATGGCGCTGCGTCGCTCGGCCTGGGAGCGCATCGGTCCGTTTGATGTGCTGTTGGGCGCGGGCGCGCCGCTGAAATCGGCGGAAGATGTGGATTATGTCTTGCGCGCCATGCGCCGAAAGGTCGGTGTCTATCACTGTCCGCAGGCGCGCGTGGTGCATTATGGCTTTCGGCCCTGGGCAGCGGCTTCCTCGCTGATGAAAGGCGCGTCGCTGGGCATTGGGGCGATGTACGCCAAGCAGGTGCGCGCAGGCAACCTGTTCGCCTTGCTGTTGTTGCTGAGCGACCTGCGCGGGCGTTCGTGGGATGTGCTGCGCAATGGGCTGCGCGGGCGGCGTCCTCTAGGCGCTAACGCGCTTCTCTATCAGATCAAAGGGTTCTGGCGCGGCTGGTGGCTGCCACTTGACCGTCGCCAGCGTGCTGTATCGCTCGTTTTCCTGGGGGGCGCCAGTCATGAGTGAGGTTATTCAAGAGACGCCACAAGCCTCTGCTGCCACTGCATCAGGCGAACTACCTTTTATTTCTGTCATTATCCCTGTCTGGAACCGCTGCGAGGATTTGAAAGACACGCTGCTTCAGCTTCAGCGCCAGACCTATGAGCGCTATGAGGCGCTGGTGGTTGATAACGCTTCCACCGAGCCGGTGCCGCAGATGGTGCGCGAGAACTACCCCTCCGTGCGCCTCTTCACCCTGCCGGAAAACAACGGGCCGGTCGTGGCGCGCAATCTGGGCATGCGCGAGGCGCGGGGCGAGATTGTGCTATTTCTCGATAGCGATACCGTACCTGAAGATCAGGCGCTGGAGAAGTTTGCGCGCAAGTTTGCCGCCGAGCCAGACCTGGGTGTCGTCAGCGGCCTGCAATATGATGCGATCACTGGCAAGCCCTGGTGGTGGTGGACGCAGCACGGCTATGACGAAGAACACTATCTGCATGTCGAGTTTGAGACGGCTTATAAGTTTGAGGAGGGCGCGGCAGCGGCGCGCAAAGAGGTCGTGCTGAGTGTGGGCGGCTACGCTGAGGATTTCTTTATCGCTGCTGAGGGCCGCGATCTGGCGGCGCGTATTACCGACGCGGGCTATCGCGTGATGTACTGGCCGGAAGTGACCTTTCTGCACAAAGCCGCGCAGCGCCTGAAAACCAATCGCTGGTATCGCTCCGATGGGCGGCTCTATTTTGAGTTCCGCAATGAGTTCTGGTATACCATCAAGTATTTCCCGCTGCCGCTGCTGCTGGTGAAGACGATCCTCAACCTGGGGCGCAACTTCCGACGGGCGCTCAAATATCACGCGCTGACCGAGTTTTTCCGTGCCTATCGGGATGCTCTCAAGGGTCTGCCCTCGAATCTGCGGCGGCGCAAGGTGCTGAAACCGGCGACCATTTACAAAATTACCAGTGAGAAGTATAAGAAGCTGCTGGGGCCGCTGGTGCCAGGGAAGAAAGAGGCGCTGGCCGAGGCGGCAAAGCGCGGGGCGGTGGTGAAGTAACGTGTATCGCTTTGGCTTTATCATGCAGCAGGTGCTGGGGCATATCACCGGCTACCGCAATTTTCGCCGCTATGTCGAGCAGGACGCCAGCGTTGCGCCCGCCTGGACGGAAGTGACCTACCACCAGCCGGGTGGATGGATCGAGCGGCTGCCACTGCTGCCCGCCGGGCCGAAAGGCGTGGCGCGGGCGGCGCTTCAGGTGCGCCAGGGGCTGCGCCAGGCGCCGTATGACGCTGTGCTGTTTAATAGCCAGGCGCTCTGCCTGTGGGTGCGCGGCACTATGCGCCGCGTGCCTAGCGTGGTTGTTACCGATGTGACCCCCCAGCAGTTCGATCTGATGGGTGCGTTTTACGGCCACTCTGCCGCCCGCGATTCAGCGCTCAGCCGCTACAAGCAGCGTGTGAATGTTGATGTCTATCGCTCGGCCCGGCTGATTGCCCCCTGGTCCAACTGGACGAAAGCCTCGCTGATGCGCGACTATGGCGTGTCGGCGGAGAAGATCGTCGTCGTGCCGCCGGGCGTCGATGTTGAGCAATGGGCGCCGCCGCCCGACGAGACGCGCGCGGCCAGCCTGGCAGCTTCCAACGGTCTGCCGCGCGTTCTGTTTGTTGGCGGCGATTTTGCGCGCAAGGGCGGGCCGCTGCTGCTCGAATGGTTTCAGGCGCGGGGCGCGGGGCGCTGCGAATTGCATTTGGTGACGCGCCAGCCGCCGGTCTTGCAGGAGCCTCTGCCGGGGCTGCATCTGCACACGAATCTGGAGGCCAACGACCCCAGGCTGATGCAGCTCTATCGTGAGAGCCACGTCTTTGTGCTGCCAACGCTGGCGGACTGCTTTGGGGTGGCTTCAATTGAAGCGATGGCGACGGGCCTGCCAGTGATTACGACCGATGTTGGGGGCGTGCCAGATATTGTGGAAGATGGGCAGCAGGGCTTTCTGATTGCGCCACAGGATGGCGCGGCGCTGGCCGCCGGGCTGGATCGCCTGCTTTCGGATGCACCGCTGCGTCAGGCGATGGGCGGGCGCGCGCGCGCCAGAGTGCTGGATCGCTTTGATGCCCGCAAAAACGCGGAACAATTGATTGACCTGATGAAAGGGCTGGCGTAGTGGTGAGGATTTGTCTGATCTCGCGCGAGTATCCGCCGGAGACGCATATCGGCGGCATTGCGAGCTATACACACAAAACGGCGGCAGCGCTGGCGAGGCTGGGGCATGATGTGCATGTCGTCACTGCTGCCTGGAAGCCGGGCGCGGACTACGAAGAGAACGGTGTGCAGGTGCATCGCTTCGCCGAGCCGCGCGTCAAGCCCCGCGAGTTGCAGGCGCTGGCCCACGCGCGCATGGTCGCCGCGACGATTGCGCGCATTCCGGGGCGCTTCGACGTGATTCAGGCGTGCGAGTGGGGCGGCGAGGCGTTCTGGTACGCCTTGAAGCCAGGCCGCCAGGCGCCGCTGGTGACGCGCCTGGCGACGCCGCTCTTTCTGGTCGAGCAATTGAATCAGCACGCTAAATATGGCGTGCGCGGCCTGGCCTTCCGCCTGATGGAGCGTGTCCAGACGCGCCGCAGCGACGGCATCATCTCGCCGACGCGCGCGCTGGCCGAGATTGTCTGCCGGGGCTGGCGCATCGCGCCGGAACGTGTGACGGTTGTACCGACTGGCATGGACCCCGCGCCGGTGCGAGCCAATGCCGATGGCACCTTGCCAGACGTGTTGCAGGGCGTGGACTATCTGCTCTATTTCGGGCGGTTGGAGGAGCGCAAAGGGGTGCAGGTGTTGGGCCAGGCGCTGCCTGCGGTGCTGGGCGCGCATCCGCATCTGAAGGCTGTTTTTGTGGGCGATGATCTCTCCTATCGCGGCGGCTCGATGCGCGAGGCGATTCAGGCGATGAATGCGGCGCACGCCGATCAGGTACTCTTTCTGCCGCGCCTGCCCCAGCGGGAACTCTTCCCGATCATCAAGGCGGCGCGGCTGGTCGTTCTGCCCTCGCTCTGGGAGAATCTGGCGAATACCTGCCTGGAGGCCATGCAGCTTGGCCGCCCGGTGATGGCAACCAGAGGCTGTGGCTTTGAGGAGGTGCTTCAGGATGGAGCGAGCGGCTTTCTAGTTGAGCCGGGCGACGTTGATGGATTAGCCCGCCGCCTGCTGGACGTGCTGGCGGACCCGGCGCTGCTGGAGCAGGTGGGCGCAGGCGCGCTGCGCCGGGTAGCAGAGTTTGCCATTGACCCTATGGCGGCGCGCCTGGCGGCCTATTATGAGCAATTGATTGGGCGGCCTGCATCAGCAGTCGCCGCGCCAGAGCAGATACCCAGCGCGGCCACCAGCGCCGCGCGCGATGCGGCGACGAGCCGGGAACAGGAGGCGCCGAGGTGAGCGCAACCCATGAGCGCACCATCTTTCAGACGGGCGAGTATGTCGGCCATTTCCGCCCTGAAGATCAACACAATCCTTTTCGCCATATCTACGCCAAGAAGCGCGTGGAAGTCTTAGCCCTCGCGCAGACGCTGCTGGCCGATAGGTCGGATGCCCGCGTGCTGGACATCGGCGGCGGCATGGGCCGCATTGCCGTGCCGCTGGCCGCGCAGTATCAGGTTCACCTCTGCGATATTTCCGAGGCCATGCTGGAGCAGGCGCGGGCGGCGGCTAACGCGGCGCATATCCCCGCTGAGCGTTTCACTACCAGCATAGTGGATGCCTCGCAGCCGCTGCCCTTTGAGGACGCCAGCGTCGATCTGATCATCTGCCTTGACCTGCTGGTGCATCTGCCCGACCCGCAGGCGGCGGTGCGCGAACTCTATCGCGTGCTGCGCCCCGGCGGCGTGGCGCTGATCGATGCCTCCAACAGCGTGCCGCTCTGGGTCTTGTTTTATCCGCGCTATGTGGGCAAGCGCCCGGCGCGCTGGCTGAAGACGCTGCGGTATGGCGGCGTGCTGCCGGAGTGGGCCAGCATTGTCCATCACATGCGCCGCAGCGCCTTCCTGGGCTGGCTGCGCACGGCAGGCTTTGCCGTTACCGGCGAGCGGCGCTACGGGCCGCTGCCCTTCCTGCCCAAATGGTTCCTTGCCATTGCCCGGAAATCATAAATGAAACCCAAACTGCTGCTCTATCTGACATCGGATACGAACCCCGCGAAGAACGCCGTCGCGGCGACGCTGGCCTGGGCCGCCGAGGCCGCCGGATGGTTCTTCGAGGTCTATTACGACGCCTATCGGCTCGGCGAGCATTACGGCGGCGGCGATCCCGCCTGGCTGCCGCCTGGCTATCTGACCGGCGGGACGATGGTTGGCGCGCATCATCACGAGCGCCTCTATCTGCTGCTGCATCGCTTTGAGACGGTGGTATTGATCGACGGGCAAATAGCCTTTGGCCCCACTTTGGAGCAGCTTGACGTGCCCCGGCTGGCTGTCTCCGGCTTTGCCGAAACGTATGCCCGCGCCTTTGAGACGCTGGGCCTGCCTCTGCCAGAAACGGCCATCGTTATCGACGCGCAGCCCCGGCGCGATCTGGCGGGCATCGATGCCTACCTCTACCCGGAGATTGCGGGCAGGCGCGCGGTGGGTCTAGAGATCAACTCTCTACGGGATGACGACTTGCCTCGCCTGGCGCGGGCTGGCCTGCGAAAGCTGCGCCCGCTGCTGCTAGGGCCACAAGGTCTAAATAGGTTGGAGAAGTTAGCTGTCGCGCCTCCCCCGTCGGCAAATGCATTTGCCGACGGGGGAGGCGCGATTGAAACTGCCAGCCCTGGTGGTCTTGAGGTACTTGACGCGCTGGACACACTCCAGCCGGATGATGATTTTGCGACGATTACGGAGCGCGTGGCGCGGCGCTGGCTGGAGCAGGGTTCCGGTGGCTGGGTGCTGGCCGACCCGACGGCAGTAGCCTCCTGGCTGCCCGATGCCTGGCGCGAGCGTCGCCTGGCGATCTATAGCAAGCCGCAGCGGCTGATTCTTCAGCGCCTGGAACACGAACTGCGCCAGAGCAAGGCTGCCGTGCTGGGGCGGCAATATGAGGATGGCGACTTTTTTCTGCTCTCTTCGTTCGGGCTGGCCTTCCAACTGATCGACCCCTGCCGCCCGCCGTTCCCCGTGCTGCGCCAGGCTGGGTATAGCTGGACAGCAGCCAGGGACGCTGGCGGTCTGGGCGCCTCACCCCCTGCCAGCGGGGACGCTGGCGGTACAAGCCCCACCTCTGCCAGCAGAGATGCTGGCGGTACAGGTAGCATGGGGGCTGAGCCAGATGACGAGCAGTTGCGCGCCTGGGCGCGCGAGGGGCGCGTGCTGGTTTCCGTCATCTTCTGGACGGGCATGATCCGTGAATTGGAGAACCTGCCGCGCGTGGTCGATCTGGTCGCGCTGACGCGCATGAAAGGCGGGCTGGCGCTGACCATCCCCGCGCTGGAATATCAGCCCGAAGCGCCGCTGGAACTGCTGCGCGTCCCATTGGAGCGCGGAGGTATCTTCCCCAACCTGGAAATCCTGCTGGCAAGCTGTGGGCTGGGCGCGTCGATTGAATCACGCATGCCCGCCGGGCGGCTAGCTGATTATTTGCAGGCGACCAATCGTGAACTGGAGCGCCTGGGCATCCCGCAGGCGTGGCGACCACAGGGGTGGTGGGCAACAATGGACCCGGAGATGCTCCCTTTGCCGCAGCCAAAACTGCCGATTACGCCAAAGCTGGAAAGACAGGCGCCATTCCTCCGGCTGCGTTACCAATCGCCTGCGTCGCTGGCGCCGTCTGCGCCGCCGCACCCGGCTGAAGACCTAACCTCGAAAATTGCCGCAGAGCGCTTTCCTGTAGCCACCTATCGGCCAGGGCTGAAGCGCCGCATGGGCGAGTGGGTGCGGGAACACGGGCTGCGCGCCTTGCTCGCGCCCTATCGTCCCTACGAGTTTTTTGCGCCTGGACCCATTCGCAAAGAAGTGGTTGAGGCCGTGCGCGGCGCCGGGCTGCGCTATATGTTCAGCAAGGCAGGCTTCGGGCGCCCGCCAACGGTTCTCTATCACGATGCAGATTTTATCGCCTTGAATTATACTGTTGGGCATTGGGACGGCTGGACGCCTTTCGAGACGATCAACAGCGTCGATGATCTGCGCCAGGCCGAGCGGCGGTTGCTCGCGGCGAGGCGTCCTGGCTGGCTGGTGGGGACGCTGGATACCTGCCTGTGGGCTTTTACCGGGCCGATCTGGGAGCGCGCCACTGGGCTGCGCGCGATTGCCGATTTCATGGCACAGGGCGGCGCTTCAGAACGTCTGATCAATGTCACCCCACATGTGGTTGCGCGCTATGCGCGGATGATCCAGGGATAAGGGCGCTCTGGCAGGATGGATATGTGGCTGGCGTCTCTGGCGTCTGATAGTACGCCGGTCTGGGAGGAATTACTTTCATGCAATCGCTCAAGCAGTATTTTACACGCTTTGTTCATTTCATCAGAGGCCAGGACGTTCGTAACGACCGGGACCAGATCAAGCGGTTTGTGACCATTTTGGGTCTGGCAGCCCTCCTCGGTGTGCTGCTCTCGCCGCTGGCGATTCTGGCGACGCGCAAGGACGGCGGCTCTGGGCAGGCGCTTGTGCCTACCGCTTCTGTTGGTGCTGCAACCACATTGCCGGGGCAGACGCCTACCTCGCCGCTCCCAACTCGTCCGGCCACGTCTGTCGGGCCGGTGAAAGGATTGACAGATAATCCAGCCTACCAGTGGTGGCGCTGGCCTAATCATGCCCAGCCAGATAGCTGGTGGGGAGATGGGCAGAATGCCCAGACGTTGGGCGCCCAGATCAGTTTGATGCAAGAATTAGGCGTGAAGCTCTTTCGCCCTGAACTTGTCTGGTCCTTTGTGGCTCCGACCGTGCCCGGCGGTACCTCCTATGATAGCGCGACGGCGCGCAACCCGAACTGGAGCGGCTATCATTGGGATACCTTTGATCGGATCGTGCAGCTTACGCAGGCCGCCGGCATTCAACTGGACCCAATGGTAGTCTATACGCCCGATTGGGCCAGCGGCGTCCGAACCACTACCAGCAGCGGTCCCAATGACCCTCCGCAGTCTGCCCAATATTTCGGCGATTTTGTCTTTGCCGCCGCCACACGCTATAAGGGCGAGATTCATTACTGGGAGATGTGGAACGAGCCGGATTACGCGCCGCACACCTGGAATGGCACATTCCAGCAATATGTAGATGTAGTCCTCAAGCCAGGATACCAGGCGGTGAAGCAGGTGGACCCAACGGCGCAAGTAATCGTGGGGGGGCTGGCTGGCCCCACGATGGGAAAAATCTATGCAGCCGGTGGTGGTCCCTATTTTGATATTGGCAGCTTTCATGCCTACCTTCCGGCAAGTGGTGGGGATGCCGCCGAGATGGACAATATTCGCGGCACGATGAACCAGAATGGAGATAAAAATAAGCCGCTCTGGATGACCGAGTTTGGCTACCAGGCGTCTAATGCGACTTCTGAGGCGGCGCAGGCACAGCTCATTCGATCTGTGTATGCTGGATTTAAGCTCCAGGCCATTTTCTTCTATCAACTGCATGACACCAGTGTCTACGATCCCGGTGGCGTTGCTATCAAAGATGCTACCTGGGGGTTGGTGAGCCACGATCTGTTGCAATTCAAACCAGGGTTTGATGCCTACAAAGCCGCTGTTGGGGGAAGTCTCCCAGGTTTTGCCCTGGGTTCGCCGGGCGGGACGCTCTCCCCTGCTGTGTCAGGCATCTGGTCGGCTGCGCAGGATATGGCCTTGCCAGATCAACGTCAACGCACCAGGCCATCTCTGGCGCGGAGATGACAGCGATGCCGCGCTGGCGAGGACACCGCTGGCTGGCCGACCTCTGGGGGGTGCGGCCAGCGCTCTGGCGTCGTGGGCTGCCCCCGCTGAAGGGGCTGACGGATAATCCAGCCTATCAGTGGTGGCGCGACCCTGCGGTGCTGCAACCCGATAGCTGGTGGGGGGCGGCGCAGAACGAGGAGACACTGAGCGCGCAGGCGCATCTGATGCGCGAATTGGGTGTCCAGCTTTTTCGTGTCGAACTCCCCTGGCGCGCTCTGGCGCCGGAGCGCCCTGGGGGTACGCGCTATGATTCAATAGCGGCGCGCGATCCTGCCTGGCCTGGCTACCGCTGGGATCGTCTGGACCTGATTGTCCGGTTGACAGAAGGGGCGGGCATTGCATTGATCCCCCAGGTCGTTTTTGCGCCGGAATGGTCCAGCGGCGTGCCTGCGACTAAAACCGGCGGCGGCGCCACCGCGCCACCTGCCGCGCCGGAGCATCTGGCCGATCTGCTGACGGCCCTGGTGGAGCGCTATCGCGGGCGCGTGCGCGTTTGGGAACTCTGGAACGAACCCGATCATCCGCATGCCTGGAGCGGGACGCTGCGCCAGTATGTTGATCTGATCCTGCGCCCTGGCGCGGAGGCGATACGCGCGGCTGATCCTACCTGCCGAATCGTGCTGGGCGGCCTGGCGGATTATCGTAATCTGGCGGCTCTCTATGAGGTGGG
>Ga0070730_10004800_pt1 | contig 11762 bp, 13 predicted proteins | sample Coa_R1_3_FD_66447 | JGI IMG/M metagenome (GOLD analysis project Ga0070730, IMG submission 66447) | Surface soil microbial communities from Centralia Pennsylvania, which are recovering from an underground coalmine fire - Coalmine... | ecosystem: Environmental > Terrestrial > Soil > Unclassified ... | reverse complement strand
GCGTTCAGCTTCTCGCCATCCTGGAACTGCACGCCATCGCGGATATGGATCACCAAATGCGTCGGGTCTTTCCACTCGTACCCTGTCGCAAGCTGCGGCACGATGTTCAGCTTCGCATCGATATCGAACAACTTGTCGCACATGCCCGCGAACACGATGCGTCCGACATACGAGGACCCCAGCGTCGGATCGAGCAGATCGGGATCCTCGCGCAGACCAACATGCAGGATGCGCTCCTGCGCCATCGCCGGCGCAACCAGCCACAGCGCACACAACAGACCAAACGCAAAGCGGCGCATCCTTTTCCCTCCCTGATCGCGCATCTTGCTCTAAACCGGTGCCACCCGGCCTCGCGTGATATCGGCGTCGATGATGCTGCGATCCAGCGTGCCCGACGGATTGTCCCGGCCAGGCACATGCCGCCGGAAGATCGCAAAGCGCTCCAGGCTGACCCGGTACAGCCGCCGCAGCTCCGCCAGCGGATCAGGATGATCGTCCGCGCGGATATCCAGATCAGGATACGGATCGCGCGTGCAGATCTTCAGCGCCGCCGACTGCTTGCCGCGCTTATCGCCTCCCGCGGCCTCGCCGGCCTCCAGCGCGTAGATCAGCCGCTCCGCCAGACTGCCACCCGACCCGAGATACGCCTCCAGGGTCCGCTGCACGACCAGCGGCCCGGCCAGCATATTGCCGGCGACCGACACATCCGGGCCGCGCGCATGTCCTGCCCATACCACACAACTGGCTCCCGTGTGCTGCGCGATCCGCCCATCGGCTCCAAGGATATGGAACTGTCGCTGATCCGCCCCCGGATCTGCGCCGACCAGCGACGCCAGCACCACGTCGGGCGCCTCGCCGGCGCGCAATTGCGGCATCGCCTGTACGGCGTACGCCGGATTGACCAGCGCCTGGGTGGACAGGGCAGCGATCCCGCCCTCCACATGGTTGCAGATTGCGCCCACGGCAAAGAATCGCGAGGCGACAGCGGCGCCCAGTGCGCCTGTGGCGGGATCACGTGCGAGGATCGAGTAGGTCATGGCAAGGCGCGCAGGATAGCGCCGAACATCCGTCCCGTCATGGCCGGCCCCGACCCACGCATTTCGTCAGACAAACGCCCCTCACATATTCAACATGGCGCCCACCAGCGCCCCTTTCGCCGTGGCATTCATCGGATCCTTGGCAAGGAACACGTCGCCGATCTCGACCGGCAGGTCGATCGCATCGATCGCCGACTTCAGCCGCGGCAGGAAATTGGCCGCCATCGTCGTGCCGCCGGCGCAAACGATCGGCACGGCCCCATTGAAACGCGGCAGCTTCTTCGTATCCGACATCGCCGCCTGCAACGCGCTGGCCGCGGTGTCGATGACATCGGCATAGTAAACGGACAGCGCCCGATCGATCGACCGCTCCGCCGTGTCGTTCAGCGTAAACCCGCTCTCCGCCGAATTCTCCTTGTGCAGGCGCACCGTCGCCGGCGTCTCGCCGGTAACCGACGCGGCACTCTGATCGATGTAGTCACCAGCCCGGTCGGTCGCGACCGTCAGCACCGGCAGCCCCAGATACGACACGCAGATATTGCACATACCGCCGCCAAAACTCATGCCGATGCCAGTGAAGTTGGCGTCCTTCAGCTCGGAATAGACGACGGCCAGGCCTTCGTTCACCACCTGCGCCTGATAGCCCAGTTTCTCGCAGATGCTCTGCACCGACCGCTCATGGAAGATCAGGTCGGTGTCGCGGTCCCGCGGCGCGCTTGGGACACTGAGGCAGATCTTCTCCCCCTCGCCGGCCCGGCCGCACAGGCGATTGAGCAGCAGCTCGATCATCTGCACATTCTTTGGCTCAGCCGGATTGAGCATGCCGCCCAGCATCGGACGCCGTGTGTCGCCATCGAGGAACTTGGCGAACTCATCCGAGCGGTTGCCATACGCGTAGATACGGCCGTTCTCCACCTGATGCAGGATATTCTCGCGTGCCAGCATCTGCTCGGTCATCTTGCTGTACGGGATATCCACGAATGCGTTGAGCTGCGGCGTGAAGTGCACCATCTGCCCGTCCAGCGTGGCAAGCACGATGCGGCTCGTCCCAACGTCGAGCCCTTTGACCGAGCGTGTCGAATTACCTGCGGTCTCCATGAGGAAGTCTCCTGATCGGGTGCGCGAAGATGATCGATTGGCACGGCGGGTGCGCATGCGGGGAGCCGGCACAAGGCTGCCGCGCGGGGCATGGACCAACGAAATCAAAAGCCCAGCTCATGGAAGAACCGGCTCAGACGCTGGCGCACCGTCGGCCCCTGTCGCGGGAGCAGCAGGGGCTCGCGCAGCCAGTCAGTCCGATCGTTGGCCTCAAGCTTGTTGATCAGGTCAACAATCCATGCCGACGGCATGTCGTCTGTTGCCGTATCCGCCGCAGGAGTGTCCGTGTGCTGTTTCTCCAGGCTCCGCAGCAGCATAAGCAGTGCTGGCCGAAGTTCGGCTTTCAGCGCGCCCTTCACGTCGCGGAGCATGGCGGCGCGCTCCATCTCAAGCGCGGCGCGGTCAGCGGATTGCGCCTGGCCGCGCTCGATGATCTTCAGCAGGAACACCACGCGTTCGTTGAGCTGCGCGTTCTCGGCGAGCAATCTCTCGGTTTCAGAGTCGCGCAGGTCTGTCACGGCCGTCGCGCCGGCCGCCCAGTTCCGCGGATAACTGACGACGTTTGGCGCTCTGCTGCCATTGCCCGAACGGCGGCCGACAACCTGGAATGGTGCGGCGCGCCCCGCGCCGCGATGCGTTTCGCGCAGCGCGACGACGATCTCTTCCATCGTCGGTTCCTGATTGGCGCGTTGCACCATGCGCACAAGCTGGAGCGAAAAGAGTCAATGCATGGTTAACGCGATGACCGCGCTGCAAGGATTGAATCGCTGCCGCCAGAGTCTGGTGAGATTTGGTCGAGTAACGCGTCGCGCCACCGCTGCAGTCAGCGAGTTGTCAGGCCCTTACCGGCAAGGACAGGGTAGCCCATCGTCCTGGCCCCGAAAGCACCGCAGACTTTTGCGTGTTCTGCGCGCTTTGCAGTTCCATCGCCGCGCTCCGCGAAACCAGGGTAACTGCAACCCAAACTGAGTTCATCGCGCTTTAGGCGAGCTGCGGCTTGTACCACCCCGGCTTGCGCTTCTCGCGGAATGCCGTCGTGCCTTCCCGTCCTTCTGCCGACTGCCGCTGCGTCCAGCCTTCATGCGCAAGCAGAGCAACTTCGCGCTCGTTCACCAACCTGCCATTGGCGCCGAGCACCGACAGCTTCGTCTTCGCGATCGCCCCAGGCGCGCCGAGCATGATCGCGTCCAGCACCGCAGCCAGCCGGGCATCCATTCTGTCCGCAGGAACCACCTCATGCACCAGCCCGATTTGCAGCGCCTCGTCAGCACCAAAGCGCTCTCCGGTCAGCGCGTAGCGCCGCGTCTGCCGCAAACCGATGGCATCGACCATGTAAGTGGATATCGGAGTCGGCGCGATACCATGACGCACTTCGCTGATGGCAAAGATCGCATCCGGCGTCGCCAGCGCCAGGTCCACACAGCAGGCGATGCCGACCCCGCCGCCAAAACACGCGCCATGAATTACGGCGATCGTCGGCTTCGGCAACTCGTTCAACGTCTTGCTGAACCGCACCGTGACGATGGAGGCGACGTAATTCTCCTCCGGCCCCTGGCGCGACAGCCGGTTCAGCCAGTTCAGGTCGGCACCAGCCTGGAAGTGTTTGCCGGCGCCACGGATCACCAGTGCCCGCACCGTTTCACTGTTGGCAATGTCCTGCAGTGCTCCGGTGAGATCGCGCAGCAGATCCTCGTCGTACGCGTTCGCCACTTCCGGGCGGTCCAGGGTCAGCGTGGCGATGCCGCGCGCGTCGGTCACCAGCGAAAATCGACTCATGGTCCGGCAACCTTCGCAGGATCGGTGTTGCTGCCACAGACCACCACGCCGACACGCGCTCCGGCCGGTGGGACGAACGCACCGCTCAATACCGCCGCCAGCGCCGTAGCGCCGCCAGGTTCGGCGATCAGTCGCAGCCGATCCCAGATGAACCGCTGCGCCGCCACGATGGCCCCATCGGGCACCAGCACCGCGCCGGCAACATAACGTTGCGCGATCGGGAACATCAGGCCGCCAACCTGGCGAGCGCCAAGACTATCGGCAGCGACGCCGCCAACGGGCGCCTCGACCGGCCGGCCGTTGCGCAGCGCATCGTGCAACGCCGGACAGCCCTCCGGTTCGACGCTGATCACCTGAGCGCTGCCCGCGTACCAGGCAGCGACACCACCAATCAGCCCCCCGCCACCGGTCGCGACCAGAATGTGGGTCAACTCGGGCGCATCGTGCTCGAAGTCCCGTCCGACAGTCCCCTGTCCCGCCAGCACGTCGGCATGATCATAGGCATGCACCTCCAGGGCGCCGATTGCCGCCTGGCGATCGCGCGACGCAGCCAACGCCTCGGCATAGGTCGCGCCGGTCTGCACCACTTCCGCGCCATAGCTCGCGATGCGCGCCACCTTGGTGGGCGGCGTCAGCGTGGGGACGTAGATTTCCGCGGGCACGCCCAGTGCCCGGGCAGCGTAGGCCACCGCCGCGCCATGGTTGCCGCCCGAGGCAGCGATCACACCAGCCTGCGGCAACTCCGCCGATAGCAGACGATTGAACGCGCCACGCGGCTTGAAACTGCCAGAGTGCTGCAGCAGCTCCAATTTCAGTGTCACAGGATATTCAAGACCCGGTTCCGCCGCGCTCAGGCGAAGCAATGGCGTGTCGCGGACGTACTTTGTGATCCGGACAGCGGCGGTTGCGATATCGTTTCGGCTGATCATGGCAGGCGAAGACGCTGGCACTTCCCTCGCCGCGCCACAAGCCACTTCCTTTCCGCCGCACATCGGCCCAGATTGCCAGACCATGCAGATGCACGGGAGCTGCGCCAGTCGCTCGGGCGATGGCGTGCTACTGATCGGTCCGCCGGGAGCCGGCAAGTCGGACCTGCTTTTGCGTCTGCTCGCCCGCGGCTTCGAACTGGTCGCGGATGATCGGGTGGAGATCCTCGCCGGCATCGCACGAGCAGCACCATCTCTGGCGGGACTGCTGGAAGTACGTGGGTTGGGCATCTTCCAGATGCCGCACGTCAAGGCGGCGCGTCTCGCGCTCGTTGTGGAACTTGGCAGTCAAGGGGATCGGATCCCGGCGCCATCCAGACATCGCGCGCTGGGATTGCCGCTGGTTCGCATCGATCCATGGTCCCTCTCCGCACCCGAACGCGTCGGCCTGGCGCTCGACTGCGCGCTGGGTCGGGTCAGCCAGGTCGCCGGGGCGTTTGCCGCATGAGCACTGCGCAACGCCGCCGGGTGGTTCTGGTCACGGGTCTCTCCGGCGGCGGCAAGGCATCCGTGCTGCGTGAGCTGGAAGATCTCGGCTACGAGACTGTCGACAATCCGCCCCTGCCCATGCTCGACGAGATGGTGAGCCGCAGCGACCGCAATCTCGCTATCGGAGTCGACGCCCGTACGCGGGGTTTTGACCCAACCCTTGTCCTGGACGCCAGGGAGCGTCTCAGGGGCAACCCCTCGTTGTTGCCGGAGCTGGTTTACACCTGGGCCGACGAAACGACGTTGCTGCGACGTTATACGGAGACGCGGCGCCGGCACCCCATGGCGCCGCAAGGCAAGGTAGCCGACGGGATTGAACGCGAGATCGAGCTGACCGAGCCTTTGCGCAGCGGCGCCGATCTGGTCATTGACACGTCAGACCTGCCGCTCGGCTCCCTGCGGCGTCTGATTGATCGGAATTTTGGCGCGCAAAGCAACGCGGTCGAAACCCGTCTTGTCGTATCGCTGATCTCGTTCGCCTACAGGCAGGGCCTTCCGCGGGAGGCAGATCTGGTATTCGATTCTCGCTTTTTGCGAAACCCTCACTACGACCCTATATTGCGCGACCGGACAGGGTTGGACCCCGAGGTCGGGGCCTACATTGCGTCCGACCCCGATTTCGCGACATTCTTCGCCAGGATGGCTGAACTGATCGACATGCTCTTGCCCAGGTTCGTCCAGGAGGGCAAGAAATATGCAACGATCACGATTGGGTGTACAGGAGGCCGGCACCGCTCGGTTTATCTGGTCGAGCGGCTGGCCAATCGTCTGGCGGGTCGGATTGCTGCCGCCCAGGCGTCGGACGAAGCGGGCTTTGGTTGGCGGGTGCATGTCACGCACCGCGAACTGGCTCGTGAAGGAATGGAGACGGCCTACCTGACTGATCGGCTTGTGCCGAATGGGGATAGCGCCGAAGTGCATCGCGGTACCGCCTCACAGGCGGTGCCGGTTCAGGCACAGGAGGCCTGAGACAACATTATGGTTACATATTTGGCTCGAATCACCACGGAAGCCTGTCACCGAAAATGATCGGCATGGTCCTGGTGACCCACGGCCGTCTGGCCGAGGAGCTGCGTTCTGCCATGGAGCATGTGGTGGGCAAGCAGCGCAACGTCGATACGGTCTGCATTGGACCGGATGATGATGTCGACAACCGTCGCGCCGAAATCGAGGCGTGTATTACACGTTGCGACACTGGCGATGGTGTCGTCTTGCTGACTGATATGTTCGGAGGCACGCCTTCGAACCTCGCGATTTCCATGATGCAGCGCCACGGCGTGGAAGTGATCGCCGGCGTGAACCTCCCGATGCTGGTGAAATTGGCCAAGGTACGCTCGAAGCAGCCGCTGGCAGATGCTGTCTGCTGCGCCGAGGAAGCTGGCCGCAAGTATATCGCCGCGGCGTCGCACGTGCTGCAGAACTGCAATGGCAAAGCCAACGGCACCTGCGGATGACGCCGGACGACGGCGCGACGTCTCCCCAAGATCCGTCCTCTGACACCGCGCGCGTCCTGACGCGCTCCGTCACCATCACCAATAAGCGCGGCCTCCATGCCCGTGCCGCCGCCAAGTTCGTGATGGTCGCCGAGCGGTTCGATTCCTCGATCGATGTGTTCCGCGATGGCCAGTCCGTGCCGGCGCGCTCCATCATGGGCCTGATGATGCTCGGCGCCGGCAAGGGCGCCACTCTCGAGCTGCGTGCCGATGGCTGGGATGCGAAGGAAGCGCTCGACGCGCTGGTAGCGCTGATCGAGTCCGGCTTCGATGAGCAAGGCTAGCCCCCCGCCGCCGCAGCACAAGCGGATCAACCGTGCCCTGCCAGATGGCTCGCGGCCCGAGGTGCAATTCACCGGTCTTCCCATCTCGGCAGGCATTGCGATCGGGCCCGTGTTCCGCGCGTCCGAACCCGTCCCGCAGATCACCCATCACAAAATCCAGGCAGCCGACTGCGCTGGTGAAGGCGCGCGGCTGGACGCCGCTCTCGCCCAGTCGCGCAAGCAGTTGGCCAAGCTGCGCGGCCGGCTGGCCGTGCTGCCGGAAGAAAGCCAGCACGAGCTGGCACCGCTGATCGATGCATATATCCGCATGATCGGTCCGTCGCGGCTGATCCGGGGCGTGCGGCAGCGGATCGAGGAGCAGCTGCTCTCAGCCGAAAGCGCGGTCGTGGCAGAGACCGACGCGATCGCCAACGCAATCCTGGCTCGGTCCGAACCGGATATGCCGGCAGACGACCAGGCCGGCCTTTCGCGACGCGCCGACGAGGTCCGGGAAATCGGGCTGCGATTGGTGCGCAACCTGACCCGCTCCCCATTCCGCAGCTTTGCCGGCTTGCCGGAAGGGGCCGTGCTGGTGAGCGAGTCGTTGCGGCCCGCGGATGCCGCGTTGCTGGACCCGGCCCGACTGGCCGGCGTGGCAACGGAAGAGGGCGGCGAGGACGACCACACATCCGTCATGCTGCGCTCGCTCGGCGTACCGGCGGTGTTGGGCGCGCCTGGTCTTGCCCATGCCATCCAGCCTGGTGACGTCGCTGTGGTTGATGGAGTGGCTGGAACCGTCACGCTGAACCCTGGCTCCGCCACTTTGTCCGCCGCCCGCCGTGCCGTCACTGTATTCGCCCGGGAACGTCAGCGTTATGCCAAGCTGCGCCGACTGCCAGCGGAAACAGCCGATGGCGAGATGGTCGAGCTGCAGGCCAACCTGGAACTCCCGATCGAATTGCCCCTGGTGGCCCAGTCGGGTGCCGTAGGTATCGGCCTGCTGCGGACCGAGTTCCTGTTCATGAACCGCGAGACCGTGCCGGACGAAGACACGCAGGCTGAAACCTACCGTACCATCGTCGAGGCCATGAGTGGCGATCCGGTGGCGATCCGCGTGCTGGACTGGGGCGGTGAGAAGGACATCGAGGCCCTCGTCAGCGCCGGCATCGTGCCGGATATCGTCGATGTGAACCCCGCTCTCGGCTTGCGCGGGATCCGCATGCTGCTCCGTCACCCGGACCTGCTGGAAACCCAGTTCGCCGCGATCCTGCGAGCCGCTACCGCGGGACCGGTGCGCGTGATGTTGCCGATGGTGACCACGGTCGCCGAAGTGCGGGCCGCGCGGGAGACATACGACCGCGTAGCGCGCCGTCTGCGCCGCCGTGGCGAACGGCTTCCCGAGAAACTGCCGCCGCTCGGCATCATGATCGAGACGCCGGGCGCCGCTCTCTCGGCCGACGCCCTGGCACTGGAGGCCGACTTCTTCGCCATCGGCACCAACGATCTCACGGCCTACACGTTGGCCGTCGACCGCGCTGAAACCGCGGTTGCCGACCTGTATGACCCGCTGCATCCGGCCGTGCTGCGCCTTGTCCAGTTCGCGACCGAAGCCGCGCTCCGGATGCGCATGCCGGTTTCCGTTTGCGGCGAGATGGCGGCCAATCCCCGGCTGACGCCGCTGCTGCTCGGCATCGGGCTGCGCAGTTTCAGTATGACAACATCTGCGGTACCGCGCGTGAAGCAGATGGTACGCGCAGTGGAAATCGACGCGTGTGCGCGTTTCGCCCGCAGGGTTATGGAACAGTCCGATCCGGTGAAGATCGAGGAGCTGCTGGCAGGCTTCGCCTAGCAATCCTCGTCGAGGCTCGTCTCACGCGACTATGATCCTCTGCCGTCGCAGGAATCCGAGCAGCGGCAGCAGTGGCAGGCCCAGCACCGCCGAATGATCTCCCTCGATCGACGCGAACAGGTGGGCGCCCAGGCCCTCGACACGGTAGGCGCCCACGGTGCTGGTCACTGTGTCTCCCTCGGCCTCCAGATAGATTCGCAGAAAATCCTCACTGAAGTCGCGCATGGTCAGCCGAGGGGTTTCAGTATGCTGCCAGACCCGGCGCCCCTCAGCGTAACACACGGCCGCCGTGGCCAATTCGTGGGACTTGCCCCGCAGCGCCCGCAACTGGCGTGCGGCAGCATCAGCATCGTCAGGCTTGTCGAACCAGACACCGTCGCAGACCAGGATCTGGTCGGCGCCGATCACCAGGGCGTCTGGTTCCAAACGTGCTACCGCCTGGGCCTTCAGATCCGCCAGCAACAGGGCGACGGCGGTGGCATTCCCATCGGCAGACTGCTTGACCGCGGCCTCATCGATCCCCGACGGGCGGACTTCGAAAGTGAGGCCGGCGGCCGCCAACACGGCTCGCCTGGAAGCCGAGGCGCTGGCAAGGACCAGCCGGCTGCCAGCGCGCTGAAGCATCAGGTCTTGGCAACCGCATCGCGCTGGCGTCGTTCGTGCCAGGCGTCCATGAGTTGCAGCACCGTGGCCGCTGTCTCCTCAATCGAGCGTCGCGTCACATCGACCACTGGCCAACCTCGCCGGTTGCATAGCCGTCGCGCCCACAGCAGCTCCGCCTTGACTGCGTCCTCGTCGACATATTCGCCGCTGTTTTGCCGCATGATCCCAGCCGAGTCCCCTGCGGCAATCAACTTCAGCCGATGTCGACGAATTTCAATGAGCGCCTCCGCTTCCAGGGTCAGGCCGATGACCGGACACTCGACTGTGTCCATGCCATGTGGCTCAGGCAGGTTCGGCACCAGCGGGACATTGGCCGCCTTGATCCCCCGGTTGGCGAGGTAGAAGCACGTCGGCGTCTTGGAACTGCGGGACACACCGACCAGCACGACATCGGCCTCGGCGAGGCCTGGCTGGGCCTGGCCGTCATCATGCGCCAGCACATAGTGCATGGCGTCGATCCGGCGGAAATAGTCGGCGTTCAGTGCATATTGCCGGCCAGGCCGGGCGGCCGCCTGCTCCCCGAGATAGTCCTGCAGCAGGTTCATGACCGGATCGAGTACGTTTACCACCGGCACGTCCAGCCGCCGGCACGTGGTTTCAAGCTCTCCTCGCAGCGCGCGGTCCACCAAGGTGGACAGCACCGGTCCTGGTTCGTGTTCGACCCCTTCCAGCACCCGATGGAGTTGGAAGCGGGTTCGGATCAGGCTCCAGCGGTGATAGATGATGTGAGCCTGCTCGAACTGGACCGTCGTCGCACGGGCGATCGCGTTGAGCGTCTCGCCGGTGGCGTCGGAAACCAGGTGGAGATTTATGCGCGTTCCGGACATGGGCTGAGGATAGCGGGGATCATTTGAGCTGCCAGCACCCTGTTGCAGGAGAGTCGGGGATATTTCTGCTGTTTCCCGGTACGCCAAAAGGCTTCACCTGTCATGGAGGGGAAATGGGGACCACGCCAGATGATTTGTTGGATTCAACCAGATGGAGTGTGCGGTTCTCGTGGATATCGGCCGCGGAACTGACGGACAACTTACTCCACGTGATTCACAGGCCCATCTACCACAGCATCCATTCCTTTATTTTCCTTTCCTGTTAGGCAGTAGCTATGGAGAGAGCATCGAAGCCCCTGTTGCGAACACTCGGCGGAGAGGCGGTCTGGCCACCGCCTCTGTGGTTGATGCGTCAGGCCGGCCGCTATCTGCCGGAGTATCGCGCGCTACGCTCCAAGGCAGCGGACTTCATTGCGCTGTGCACGACACCGGAGCTGGCAAAAGAGGTCACACTGCAGCCAATCCGCCGTTATGGCTTCGATGGGGCGATCCTGTTCAGCGACATCCTGATGATCCCCTGGGCGCTTGGACAGGGCCTGGCCTATCGCGAAGGCGAAGGACCGGCCTTGCCGCCATTGCGCGACGCTGCGGCCTTGGCGGCATTGCGTCCTGACCGGGTCGCTACGGCAATTGAGCCAATTATGGAGACTGTGCGGCTCGTCCGCTCCGCGCTGACGGAGGAGGGATTCTCAGCGTGCTCGCTGATTGGCTTTGCCGGAGCGCCGTTCACCGTTGCCTGCTACATGGTGGAAGGGGGCGGGTCGCGCGACTTCGCCGAGACGCGACATCTGGCCTACACGCAGCCCGACCTGTTCGATCAGCTCACGGCCACGTTGGTGGACGCGACAGTCACCTACCTGTCGGCACAGATCAATGCTGGCGCCGAGGTGGCGATGCTGTTCGACACGTGGGCCGGCATCCTGCCGCCAAGACAATTCCGGCGCCTCGTGATTGAGCCGACACAGGCAATTGTCGCCGCGCTACGCCAGCGGTTTCCCCATGTGCCGGTTATCGGCTTTCCGCGGCTGGCCGGAATGATGATCGGCGAATACTGCATGGCCACGGAAGTCCAGGGCGTCGGCCTCGACACATCCATGGAACTTGGTCTTGCTGCGAAGGCCCTGCCTTTGCGCGTCGTAATTCAGGGCAATCTGGATCCATTGGCGTTGGTCGCTGGAGGTTCGGCGTTGGACGAAGCGGTGGACTCGATCCTCGGCGCAATGAAGAGCCGCCCGTTCATCTTCAACGTCGGCCATGGGATTGTGCCGCAAACCCCGACCG
>Ga0070730_10004799_pt1 | contig 11763 bp, 9 predicted proteins | sample Coa_R1_3_FD_66447 | JGI IMG/M metagenome (GOLD analysis project Ga0070730, IMG submission 66447) | Surface soil microbial communities from Centralia Pennsylvania, which are recovering from an underground coalmine fire - Coalmine... | ecosystem: Environmental > Terrestrial > Soil > Unclassified ... | reverse complement strand
CGGGCGCCCCCGCCGCGGCCGGCCGCGGGTCAGCAGCCAGGGGAGGGGCAGCAGCACCAGCCCGCCGATCAGCAGGATCCCCGGCGCGAGGGCGCCCAGGCCCGCGATCGCGGCCGGGTTCGGGAGCCCGTCCGCCGCACTGCCGGTGGGCGCGGCCACGCGCAACTGTCTGAGCACCGCTTCGACCAGGCTGCGTATGCTGCCGGGCACGACGCCGAGCACCAGACAGGCCAGCGCCAGCAGCCCCATCCCCACACGCATCCCGCGCGGGACTTCCGCCACGCCCTGCACGGCCGCGCCGGTGCGGGGCAACGCCAGGAAAGTCACGCCGAACGCCTTGACAAAGCAGGCGGCGGCCAGCCCGGCCGTCAGCGCCAGCCCGCCCGCCGCGATCAGCGCGGCGATCGCGGGGATGGGGGACAGCGCCGCCCCCGCGGTGAACAAGCCCTGGAAGGTCAGCCACTCGCTCGCGAAGCCGTTGAACGGGGGCAAGCCGCTGATGGCAATGGCCCCCACGAGGAAGCAGGCCGCCGTCCCGGGCATCCGGCGGGCCAGGCCGCCGAGGGCGTCGATCTGCCGCGTGCCCGTCGCATACTGGATGGCGCCCGCGCCCAAGAATAGCAGGGCCTTGAATAGGGCATGATTCAGCGTGTGGAACAGGGCGGCAAAGAGCGCTAGCCCGGCGAGCGCGGGCTGGCGCATGCTCAGCAGCAGGAGACTCGCCCCCAGCCCCAGCAGAATGATCCCGATGTTCTCAATACTCGAGTACGCCAGCAGGCGCTTCAAGTCCGATTCCATCAGCGCATAGAGCACGCCGAGCACGGCGGACACCAGGCCCAGCCCGAGGATGGCTTCGCCCCACCAGAGCGGGGGCGTGTCCCGGCCGCCGAAAAAGTCGAAGATCACGCGCACGAGCCCATAGATGGCGGTTTTGAGCATCACCCCGGACATCAGGGCCGACACGGGGCTCGGCGCGACGGGGTGCGCCCGGGGCAGCCAGATATGCAACGGAATGACGCCGGCTTTGGTGCCGAAGCCGATCAGCGCACAGAGGAAGATCCCGTCCCGGATGAGCGGAGGGAGCGGGGCGGCGGCGGTCCAGGCGGCGAAATCGAAGGTGCCCGTGGCGGCATAGAAGCCCAGGAAGGCGACCGTCAGGAAAGCGGTGCCGGTATGCGTCATGACCAGATAGATAAAGCCCGCCGCGGTGACCTGCGCATCGTGCTGGTCCGTCATCACCAGTAGATATGACACCAGCGCCATCCCCTCCCAGACAATCAAGAAGGCGAAAGCGTTGCCGGCGAGCACGACCAGGGCCATACTCAGCAGAAACAGGTTTGTGAGCAGGCCGAGCCGCCGGGCGGAGTAGTGCGGGTCATGGGCCACGTACGCGGGCGTGTAGATCGCGACCGGGACGCTGACGGCGGCGATCACCAGCAGGAAAAACGCGGCGAGCGGGTCCAGCCGCAGATCGAAGGCCGCAAAAGGCACCGGCTGCCAGAGGGGGAGCGCGGTGGTGGCCCCGGAGAGCAGCGTGCCGAGGGCGGCCCCGCCCAGACTCACGGCCCCGCTCCCCACCCCGAGCGCGGCGAGCGTCCGGCTCAGGCGCGGCCCGGGACTGAGCGCCGCCAGCAGGCCGCTGACCAACCAGAGGGCCAGGCCGGCGGCGAGGCCCGCCGGGATGAGTTGTGGGACGTTGCTGATCACCCGGCGGTGTCTCCTCTCCGCGCCGGTGCCGATTCCTCCATGACGATACTTTGCAGGTTCACCAGATGATTCTGGAACATGAACCGGGCCTGGTCCAATAGATCATACACAGCGCGATCCCGCACCTGATAGAAGACCGACGTGCCCTCTTTGCGGGCATCGACGATGTTCCGATTGCGCAGGATCGCCAGCTGTTGGGACATCGTCGAGGACTCGACCTGCAGCGTGCTTTGCAGATCCGTCACGGTGCGCTCCCCATCCCGGAGCAGTTCGAGAATCCGAATCCGGGTGGGATGCGAGAGCGCCTTGAACAACTCCGCTTTGAATTGCTGCAATGTGAGGGACACGGTGAGCTCCGTCAGTAACGGGTAATCTTCAAATCTTCAAAGCTACGGACCCAATGCGATTATAATAAAGCCCTTGGCGGCTGTCAAGAGCGCAGGCCCGGCTGCCGGGGCCGCGGGGCTGGCGGGCCGCGACCCGGTGCGCTATAATCAACCTAGCGAGTCTAATGCCGAGGGAGGGCCGGGGTGAGCGAGAAAACCATTCTCGTCGTCGACGACGAGCGCCCGATCGTCAATCTCATCAAGCTGTACCTGGAGAACGCGGGCTTCCACGTCGAGGTGGCCTACGACGGGACCGACGGCCTGCGCCAGGTCCGCGCCCTGCACCCGGCCCTGATCGTGCTGGATTTGATGCTGCCGGGCGTCGACGGCTTCGAGGTCTGCCGCACCGTGCGGCGCGAAAGCGACGTGCCGATCATCATGCTCACCGCGCGCACCGACGACGTGGACAAGATTGTCGGCCTGGAGCTCGGGGCGGACGACTACCTGGGCAAGCCCTTTAACCCGCGCGAGCTGGTGGCCCGCATCAAGGCCATCTTGCGCCGGGCCGGGGCGGCGCCGGCACCGCCTGAGGCCGCGCTCACCCTGGGCAATACGGTGATCGACCCGGCCCGGCGCGAGGTGACGGTGGCGGGAGACCCGGTCGTGCTGCGCAGCAAAGAATTCGACCTGCTCAAAATGTTCGCCCAGCATCTCGGCCTGGTGCTCGACCGCGACCGCCTGCTGAACCAGGTCTGGGGTTATGAGTATTTCGGCGACACGCGGACGGTCGACGTCCATATCGCGCATCTGCGGGACCGCCTGGCCGGCTCCTCCCTGCAGGTGCAGACGGTCCGGGGCTCCGGCTACAAGATGGTGCTCGACGACCCCCCGGTCTAGCCTGAGGCCCGCCGATGAGTAGCCTCCCCTCTCGCCTGATCGCCAGCTACGTGGCCGTCGTCCTGCTCGCCCTCTTGGTGGCCACGGGTGTGTACCTGGCGCGATCGCTCTCCTACAAGGAGGCGGACGCCTATGCCCAGCTGTCGACCAGCCTCTACCTGGTCACCCCCCAGATCGAGGATGCGCTCGTCCAGCAGCTGACCACGCAGCGCAAGACCCGGGTGCTCAGCGCCACCCTCACCATCCGCACCCAGCTGCTGACGATCGAGAATGAGGCCGGCCTGACCGCGGCCGAGAAGGAGCGCACCCGCGCCGCGCGTGCCCAGATCCGCACCCAGCTCCAGCAGATCGACCTGGCCCTGCTGGAGCCCCGGCTGCGGGCGCAAACCGTCGCCCTGGTCCGCCAAGATGTCGGCGCCATGCGCACGGAGCTCGGCCAGATCGAGACGCTGCTCGGCCCCCGCCCGGCGGGCGCGGCCGCGGCCCCGCTGCAGGCGGCGCTCGCCGGCATCCGCGCCAACCTGGCCCGGATCGACGCCGGCATCCCCGCCGCCCCGGCCCTGCAAGAGCAAGATATCCTCAGCGCCGCCAGCCATATCCCCAGCGAGTTGGACCGCACGAAATTCCGCCTGATTATCGTGGCCCGCGACGGCCACGTGGTGCTGGATAGCGCGACGAGCGGCAATATGCGCGGCGGATTCATCAATCATCTGCCCGCGGCGCTGATCCAGAGCCCCCCGCCCGCCGATCCGATCGAGGGCCAGTTGCCTGGCGGCGACGCGAACGGCCAGGCCTTGATCTACGAAGGGGCCCCGCCCCGCATCTTGCTGGAGGACGTGCCCAACCGGTTGCCGGTCAACTATTACATTTTGTTGGCGGAGCGCCAGCCCGTGTTTCTCGACGTCGTCGGCGACTTTGTCAAGCAATTCCTGGGCATCGGCGTGCTGGCCATCCTCGTCGCGCTGGGCCTGGGCTGGATCCTGGCCCGCTCGTTGACCCGGCCCATCGCCGCCCTGTCGGCCGCCACGCACGAGATCGCCCAGGGCCACTATGGGCACCAGGCGCCCGTGAGCGGCAGCCGGGAGATGCAGGGGCTGGCCACGGACTTCAACCGCATGGTGGCCGAGGTGCAGCGGACACACCAGGCGCAGCGCGATTTCCTGGCCAACATCTCCCATGACCTCAAGACGCCACTCACCTCGATCCAGGGCTTCTCCCAGGCCATCGTCGACGGCGTGGTGCGCGACCCGCAGGCCTTCCGCGAGACGGCCACGGTGATCAATGCCGAGGCCGTGCGTATGGCCCGCCTGGTCGCGGATGTCGTCGACCTGGCCCGGCTCCAGGGCGGGGCGACGGCGATCGAGCGCCAGCCGGCTGACGTGGCCGGGCTGCTCCAGCAGGCGGCCCGCAGCATGCAGCCGCAGGCCAGCGAGCGCCAGGTCGCGTTGCAGGTGGAGAACGGCGCGCTGCCCCTGGTGCCGGCCGATGCCGACCGGCTGCGCCGGGCGATCACCAACCTGCTCGACAACGCCGTGCGCCACACCCCGCCGGGCGGCCGTGTGGTGCTCGGCGCCCAACCAGTGCCCGGCGCTGTGCGCATCAGCGTGAAGGATTCGGGGTCCGGCATTCCCGCGGGCGACCTGCCGCGGATTTTCGAGCGCTTTTACCAGGTCGATAAATCCCGCGCCCCCCAGGGCCAGGGCAGCGGCCTCGGCCTGGCCATCGTGCGCGAGGTCGTGAGCGCGCACGGCGGCACGATCACCGTGCAGAGTGTGCCCGGCCAGGGCAGCGAGTTCGTGATTACCCTGCCGGCGACCTGATCAGTCACGACCGCTGGGGTGCTACAGGAGGTGCAAACGCCGATGGCCGACGCCAGCGAAGAGAGCCCGCCGCCCACCGCGGCGGCGAGTACCCCCCCGGCGCTGACGGGGGCGCAGGTCGCGGCCGCCGCCGCCGTAGCCGGCCTGGCCTTCACGGACGCCGAGCAGGCCCTGATGCTGGAAGGCTTGGAGGAGAAGCGGGCCGCCTACGCCCAGATCCGCGCCGTCCCGCTGCCGAATGCGCTGCCGCCGGCGTTCGTGTTCGACCCCCGGTTGCCCGGCACCCCACGCCCGCCGCCCCCCGCGGCCGCGACTGCCGTCCCGAGCGCGGCGCCCATCCCGGTGCCGGCCGATCTGGAGGAGCTGGCCTTCGCGCCCGTGACGCAGCTGGCCGCCCTGCTCCGTACCGGCCGGGTCAGCTCCGTGGCGTTGACCGAGATGTATCTGCGGCGCCTGCAACGCTACGGCCCGCTGCTCCATTGCGTGGTGACGCTCACTGCCGAGCGCGCGCTGGCCCAGGCCCGGCAGGCCGATGCCGAGCTGGCCACGGGCCACGACCGCGGCCCCCTGCACGGCATCCCCTGGGGGGCCAAAGACCTGCTCGCCACGCGCGGGATTCGGACCACCTGGGGCGCGGCTCCCTACCAGGACCAGGTGCCCGACCGCGACGCCACCGTGGTCGCGCGGCTGGACGCGGCGGGCGCGGTGCTCGTGGCCAAGCTGAGCGTCGGCGAGTTGGCCTGGGGCGATGTCTGGTTTGGCGGGACGACCCGCAACCCCTGGGATCTGGCGGCCGGCGCCAGCGGCTCCTCGGCCGGGTCCGCGGCGGCCACGGCGGCCGGGCTGGTCGGCTTCGCCCTCGGCACCGAGACCTGGGGCTCGATCGTCTCGCCCTGCACGCGCTGTGGCGTGACAGGCCTGCGGCCGACCTTTGGCCGCGTCAGCCGCCAGGGCGCCATGGCCCTCGCCTGGAGCATGGACAAGATCGGGCCGGTCGCCCGCACGGTCGCCGATTGCGCGCTCGTGTTCGCCGCTATCTCGGGCCCGGATGGTCAGGACCGCACGGTCGTCGACGCCCCGTTCGCCTGGGACCCCGCCCGCGATCTGCGCGATCTGCGGATCGGCTACGTCGCCAGCGCCTTTGCCGAAGAACACGACGGCCAGGCGCTCGACGCCCAGATGCTGGATCGGCTGCGCGCGCTCGGCGCGGTTCTGCAGCCTATCGCGCTGCCCGACTACCCGATCGCGGCCCTCTCTTTCATCCTGAGTGCGGAAGCCGCGGCCGCCTTCGACGAGCTGACGCGCAGCGACCGCGACGACCTGCTGGTGCGCCAGGAGGCGGATGCCTGGCCGAACGTCCTGCGCGAGGCGCGGCTGATCCCGGCGGTGGAGTACATCCAGGCCAACCGCGTCCGGACGCTCCTGATGCAGGAGATGGCCGCGCTGTTCGACTTAATCGACGTCTACGTGGCCCCGTCCTTCGGCGGCCACAACCTGCTGCTGACCAACCTGACCGGCCACCCGGCGGTCGTCGTGCCCAACGGCCGCACCCCGGACGGCGCCTGGAACAGCATCACCTTTACCGGCCCGCTCGACGGCGAAGCCACCGCGCTCGCGGTGGCCCACGCCTATCAGGAGGCCACGGGGTTCCACCACGCGCACCCCATCCTCCAGGAGACCCCAGCCCCATGATTACCTTAGACCAGCTCAACACTTTTGGCCAGGACTATCTGCCCGGCCTGATCGGCATCGAGATCCTGGACGGCGGCCCGAATACGCTGGCGAGCCAGCTGACCGTCCGGCAGGCCCTGCTGGCGCCCAACGGCTACCTGCACGCCGCCACGGTCATCGCACTCGCCGACACCACCTGTGGCTACGGCTGTATCCTGCAACTGCCGCCGGGTGCCACGGGCTTCACCACGCTAGAGCTGAAGAGCAACTTCCTGGGCACGGTGCGCGAGGGCACCATTAGTTGTGAAGCGACACTGGTCCACGGCGGCCGGACCACCCAGGTCTGGGACGCCCGCGTGCTGGACGCCGGCACCGAGCGCCTGATCGCCCTCTTCCGCTGCACCCAGCTGCTGATCTACCCGCGGAGCACGGGGGCGCAATAGGAGGTGGCGGCGTGAGGAATCAGCCGACGCGGGGGACGCAGAAACTGTTCAGCAAGCTGGTTTCGCCCGCCGGCGCGGCCCGGATGGAGGCGGAATCCCGGACGTGGGTTATCTGGCGCAGCAAGTGGGCAGCGTAGGTGGCCTGGAAACGATGTTCCACGGTAACCCGCCAGCCCAGTGGAACTGGACGGGGCGGAGCATCCGCAACGGTGTGGGTTACCTGGATGGCTCCCTGACTTACGCGGACGGCCGAAAAGGCATGGTGCATCTCAGCCTGCGCCAGGTGGGTAACGCGTGGAAGATCGCGGGTCTTCGCCTGAACCCTACCTAGCGGTAGATTGCTGGGCAGCATCCACCTGGAAGGAGATATGTCTTTGGGGCACCGCCTGGGTTTTCGTGACATCCTCATTCCGGACGTCGGTAGCCCCCGGATACAGTGGGGGATTCTGGGTGCTCATCGGTGGGCTAACCCGCAGGATCTGGCACGCCGCTAGCACTATGAGGATGCTAAAATAGAGTGCCGCTCTGATTCTTAATGGCATAGACGGTTCCAGCCGCGCAGCCCCAGACCGATTAGCCATACGCCAATAGCCACCCCCAGATAAGCAAACAGCATATGGGGCTCGCGGCAGGGATCGCCTGCGGCGGGTACGCCGGGTCCTGTTGGTGCCTGGCTGCGGCCTAACCACTGTAGATCGGCCGCGGCAGTCGACAGATCGGCTGTCCGGGTACATAGCGCGGTACTAAGCTCCGCCCCCTGTTGATACGCAAAAACCAGATAGGTTTGCCCGCTCTGGAATTCAAATCCACAACCGATACCCAAGCCACCTGTATGCACGACCACTTGCGCTTGATGGACTCCCTTCCAGGCAGCTGTCACATCCAAGACAACAGCGGTGGGGTCAAGGAAAGGGCGGGCTTGTGCCGTAGAGTTGTCCGGACTATGGCCGGTTACCTGAATAGCCCGCACCGTACCGCTGAAGACCGCAGCAGCCCCGCGGAAATCCTCCGCCAGCGGCGGAGGGGGCGCACACGAACACGCATAGGCATTCCGCGGCTGTAACGTGATGCCCAAGGTGCAGAGCAGCGAAATCGCCGTTATCCAGCGGGTTGTGTTTTTCATCAATTTACACTCCATCATTATCTTGGCCCTTTTGGGCAGTGGCTATCGGGGCGGGGCTTGCCCAGGGAGTCCCATTAATGTTAAGATGGTGTGTTTTATTAGCAGAAAGCATAAGATCTGTCATTCTGAGCGCAACGAAGAATCCGCTGGAGCGTGTGCCCGCGTCCCCAACGGCGTGATCAGGGCGGTCACGCCCGGGCGGCACGGGACCGGGCCCGCCGCCCCCGATCCGATCCGCGAGGCAACGGATTCTTCGCTGCGCTCAGAATGACAAATTCTTTAATATCTTTGCTAATTTTTATTTCTGAGAACGATGCCACACATAGTCTTGCTGCGCCATGCCCGCCTCCGCTATTCAGGAGCGTAAGTTTGCAACAGGTTGGCGGCCACCCCGTGTAGCGGTGGGGCTTGCCCCGCCTGGTGGGGAGCGGGTGAGGTGGCCCACCAGGCGGGGCAAGCCCCGCCGCTGCAGCCCCCACCAGCGTTGCTGGACTATTTTCTGGGGCGGCCTTATGGCGTGGTTGTTATGGCTGCCTGTAACTCGTCCTCAAACCGCGCGAGGGTCCAGCCCCAGTATCGTCCTAATCCCCCAAAATCTATCTGGCTGCCGCTGACCCCATAGATCGATTCCTGCCAGTCATCCTCGATGGGCAGGAACACAATATAATGCTCGCTACCCAACTCGGCCCGACGCGCCCCACAGGTGTCCCCCGACATGGTGAGTCGGTCGCCCGCAAAGTCGGGTGGTTTCTTGTACCATTTGCGTACCTTGACCTCGTAGAACCGATTGCCCCCCGATCCATATGTGCCCCCGATCGCCACGTCCGCGATATATTGGGCCCGCCGTGCGCGCGCCACCAGGCTAGCAAAGGTCGCCGCGGGGGCTGGAGTCGGCCCGGGGTCCGTCGGTACCAAGGCGCCCACTTGTGCCCCAAAGCGGTCGCTGCGTTGGCCGTTTATCCAGGGCCGTTCCGGCGTTACCATACGCCCCGGCCGGATCGGGAATATTCCTGCGGCTCCGTCCAGCAGGGTGTAAAAATCCGGGAAGGCCGCGCACCACCCCCCTGTCGGCGTACCGGTCTTTAAGAAGAGCAGGTAGCGATCCGCCCCATCGGTTAACCGCGCCCGCTCGGCAGGCGCCACGAATATTCCAATCGTATCCAACGCCGTGGTTTCGAGCGGCAGGATCGCGTCCTTGCCGAACCCCTCAAGATAATCTGGGCGTTTCAGCCAGCGCACGACGTGCGCCTGCACCCAACTCGTGGCCTTGGCGGGATGACTCGGTACGGGCTGTACTTCGGCAATACCTGCTGCCCGGTCCACCAGGGAGGGCAGGGTCCATGTCGGAATAGGCCCGGACGCGATTGCGCCCGTGGGCGGCGCGGGCGGGGTCTGCGTAGGAGATCCCATGCCCGGCGCCGTAAGCGCCGGGGTTGGGCTCAGCGTTGCGCGTACTGTGGTGGTTGCTTTCGCGGCGACCAGCGAATCGCTAGCACTAACCGGCGCCAATACGGAAGGGATCGGAGTCGCAGGGGCGCTGCTGACACCGGGGGTAATGGACTCTTGGAGCTCATCACAGGCAGTTACTACGATAAGTGCGATTAGGAGGAGGGTAATCACTACAGTAGGGACAACAGGAATGCGCACCGTGGTGTCCTCCCTTGGTCACAGGCTGAGGTTGAGGAAGGATTCGACCACGCGGGGCTCGAAGTGGGTGCCGCTCAGGGCGCGCAGGTGGCGGCGGACCTCGTGCTCGGGCCAGGGCGGGCGGTAGCGGCGGCGCGAGCGCAGGGCATCCCAGACGTCGACCACGGCGAAGATCCGCGCCGCATCCGGGATCTGCACCCCCTTCAAGCCGCGCGGATAGCCGCCGCCGTCCCAGCGCTCATGGTGGCAATAGGGGATGTCGAGCGCCGGGCGCAGGAAACTGATCGGGGCCAGCAGCTCGTAGGCGTAGATCGGGTGGTTGCGCATGGTCGCCCACTCGTCCTCGGTCAGCGGGCCGGGCTTGAGCAGGATCGAGTCGGGGATGCCCATCTTGCCGATATCGTGCAGCAGGGCGCCGCGCCGCATATGGACGAGATCGTCCGAGGCGACCCCCAGCGTGCGGGCCAGGCGCAGGGTCACGTCGGTGACGCGGCGCGAGTGGCCCTCGGTTTCTTCGTCGCGCAGATCGAGGGCGCGCGACCAGCCCTCCAGGGTGGTATCGTAGGCCAGGGCCAGCTCCAGGTTGGAGCGCTGGAGATCGTCGAACAGCCCCGCGTTGTCGACGGCCAGGGCGGTCTGCCCGGCCAGGGTTTCCAGAAAGTCGAACCACTCGGCGTCGGGCTCCAGCGGCGCGCGGTGGAAGAGCTCCAGCACCCCCTTGACCTGGCCCTTGGCGATCAGCGGCACGCCGTAATAGGCGACCATGTCGGCGTGCTCCAGCAGCGGCGAATGGGCCAGATCCTCGGCCAGGGCCAGGTTCGGGATGCGGATGATGCGGCGCTCCAGCACGGCGCGCCCGGCGGTGCTTTCGGTGAGCCGCACCATTAGCCCCCCGCCGGCGCTATGCGGGAAGCCGCGCTCGGCCGTGTAGGCCAGGGTTTGCGTGCGCGCGTCGAGCAGCAGCACCGCCGCCGCGTCCACCGCCAGCTGCCCGAGGACCTGCTCCAGCACGACGCTGAGGGTGACCCGCAGATCCAGGCTGGCGCTGATCGTCATATCGACCATGCGCAGGGAGGCGATGCGCGCGAGCTGGCGCTGGCGTTGCTCTTCCGCGCGCGTGCGATCCGTGTTGTCCCGGGCGTTGACCACGATGCCTTGCACGAAGGGGTTATCCAGCAGGTTATTGACCACCGCGTCGAGTACGCGCCAGCTCGTGTCGTGGTGCTGGAACTGGAAGGCCATGCCGGGCAGCACCCGGGGATACTGCTGCAGGTAGGCCAGCAACTCGACGAACTCATCCCACTCGTGGGGTGGCAGGAAGGCGGCGAGGGGCCGGCCGACCAGCGCCGCCGGGGCGTAGCCGACGACGCGCTCTGTCGAGGGGCTGGTATAGGTGATCACGCCGGTCGGGTCGAGGACCAGGATCAGATCGGAGGCGTGCTCGATCAGCGCCTGCACCCGCTGCTGCTGGTCCTGCAGGGCCTGCTCGGCCGCGCGGCGGGCCCGGCGCTCCTGGGCCTCGCGCAGCTCGCGCGCGATGGCCGGCAGCAGGCGCGCGGTGTGGCTCTTGAGGATGAAATCATGGGCGCCCGCCTTCAGCGCCGTAACCGCGGTTTCCTCGCCGACGACCCCCGAGACGATAATGAACGGCAGGTCGAGGCCGGACTGGTGGGCGATTTCGAGCGCGGCCAATGCGCTGAAGCGCGGTAAGACGTAATCGGCGATGATCAGGTCCCAGGGCTGCCGGCTCAGCGCCTCGCGCATCGCGGCCGCCTGATCCACCCGCTCGGTCGTTAAGGCATAGCCCCCCAGGCGCACTTCGCGCAGCAGCAAGGCGGCGTCGTCCGCCGAGTCCTCCACGAGTAACAGGCGGAGTGGGGTCGCTTTCTCCTCCATGAGCGCCTCCCGCGCTAAAGCGTGCAACACACTGTAGGATCGCTCACCCGGCACCTCGCATCCGCGGCGACCCCCCACGCGCACCCGGCGAGGCCGGCGGGTGCTGGGGGCGGGGGTACGCTCATTATAGCATCCCCCCTGGCCGGCTGCAATGGGCTGGCGGCCCGCCCCATGGTCCAGGTCGGTCCTCCTCCACCACCTCCACCCCCTTTAGGGGTGGAGGTGGTGGAGGA
>Ga0070730_10004798_pt1 | contig 11764 bp, 16 predicted proteins | sample Coa_R1_3_FD_66447 | JGI IMG/M metagenome (GOLD analysis project Ga0070730, IMG submission 66447) | Surface soil microbial communities from Centralia Pennsylvania, which are recovering from an underground coalmine fire - Coalmine... | ecosystem: Environmental > Terrestrial > Soil > Unclassified ... | reverse complement strand
AACCTGTCGCGGCAATGACGGCACTGTTGTCGCGACAGGTTCTGGAATCGCAAACGGTTTTCCAAATTCCGAGCGTCAAAAAACGCCAGAGCGGCAGATCGAGAGCAAGTCCGTCTCGAAAGACGTTAAGAATTCGTCAGTCCTACCGCCTTGAAACCGCCTAGCTGCTCTCGATTTCAAATTGCTTGATTATTCGGTAGCATTCACAAACGGCCTCTTCTAATCCCTTTCGGTCCAAAACCTTCACTGCACCATATTGATACTGGATCAATCCGGCTTTCTGCAGGATCTTGGCGGCAATCGTGACGCTTGAGCGTCCTGTTCCCAACATGCTGGCGAGGAATTCGTGAGTGAAAGGCAGAATGCTGGAGCCTACCCTGTCCTGGCTCATTAGTAGCCAACGGGCAAGGCGTTGCTCGATTTCGTGAAATCGGTTGCAAACGGCGATCTGCGATATCCGAAGAGATTGGAACTTCACATAGCGAGCCAGTCGGAATCGAAGGTCCGGGGCCTGCGGCAGGATTTTTTGCAATATCTCACCTTTGACCTGGAAGCCTTCGATTGCCGGCTGGGTTACCAGCCGGAAAGGGCACCAATTCTGTCCAACGCTCAGAGATTCTCCAGCAAACCCCGCCTTCGTTACGGCTCCGACTTCAAGGCTCTTGCCGTCGCTGAGTTCAGCAACGATGCACACCATGCCGGTATTAGGGAAATAAGCGTACGGGAGCGTGTCGCCAGGCTCATGAATGCTCTCGTAGTCCTTCGTTTTTATTGGCTCAAGATGAGGACGTATTAGGTCGTATTCGCGATCAGGAATTCGCGAAAGGATCAGATTCTGTACGGCTAGCCGTTTGCCGTTCGTCTTTTTTGATGTCGGCGATGGCCGGGTGGTCCGACTCGAATTGTGTTGTTTACCCGTGTCTAGCAACCCCCTTTTCGCGAACTACGCCCTTTGTGGATGCGGGCGCTGTGTTCTAAGGATTTCGGCTCACAACCTCATTTTTTTCTGGAAGATACCTGACATCAGAGTACACCGTGCGGCAAGACAAGCCTTGTGTCGTATCGAACATTGTTTTTCGGGCGAGTAGCCCTAAAATTTCGGTATGAAAGGTGAACATCTAGAGCGTTGGCGTGAACTCGCTGCCCGCGTCGCAAAAGAACAGGATCCGAAGATATTCGACCAGCTCGTCAAAGAACTGCTGCAGGAACTAGAACTCAAAACCGAGCGCCTCCATTCAATGCAGTCGCCCCAACAGCAGAAACCAACGAGTGCAGCCAATTAGCGTTCTGGATCATGGGAGACTCCGTCCGATTTGCAGCGAACTTTGTGCGACGTCGAACCTTGAAACTCGCTGCGTTCGTCTTAAAATTCCCCTACCCATAGTCGGGGAGTAGCCTTCCATCTCCAGCGTGGGGCTGGACTTTACGAGACTTGAGGACATTGAGGTATGTACGCCAATGCTTCGCGTCCGTCCTGGCTTAAACGAGTCACCTTAGATTGGACGGAGAGCCAACTATTCCGGCGCGGGAAGTTGGCGCGCTATGGCATTGCCGCGATTGCTGCTATCGCCGCTTTAGCGCTCCGTAAGGCTCTAGACCCGCTACTCGGGCAGCACAATCCATACCACACTGCCTGGCTCGCTATTGCATTTTCCGCCTGGTATTGCGGCTTCGGACCTTCACTTCTTACCCTCATAGCGGAGGCACTGGGAATCTGGTACTGGTTCCTGCCTCCGCGTGGAAGCTTCCGTCTCAAAGACACGGGCGATATCTACGGGATTTTAGGGTTTTTGGTCATTGGCACAGTCCTCGTATTCTTGGGTGAAGTACACCGCCGTGTCGCCTACGAGAAGGCGGCGGCGGAAAAACGTGCGCGACGTGCCAGTGAATTGTTCGCGACTTTCATGGATAACAGTCCGGGCAGCGTGTTCTTGAAGGATGAAAACGGAACGTACGTTTACACAAACCAAACGATCAAGAACCGATTCGCACCCTCATTCGTAGGCAAGACCGATTTTGATTTGTTTCCTGCCCCATTAGCCGAGCAGTACCGCAACAATGACCTGATCGTCGTGCGAGAAAACAAACCCCACGAATTTATAGAGACTACACAGGAAGCTGATGGCGAGCACACCTGGATAAGCATAAAGTTTCCAGTCGTCGATACGGATGGGAGGAAGTTGATTGGCGGGAAGTCTATCGATATCACCCAAGCGAAGCGTGCGACGGACGCGTTGCGCAAGGCGCACGACGAGCTTGAGAAGCGAGTCGAGGAGCGCACTCAGGATCTGACACAAGCGGAAGCGAAATTCAGAGGCTTATTGGAGTCCGCGCCCGACGCAATGGTCGTAACCGACGAAGATGGGAAAATCACTCTCGTCAATTCTCAGACCGAGAAGCTATTCGGCTATGAACGAGGTGAATTACTCGGCCGCAGTATTGAAATGCTGGTACCGAAGCGTTACCGGCGCCAACATGCTGGCTACAGGGCACGATATTTCGCAGATCCCAAGGCTCGGGCAATGGGAGCAGGTAAAGAGCTACATGGCCTTCATCGGGACAATCGAGAGTTTCCGGTTGAGATCAGTCTGAGTCCCCTGCGGACCCAGGAAGGTCTCTTCGTCACCAGCGCAATCCGCGATATCAGCCAGCGGAAGGCCATGGAGGCCGCAGCGCGTCAACTGAGTAGGCGCATTCTCAAGATGCAGGACGATGAACGTCGGCACATCGCGCGAGAACTTCACGATAGCGCGGGTCAGATGGTCGCAGCATTGACGATGAATGTCGATCAACTTCAGTCTGGCACTAATCTGAGGCCTGAGCAGGCCCGCCTAGTAGCGGATGCGCGGGGAATCTTGTGCAGCCTGAACGCTGAGCTTCGGACCATTTCCCATCTTCTGCATCCTCCGTTACTCGATGAGATGGGCTTGTCTTCCGCCCTGCAGTGGTACATCGAAGGGTTCTCGAAACGCAGTGGGATTTTGACGAACTTAGAATTGGACCCCGATTTTGGACGCCTGGACTCGGACTTTGAGATTGCCATATTCCGGATCGTCCAAGAGTGCCTCACCAACGTTCATCGCCATTCTGGGAGTCGTACTGCCAATGTCGTGCTCAAACGCTTGGATGGTGAGGTACGCCTTGAAATCCACGATCAAGGCAAAGGGATTCCTGATGAAAAACGCTCTAACGTGCTGGGTGTTGGACCGCTGGGGGTTGGACTGAGAGGAATGCGAGAACGAGTAGTCCAGCTTGGAGGCAATCTCCACATTGATTCGAATGGCACAGGCACATCAGTCGTCGCGATCCTGTCCGTGGGCAAAGCTGCCGCAGTTTCAACTCAAGTGGTGGCCTGAGGACAAGCTGAATGAATCGGGTAATTTTTGATTCGAGCGCTGTCTCTTTGAGCGGGCAACGAAATTCCTTTCAGGAAAGTACTCTCAAAATACAAGATCGGCTGTAACGCCGAAAGGGCCGCGCAATGCATCTGATGTAACGCTTGGAGATTGCGAGATGTCGCCTCTGTTTGAAACCCACTCGCTGAGAGCAATGAGGCAAGAACTCTTCCACTTGGAAAGCATCGGTCCGCTCGTAAACCCAGAGGACATACAAATCCTGAGGCAGCGGCGAAAGCTCCAGACCGAGATCGTGGCAATCGAAGCTCAAGAAGCTAGTCATTGTGGATCTCTTCTCCAGCTTCATTGGTCATCAAAGAATTAACTGTCCTGGCGCTGCATGGATGATAGCTTGGTGGCCCTGAGATTCTGCTACTGCAACATCGATTTCAGGTGGGGAGGTTGTTTGTTGATGCCCCTCGCCGGGAATCCTTCGATGTGAAGAGTACGCATCACGCGCTCAATGCGATCCTGGTGGCACATCGCCAACTGTCTCGGCAATCGGCCGAGTGTACCGCTCCTCGGTCATCGGCAGATGTGCCGAGTTCTCAAACCAGACAAACTGCTTTGAAGATGCCTCCATCTTTGCGAACTACTCCGCTGCAAGTTGACTGGCTTGCGGCTTCCGACGCGATCAAGATTTACCGCGCGACCGACTCGTCAAAGTACCGTAGGCGAGGCAGGCATACTGTATGGTTTTGGCAGAATTGAATAAATTCAGCAATCTTGGAAAAGGGCCTGAAGCGATGAAAGTTCCCTATACGAAGAAGTGGCAGAAGGAGACAGATAAGCTACGCCAGATCGCGCTCGACCGCGACCTGACTCAAGAGCTCAAGTGGGGCAAACCGTGCTTCACCTTTCGGAACAAGAACGTGGCAATCGTCATCCCGCTCAGGGAGTCGTGCGCGTTCTCGTTCTTTAAGGGCACACTGCTGAAAGATCCGAAGCACCTTCTTCAACGGATTGGACAGATGCAGGCCGGGCGATGGATTAAATTCACCTCGATTGGAGAGATCGCGGCCGTGCGATCAACCTTGAAGGATTACCTCTACGAAGCCATCGAACTGGAGAAGTCCGGGAAGAGGGTCGTTCTGCACGGCGAGACGGACGAAGAACTTGCCCTCGATCTCGGAGTCTCACTTTCTGCCGTGAAGAAGACTTGGGCTCACATTTATGAGCGCACTTCTGCTTACTTACCTGATGTTTGTCCCGCATGCGAACCAAGCGGTGCGGCAGAGCGCGGCAAAGAGAAGAAGCAAAGGCTGCTCAGCTACTTGCGAGATCATCCTGAGGAACTTCGCCCGGCGTCCCCTTTCGAATTGTAAGTAATTGAAAACTAAGGCACGGATCGTAACACTAAAAGCCGGAAAGCATTCTTAAGATGCGTTTGCTTTTAATAGGCCTGAATTGGCGCCGCGGCGTTTCATGATCTGCAAGAAGACCATGAAGAACTAAAATGTATACGCTAGTATTTTCTTCCTTGAGCGTAATTCCCCGTTTAAGGCTGGGTGCACATGAGAATACGACCTTTGCACTTGCTTTCCCTGTTGTTCATGATCCCCGTGTTTCTTTCCGCCCAGGGTACCCAACCCGGTTCTCCGGATTCGAAGTTTCTCTGGGAGTTCGACACCGGAGGCTGAGTCTTCTCCACGCCCACGGTCGTGGGTGACCTGCTGGCCGTGAGTTCCTGCAACGGAATGATCCGCGCACTCGACAGGAAGACTGGCCTGGTGAGATGGGAGTACGACATCCGAAAGGATGGAGAGCAGAGCCAATTCCACGGGGATCCCTTGGTCACCGACACCCTTCTCGTCATAGGAACCGACGGGAAGGTTGGTCACGTTTATGCTTTTGAGCGAACAACTGGAGCCGTCCTCTGGAAATACAAAGTCAACGATCGGGGTGTGGCCTCGGACGTTATCAAGGTCGGAGGTGACGCTTGCTTCGTAACGCTTGGCAACGAACTGGTCTGTGTTGAGTTGGAGACCGGCAAACCCAAGTGGACTTTCCGAAGCAGTTATTCGGGCACCGATGATTGCCTGACATGTTCCTCGCCTGCGGTATCCGAAGGCCGTGTCCTTTTTGGAGGACTCGACGGGTTCGCCTATGCCCTAAATGCCGACAATGGAAAGCTGGTATGGAAGCGTGATCTAGGCGCGAAGGTAACGACATCGGCAGCCGTGAAGGGTAATAGCGTTTATCTTGGTACCGATAATGGTCACGTCTATCGGCTGAGTGTTGATTCAGGAGATGTTCTTGGTGATGCTGCGACGAGCGCTACACCGTACGGGCGTCTCGTAGCAGGGGGGGAAGCGCTCTTTGCCCTTCTCGGGGATGAGGTTGTTGCTAGCTTCAATCTGGACTTGAAGAAACTCCAGTGGTCAGCGGAGGCTTCCAAGGAATGGACTTCTGCCAGACCCTATCTTTGGGGTGATCTGGTTCTGGCTGGGGATCGTCACGAACTCATTGCTCTCCGCTCGGCGGACGGCAGCCGGGCATGGTCAGTTCAATTCCGGGAAACAATCCGAGGCATCGGCACGTCTCCAGACGTCCTTTACGTTGGTACGCTGAAAGGACCTATCTTTGCTTACTCCCCCAAACTGCGCTAGGAGTGACGAACATGGAAGTAAGAAAACCAAGGCATCGCGCAACGGGGCAAACCAACCACTACATCCTTGAGGTAAATGGCTGTAAATCTGTTTGGCGCCAGTTAAGCGAGTTGGTTCTGAACAGGTTCATGTAAACTTTTGCGGGTGCGCGACCGCCGGAGGAAACGATGCATCGAGAGGACCAGTTCATCCCCGAATTGATTGTGCGGAACGGAGCTGCTGCACTCGATTTCTATAAGAGTGTTCTTGGCGCCACGGAAGTACACCGCATGATGAAACCTGGCAGCGAGAAGCTCATGCACGGCGAATTGACTTTGGACGGACACAAGTTCTTCATATGCGATGAGTTCCCCGCGAGCGAGGGTGGAACGTGCAAGTCGCCGGAGACCCTTGGGGGAACGGGTGTGCGTATTACCGTTTTGGTTGATGATGCGGATAGGGTTGTTGAACGTGCGGTCGCCGCCGGCGCGCGAGTCAGCATGCCCGTACAGGATATGTTCTGGGGTGGACGGTACGGCAAGATCACCGATCCTTTCGGCCACGAGTGGGGGATCAACCAACAAATCAAGGAGCAGAGTCACGACGAGACTCAAGTCGCGGCGGACGAATTCTTCGCGAAGCGAAAATAACCAGATTCAGCGGCGGTTACCTCACGATGCTCACTGCAGTCCTTGTACTGCTTTTCGGGCAGGGGCTATTTCGAACTATTTACGCTACTGATCGGGTGCCAAACTGGTGTTCGTTATGCAATCTCAGCCAATAGAGATGGCGGTGCTAGACACCAGGGTTATAATTCCGATCTGCCCGAGATTTCGATTAGGAGATTCCTATGAAAAACATCACGGCGCGTATCTTTGGCCTTGCGGCGATTGTGGCGCTCACTCTCGTGAGTTCGTTTGCAACCCCTGGCATGGCATGTTGCAATAACCCCGGTAATCCCGGTATGGCATGTTGTGCCCATAATTCGGGTATGGCATGTTGCCATTTCCTGCGAATTAAGCGGTGAGTACGGTTGGGGGCCGGGGGAAATCCCCCGACCCTCACACTTCAAAACAGCACACTACCCTTCTTTCGGGGATCACTTTTCTGCAAGTCGTGGCGACTACGAAGCTCATTAAACCATTTTCTTCGGGAGTTGCCGACGCCCTAGGTGTTTATTTGGCCTGATGTGGTGCATTTGAAACATTGGCATCATCCTTGCGACATTCATGTTTCTCGGTGCGCTGCTAGGGATCCGCATCGCTTTGTTTCTCAGAGCGGTCCGGCGGCGGATTGAATCCATTCGTCTGTCTCTTTTTCGATCCAGATAAGTGCGATTCCCGACATACGTGTTTTTCGCGAGAAAGTGCGCAGCAGAGGTGTCTCTTCTAGTATCTTTTCGACGTGCCATTCGGGCATCGGTTCCTTGCAAAAATCAGACAGCGTTTTTCGCTGCGCAGGAGTCGTTATCCCCTCAGGGTTGTGGTACAAGCGGGCGCAACCGCTTATCGGGTGGATGTGCCAACCCTGCGGAAAATCTTGTCCGAATGCCCGGATTGGAAAAGTAGATTCAGGCTTCTGCGATGACCGTGGCGATGCAATCAACGCAACTCGCTGCCTGCAACCGCCTGCACGATGTCGATGAAGGACTGGCGAGATGGCTACTGATGAGCCACGACCGGATCGGCGGCGAAACAATGCCATCGACGCAAGAAGTTTCGGGACAGATGCTTGGAACCCGCATAGCGAGCTTCAGTGTAGCTGCCAGCATTTTGCAGAAAGCAGGGATGATTGCCTATACATGAGGAAATGTCACAATCGTGAATAAGCTTAAGCTTGCGGAAGCCTCTTGCGATTGCTACCAAATCATTCAAGCTCTGAAAAACAACTGGCGGGCCGAAACATGGTAGTGACGTAGCTCCCCGCCTTGTCGCGCCTTGGCACTTGCACTCCGAGAGTTTGGTGGTAGGATTGCGCCAGTCCGGTTCCCCGTCCCAGAGGCGAGCCATGACCCCCGAAGAAAAGCAAGAGGTTGAACGACTCTGTCAGGCTGTCATACACGAGCAAGATCCTGCCAAATTGACCGAGCTAGTGGCAGAACTCAATGAGCTGTTGGAACGAAAAGAGCGCAAGGACAGCGGAAGCACATGCAAAAAGCCATCCGATGCCCCTATTGCGTAGAGCGTAGACAGTTCATGCCCATGAGCGCACGCACTGGTGGGGAGTGGTTCATCGTGACGGTTGTGGCCATCTCGCGATACCTCAGAATCCAACGTTCACGTGCACCTGCGCCCAGTGCGTCCGCATGGACGAAGTGCCTACACCCCGAAGTAGATCTTGACCTCTTGACCGGAAATCACTGCTAAGGAGGTTGTCATGCTGCAGCAAGAGTATGAAAACCGGGAGAAGCTGTTAGCAAAGTTAACCAGCGTTCGGTCGGAACTACAAGACGCATTGCGGCTCGCGGCAATGCTTTCGGAGGCAATGCGCAACAAACTCGCGGCTGTGATCGTCGATGTTCAGGACCTCCTTCACGAGTGCCAGTGACAGAATGAGGTCCGAAATCGAGCAGAACGGCATTATCCGCCTTCTGCCTTCGCATGGACATTACGTGTGCAGTTTTCCGTACATTAAACAGTGTAGGGTGTCCCACAAGAGCCGAGCGTAGCATCACCTGAAGGTCATGGCTATGCTGCGCAGGTTCGAAGATCGAATAAGGACGTTGTGTGCTGAACTGCTGGGAGCGCGTGAGCCCACTCGGATACAAACATTATCAGCGGAATTGCGTTCACAACTACACACCTACATTGAAGACCTACGAAAACAGTTCGCGGTATACCCCGGCGTCCAAGCCTATCGTCGGAATACTGATCCAGTACCGAATGCTCCGCCCATGCCTCACATTCCTGAAGCTGCTGCACCATCGCCAGTAGTCCACCCTAAACCCGAAGTTACGATGGACGCCACTGCCGAGCAAAATGGGCCGAGCGAGATGAAGGCTAGTTAAATCCAAGGTCCATCCCATCATCGTTTATACTTCGCCCGTAGGGTTCTGCGAGTCTTCCTTTCCCCGCGTCACACTCGTGTTCGCCTCTGGGGCACGATCCCAATCCAAAGCGTGATTTCTCCTGACGGTGGGTGTCTCTGAGACTCTCTTTTCCCCTTCTCCCGCAGAATTGCTGCACGGCGTATCTTGGCTGAAAAGAAAGCGAGTCGGTAGGAGCACCGATACTCGGACCACCTCAAATGGCATGTTGCTAACCGGTCGTCTTTGCAAGCGAGGCCTGATCTGGCTTGATGTTGTGATTCATGCGAAAGAAATTTGTCGGATCGTACTTGTTTTTTAGGGCGACAAGACGATCGTAGTTGCAGCCGTAGGCTTCTCGCGCGATGGCTTCTCCTTCGTCAGTGACGTAATTGCCGTAAGCGCCTGATACCAGATAGGGACGCAACCCCTCCCAGCAGTCACGGGTCCATCGAATGTTTTTTTCAGTCTCCGCAGGATCGGTCCAAATGGACCAGGCAAAGAAGTTCCACGAGTATTGACGGTGAGGGAAAGCGGTATCGCCCGGAGCGACTCGTGTGGCCGCGCCGTGCCAGTGTTCCACAAATGGCGCGAAGGTGTAAGGCGAAGGGCTTTTGCCAACATAGGATGCGAGCGCTTCAATCGCATCATCGCTGAGCTCGCGCAGAAAATTTGACTTCGTGTAAACCAGTCGCCCAGGCGGGAACAGTGGTTCGAACATACTTTGGATCTGAAGATAGGTCATCGGGCCAAGTTGATCCGCGATCGGAACACCAAATTTCTTTAAAGGCCGCAAGACACGTTCTCCATCAGCAGCAGAGCCACAATAACAGGCTGCAAGACCAAAGGCCGAAGTGCCGTCTGGCAAGGTGATCGAGGTAGCTTGGTTCACCAGCTCGTCCGGACTCCCGGCAGCAAAATCGCGCCACATGCGCAATATTTCTTTTGACTTTGCTGCCGGGAAAAAGATTGCGCCTCCATAAACCGGCCCGACTTCGTGCAAACGGTACTCCAGGGATGTCACAATGCCAAAGTTTCCGCTCCCACCACGGACTCCCCAGAACAGGTCGGCATTTTCGGACGCATTCGCGGTGAGAAGTCGTCCATCCGCCATCACCACGTCAGCGGCAATCACATTGTCGATCGCCAGCCCGAATTTGGCATGCAGATTTCCCCATCCACCTCCCAGAGTCAAACCAGCGATGCCCACCGTGGGCACGACCCCCTGTGTCGTCGCTAAACCAAACGCCTGCGTTTCGCGGTCGAATTCACCTAACTTGAGACCCGTTTGGGCACGAACGGTGCGCCTTAGAGGATCGACCCGGATTCCTCTCATTCCAGACATGTCAATCATCAAACCGTCGTCGCAGACAGCCTTGCCAGCGATGCTGTGTCCGCCGCCGCGAACCGAAACCAGAAGGTCGCATTCGCGAGCCTCGCGCACGCATGCAATGACATCCGCCGCCCCTGCGCAACGTACAATCATGGCGGGGCGCCGGTCAATCATCGCGTTCGGGATTGTCCGCGCCTCGTCGTAGCCCGGATCGCCCGGGCAAAAGGTCTGACCGCGTACTGCGGTCCTGAGCTTCTGAATAGCAGATTCTGGCATCATCCGTGTCCCCCAAAGATGGTTCAGGCCGGCAGGACTGGCACTCCTAAGGCCCTGAAGATGACGGATCATGGCACGTGGAGCGCGGAAAATCCTCAAGAAATTATCAATATTTGGGTAGAATCTCTGCCGTGCTGACCCTTCGCTCATCTGCTTATGAGTTCGGGCCCTATAGGTTGGACCCGATGGCGCGAAGCCTTATGCGCCGGCGTGAACTGATTGCGGTACCACCCAAGGCAGTCGAAGTGTTGCTGGAACTCGTTAAGCACCCCGGAGTGGTCATCAGCAAGGAAGAACTGATGCAAGCGGTCTGGCCAGGGACTTTCGTCGAGGAAGGCAATCTTAACCAGATGATTTTCCTCCTCCGCAGGATACTGGGGACCACCGACGAACGAGAGTACATCGCTACGGTCCCGAAGCGGGGATACCGTTTCACTGACTCGGTTCGCAGCGTCGAAATTCCATGTCATTTCGAATCGATTGCCGTATTGCCTTTGGCGAATTTAAGCGGCGACCCGTCGCAAGAATACTTTGCGGATGGAATCACGGGTGCCCTCATCACCGAATTGGCCAAGGTCGCCAATTTGCGTGTGGTTTCGCGTATCTCAGCCATGCGGTTCAAAGGCAGCACGGATTCGTTGAGCCAGATTGCGCGGACGTTGCGTGTGCAAGTGGTGCTGGAAGGATCGGTGACGAAATTCGATGATCGCCTGCGCATTGCTGTTCAGCTAATTCATGCAGCCAGCGACCAGCATCTGTGGGCCGAGTCGTACGACGGCACGATCTCGGATATCCTTGAGCTGCAGAGTAGAATCGCGCGAGACGTTGCTGTCGGAATTCGTGCAGAGCTTAGCCTAAAAGAAGAAGCTCTCCTCTGCATTTCGCGTCCAGTTCATCCGGAAGCTTACTCGCTTTACCTCAACGGACGATTCTTCGCTCGCCACCTAACGGAACAAGGGCAACGTAAAGCGATCCAGTATTTTCGGCAGTCGCTGCAAATCGATGCCGGCTATGCCGCCGCCTACGCTGGCTTAGCCGAGTGCTTCATCGAACTCGCTTACTTCTTTGGTAGGGAGCCGAAAAAAGCATTCGCCCAAGCTGAGCCGGCGGCGGTAACGGCGGTGCAGCTAGATGAAAACTTGGCGGA
>Ga0070730_10004797_pt1 | contig 11765 bp, 12 predicted proteins | sample Coa_R1_3_FD_66447 | JGI IMG/M metagenome (GOLD analysis project Ga0070730, IMG submission 66447) | Surface soil microbial communities from Centralia Pennsylvania, which are recovering from an underground coalmine fire - Coalmine... | ecosystem: Environmental > Terrestrial > Soil > Unclassified ... | reverse complement strand
GGCGCTGGTCCAGTACCCGTCGCTGACCAGGTCGGCGGTCCGGCACATCGAGCTTGTGCCGATGGCCCCGCAGCGGCTGCTGCTGGTGCTGATCACCGACTCCGGGCGGGTGGAGCAGCGCGCGGTGGAACTGCCCGAGCCCATCGAGGACGCGGCCGTCGCGCACCTTCGGGCGATTCTCAACGCCTGTCTCGACGGCCGGCGGCTATCCGAGGCGGCGTCGGTCATCGCCGACCTCCCCGAGCGGGTGCAGCCCGGCGACCGGCACAACGCCGCAGCGTTGTTCTCGGTGATCCTCGACACGCTGGCCGGGCATCACGAGGAGCGGGTGGTGGTGAGCGGGGCCGCGAACCTCACCCCGGCCGACTTCTCCAAGGGCCTGCGGGAGGTCCTCGAGTCACTGGAGGAGCAGGTGGTGCTGATGCGGTTGCTCGGCGAGTCCGTGGACGAGGCCTCGGTGACCGTCCGGATCGGCGCGGAGAATGAGGTCGAAGGGCTGCGCAGCACCTCTCTGGTGGCTGCGGCCTACGGTGGGCCGGGGGAGCTGGCACTCGCCAGGCTCGGTGTGATCGGCCCCACCCGGATGGACTATCCGACGGCGATTGGAGCGGTTCGCACGGTGGCACGGTATGTAGGCCAGATCCTGGCGGGGTCGTAGTGGCCAACGACTACTACGCCACCCTGGGCGTGTCGCGGGACGCGAGCCAGGAGGAGATCAAGAAGGCGTACCGGCGGCTCGCCCGTGAGCTGCACCCCGACGTCAATCCCGATGTCCGCACCCAGGAGCGGTTCAAGGAGATCACCCAGGCGTACGAGGTGCTCTCCGACGCCGAGAAGCGGCAGATGTACGACCTCGGCGCGGATCCGTTCGCCCGGGCCGGGACGCCGGGAGCGGGCGGCTTCGGGGCCGGGTTCCCGTTCAGCGACATCATGGACGCCTTCTTCGGCGCCGGCGCGACGTCCCGTGGCCCGCGCAGCCGCGCCCGGCGGGGCCGCAACGCGACCGTCCGGGTGGACCTCGACCTGTCCGAATGCGCGTTCGGGGCGACCAGGGATCTGGCCGTGGACACCGCCGTGGTCTGCCCGACCTGCTCGGGGGAGGGCACCGCGCCGGGTACCCATCCGGAGACTTGCGACGTGTGCGGCGGCCGTGGCGAGGTCAGCCACGTGACCCGGTCGTTCCTGGGCCAGGTGATGACCTCGCGGCCGTGCCCGGCCTGCGGCGGGTTCGGCACCGTCATCCGGCGGCCCTGCCCGGAATGTGACGGCGACGGCCGGGTCCGCACCCGCCGCACCATCAAGGTCCGGATTCCGGCCGGCGTCGAGGACGGGACACACATCCAGCTGGCCGGCGAGGGGGAGATCGGGCCGGGCGGCGGCCCGCCGGGTGACCTCTTCCTGGAGATCGTCCAGCGCCCGCACGCGATTTTCGAGCGCCAGGCCGACGACCTGCACTGCACGGTGACCATCCCGATGACCGCGGCCGCCCTCGGGGCCGCGCTGAGCGTGGAGACCCTGGACGGGACCAGGGAGCTGGACATCCGCCCGGGCACCCAGTCCGGCCAGGTCATCCCCCTGTACGGGCTGGGCGTGCGGCACCTGAACTCCTCCGGCCGAGGGGACCTGATCATCCACGTGACGGTGGAGACGCCGACCAAGCTCGACGAAGAGCAGGAGGCGCTGCTCAAGCAGCTGGCGAAGCTCCGGGCCGAGGAGACGCCGCCCGGCCGGTTCGTACCCGGCCAGCAGGGCTTCTTCTCCAGGCTGCGGGATGCCTTCAACGGCCGCTGAGCCGGATTCCCGCCCGCCGGTCTTCCTGGCCGATCCGGCCACCCTGGCCACTGACCGGGTGGTCCTGGCCGGGCCGGAGGGACGGCACGCCGCCACGGTGCGGCGCCTCACGGCGGGGGAGCGGGCGGACCTGACCGACGGCGCCGGGCTGGTCGCCGAGTGCGTCGTCACCGCCGCCGGGGCGGGCACGCTGGAGCTGAGCGTGCTGGCCCGGCGCACCGAGCCACGCCCCGACCCGGCTCTGGTGGTGGCGCAGGCGCTGCCCAAGGGAGAGCACGGCCCGCTCGCGGTGGACCTGATGACCGAGGGTGGCGTGGACGTGATCGTGCCCTGGGCGGCACGCCGCTGCGTGACCCGCTGGGAGGGCCCCCGGGGCGCCCGTGCCCTGGCCCGCTGGCGCACCGCCGCGGCCCAGGCGGCCAAGCAGTCCCGCCGGGCCTGGCTGCCTGAGGTGACCGCACCGGCCGGCGTCGGCGATCTGGTGGCCCGGGTGGCCGGCGCGAGCCTGGCTGTGCTGCTCGACCCGGCCGCCACGGTGCCGCTGAGCGGAATGGAGTTCCCCGGCAGCGGTGACATCCTGCTGATCGTCGGCCCCGAGGGCGGGGTCACCCCGGAGGAGACCGCGCGGCTGACCGAGGCCGGCGCCGTGCCCGCCCGGCTGGGCCGCACCGTGCTGCGGACCTCCTCAGCCGGGCTGGTGGCGGCCGCCGTCGTGGCCAGCCGCACCGGCCGCTGGAGTTGACCTAGCGCCCGCGGGCCTTACCTGTCCGGGATTTCCTGCAGCAGACCGGCCTCAGCGGGCCGGCCGGTCAGGCCGGACTGGCCAGGTTCGACGGGGACGGGTTGGTCGTGGGGACCGGCCCGCACCTCAGCGCGGCGGTGCTGGTGCCGTCCGTGCTCTGGTCGCGGAGCGCCCGGAGGATGCTCAGCGCAGCGCTGGAGCTGGACGCGGTCGGGCTGCTCGTCGGCGTCGGACTGCTCGTCGGCGTCGGACTGCTCGTCGGCGTCGGCGTCGTGGGCGACGGGCTGGGTGCCGGCGACTGGCCGCCCGGCGAAGTGCCTGGCGTCGCGCACGGCGACGGCGACCGTTGGGTGCTGGGGTGGTCCGTGGTCTCGTGCCGCGCCGGGGCGATTCCCGGCGGCGTCAGGTATCCGTGCGACCCGCGTACCCGTCCACGGTGGGCACCGTCGGTGGTGCCCGTGCCGGTGTGGCTGGAGGCGCCGGAGGCGACGGGCCCGCTGCTCCCGCCCGCGCTCACGCCGACGATGGTCTGCCGGAGCTGGCCGAGGGCGAACACCCCGGCCACAACGAGAACCACGGCCCCGGCCACCGCGAGGGCCGGACGGAGCCAGTTCATCACCGGGCCGGGCGACCGGCGCGGCCCGTCTGCCGGGCCACGCCCGGGGCCATGCGAGGAGACCCAGGCCGTGATGGCGCCGGCAGCGGGTGCCAGCCAGCGCAACCACCCGCGGTGCTCGGCGGCACGAGACCGGACCATGCTGAGGAACGACTCACACCGGACGGCGACAAGCCAGCCGAGCACCATGAACTCACTGCGCAGCAGCCACCACTGCCGTTTGAGCCACGGCTCGGCAAGCCGCGCGCGGATCTTGGTCAAACCGTCACCCACCGGCTCGACCTGATCCGTTGTCGAGTGCAACACGCGGCTGAGGAGTTCCTCGTAGTCGCGTTCTTGTCCCGTCATGCCCCTCGCTCCAGGCCGCTCTCGGCCCCCCCAGACCTTTCTCACGTCTCCATCTCCAGCACCGCCCGCAGTGCCGCCACGCCCCGCGCGGTATGGCTTTTGACCGCGCCGCGGCTGATCCCCATCGCCGTGGCGATCTGCGCCTCGGAGAGATCGGCGTAGTACTTCAGCACCAGTGCCTCGCGCTGCCGCGGTGGCAGCGTGCGCAGCGCGGCGATCACCGCCGAGCGCTCCAGCCGGGAGATCGCCCCCTGCTCGGCGCTGGGCATATCCGGTGCCGGCTTGGGTGCGTTCTTGTCCACGACCACCCGGTGGCGCAGCACCGACCGGGACCGGTTGACCACCGATTGGCGCAGGTAAGACAGCGCCTTCTCGTTGTCCCGGAGCCGGCGCCATGCGGTGTGCATGGCGATGAACGAGTCTTGCACCACTTCCTCCGCGGTGGCCACATCACGTACCAGCAGGACCGCCAGGCGGACCAGCGAACGGTAGTGCGTGGTGTAGATCGCGGTGACTGCCCTGGCGGCATCCCATTCTGCGGGGACCGACTCCAGCGCGGCCTCGGCCAGCAGGGTGTCGGTCGTCACGGTTATGGGACGCGCCGGTGCCACGTCCGGTTCACCTGTGGTCATGCTGGAATTGCGAGAAGCTTCCACGGCCGCAGCCTGACCTCAACGAATCCGACCCCTAACAACAGACTTGCGTGTCGCGCGTTGCCCGGCCCCGTCCAGGCATCACACCGTGAGGCACAGGCGAGAGAACACGATGCCGGCCATGCTTCTCGGAGGCGTGCGCCACAAACTTCGCAACGAGTCAACGATATAGGTCGGGGGCCGGTCATGGGAGCCATATGAGGAGAGCAGATCTGGCCCTGAAGCCTGGCCGTGAGGCTAGGATTCGGCCGTGGCTGACTGCCTCTTCTGCAAAATCGTAACGGGCGACATCCCGGCCGAACGGGTGGCCGAAAGCGACCGGGTCATCGCCTTCCGCGACATCAACCCGCAGGCCCCCACCCACGTCCTGGTCATCCCCAGGGACCACCACCCCGGCCTGGCCGCCCTGGCCGCCGCGGATCCCGGCCTGCTCGCCGAGGTGGCGGCCCAGGCGCACCGGGTGGCCGAGTCCGAGGGGATCGCGTCCGACGGTTACCGGGTCGTCTTCAACACCGGCCCCAGGGCGGGGCAGACGGTGTTCCATGTGCATGCCCATGTGCTGGGCGGCCGGGACCTGGCGTGGCCGCCGGGCTGACCCCGCAGAGCGCGGCCTTGAGGCAGATAGCATGGGCACAGCGATGCGCGGGCGGGGGCCCGCGCCAGGCGGAGATAAGGAATTGACGGACACTTCCCGCGAGCCCCGGCGGCGCGCCCAGAGCGGGACCCCGGCTGAGGAGCCAGCCGCTGGCAGTACCCAGGTCAAGGTCGTCATTCCGGACGACCACTCCATGGTCAGCCTGCTCGGGTCCCGTGACGAACTGCTCCACGTGATCGAGAGTTCTTTCGGCGCCGATATTCATGTCCGGGGAAACGAGATCACCGTTACCGGAACGGCGGCCGAGACGGCGATTGTCGCGGAGTTGTTCGAGGAAATGACCGCGCTTCTGAGCGGCGGGGCAGAGCTGTCGCCCGCCGTTGTGGAGCGAATCATTCCCATGCTCCGCCGCAAGTCGGGAGTTCGCCCGGCCGAGGTCTTGTCCCTCGACATCCTGTCCTCCCGGGGCCGGACGATCCGCCCCAAAACGGTCAACCAGAAACGCTATGTGGATGCGATCGACCAGCACACGGTCGTGTTCTGCATCGGCCCGGCCGGCACCGGGAAGACGTACCTGGCCATGGCCAAGGCAGTCAAGGCGCTCCAGGCCAAGGAGGTCAACCGGATCATCCTGACCCGGCCTGCGGTGGAGGCCGGGGAGCGCCTGGGTTTCCTGCCCGGCACCCTGTACGAGAAGATCGACCCTTACCTGCGCCCGCTGTACGACGCCTTGCACGACATGCTGGACCCGGATTCCATTCCACGGCTCATGGCGGCGGGGACGATCGAGGTCGCCCCGCTGGCCTACATGCGCGGGCGCACGCTGAACGACTCGTTCATTATCCTGGACGAGGCGCAGAACACATCCGCCGAGCAGATGAAGATGTTCCTCACCCGGCTGGGCTTCGGCTCCCGGATGGTGGTGACCGGCGACGTCACCCAGGTGGACCTGCCGGCCGGCCAGGCCAGCGGGCTGCGGCTGGTGCAGGAGATCCTCGAAGGCGTGGAAGATATCCAGTTCACTCGGCTGACCAGCCATGATGTGGTCCGGCACCGCCTTGTGGGGGACATCGTGAACGCCTACGCGGCCTATGAGGCGCGCACCGGCACCGGGGGCGTGGCCGGCCCGGTGCGGGACGGCAGCCTCCGGGGCCGGCCTGCCGAGCGCGGCGACGGTCGGGCGGGCCACCGGGGACCGCGCAAGCGGGCCCAGTGACCGGGCCGGGCACATGAGTATCGAGATCCGCAACGAGTCGGGGTTCAGCGTGGACGAGGCCGCACTGGCCGCGCTGGCCCGGCATGTGCTCGATGAGATGCGGATACACCCACTGGCGGAACTGTCGGTGCTGCTGGTGGACACGCCCACGATCACCGACCTGCACCAGCGCTGGATGGGTGAGGAAGGCCCCACCGACGTCCTGTCCTTCCCCATGGACGAACTGCGCCCGCCGCCACCGGGCAGCGACCGCGCGGACCGCGGCGGGTCCGGCGGCCTCGACCCGGGGCCGACCACGGTGATCGGCGACGTGGTGCTGTGCCCGGAGGTGGCCACCGCACAGGCCCGCGAGGCGCATCGCCCGGTCACCGGCGAACTGGAGATGCTCTGCACCCATGGCATCCTCCACCTGCTCGGTTTCGACCATGCAGAGCCCGGGGAGCACGCCACCATGTTCGGGCTGCAGGAGCGGCTGCTGGACTCGTGGCGCGCCGAACGCGGGCCGGCCGGGGACGCAGTGGAGCGGGACGGGGAGGCGGGTGGGGAATCCGGATGATGCTGCGATGGCGTGGCTTCTCGCCGCCGCGGTAGCCCTCGCGGTCGCGGCCGGGCTGTGCGCTAGTGCCGAGATCACCCTGTTCCGCATCGTCCGGGCGGGCGGGCGCGATCGTGGCAGGGACAGCTCGAACGGCCAGTCGGGCCCGCTGCAGGCCATCGCGGCCGAGCCGCGCCGCTACCTGAGCGTGCTCCTGGTCATCCGGATGGGCGCCGAGACCGCCGCCGTGGTGCTCGCCACCGCGGCCCTGGTGAAACGGCTCGGCACCGGCTGGCATACCTTCCTCATCGCGCTGGCGGGCATGGCCGCGGTGCTGTATATCGTGGCCGGGATCTGGCCGGTCACCCTCGGGCGGCAGTACGACCGGCAACTGGCCGCGGCGTCGGCGCGGCTGCTCGTCCCGCTGGTCCGCGCTCTCGGGCCGCTGCCCCGGCTGCTGCTCGCGGCGGGCAACGCGCTGACCCCGGGACGGAGCCGCCGGGAAGGCCCCGCCGAGTCGGAGGAGGACCTGCGCGGGCTGGTGGACCTGCTGGAGGAGCACCAGGTCATCGAGCCGGACGAGCGCGCGATGATCCACTCGGTGTTCGAGTTCGGCGACACGATCGTCCGTGAGGTCATGGTGCCGCGGACCGACATCGTGTTCGCCGAGCGGGACAAGAACGTGCGGCAGGTGCTGTCTCTGGCGCTGCGCAGCGGCTTTTCCCGGATTCCCGTGGTGGGGGAGAACAAAGACGATGTCATCGGCATCGCCTATCTCAAGGACCTGGTGGCCCGCAGCCGCGAGCATCCGGAGGCGGAGACCGTCGAAAAGGTCGAATCGGTGATGCGCCCGGCCACGTTCGTGCCGGAAAGCAAGCCGGTCTCGGTGCTGCTGCGGGAAATGCAGGCACGCCAGATCCACCTCGCCATCGTGATCGATGAGTACGGCGGCACCGCCGGGCTGGTCACCATCGAGGACATCCTGGAGGAGATCGTCGGGGAGATTGCCGACGAATACGACCAGGAACGGCCGCTGGTGGAATGGCTGGGCCAGGGACGGGCCCGGGTCACCGCTCGGCTGCCCGTGACCGACCTGGAAGAACTGTTCGGGGTCAGCATCGAGGCCGAAGACGTGGAAACCGTGGGCGGGCTGCTCGCCCACGCGCTCGGCCGGGTGCCCATCGCCGGGTCCACCGCGACCGTGGCGGGCCTCACGCTGACCGCGGAGAGCCTGGCTGGCCGGCGCAACCGCATCGGCACGGTGACCGTGGTGAGCACGGCCCCGTACCCGGCCGGCCCGGACTCCGGCCGCGCCGATCACGACGCCGAGGGCGCGGACCCGCCGCCCAGCGGCTGACCACCCGCCCAATAGACTCGGCGCCGTGGAGGGCCTTGATCCAGAAGACCAGAAGATCGTCACGCTGGCGCGGTCGGCCCGCGCCCGGACCGGCGCGGCCGAGGGGGCGGCGGTCCGGGACGAGACCGGCCGGACCTATGCGGCCGCCACAGTGGTGCTGCCCTCGCTGCGGCTTTCGGCGCTGCGCCTGGCGGTAGCGATGGCGGTGTCCAGCGGCGCGGCCAGCCTGGAGGCGGCGGCGCTGGTCAGCGAGGCGGACGCCGCCGACCCGGCGGACCTGGCGGCGGTGGCGGACCTCGGCCCGAACGCGCCCGTGTTCCACGCCGGCCCGGACGGGCGGCTGCGCGCGGCCGTTGCGCTCTGAGGCAGCGGCCGGGCCGCGGGTACGGGAGAATCCACCCGTGGGAGCGCAGCCGAAACCGTCCCGGTCCGGCGCTGTGGTGAGCCCGGCGGCCAGCGCCTCCACCGCGCGGCCTGGTGCCCCCGCGCGATCCGGTGCCCCAGCCCGCCCCCCGTTGCCCGCCAGTGCTGTGACCGGCCAGGCAGCGGCGGCGCAACCGGAGTTCCGGTCCGGGTTCGCCTGCTTCGCGGGCAGGCCGAACGTGGGCAAGTCCACCCTGATGAACGCCCTCGTCGGCAGCAAGATCGCGATCACCAGCAGCCGCCCGCAGACCACGCGGCGGGCCATCCGGGGCATCGTGCACCGCAGCGACGCGCAACTGGTCATCGTGGACACGCCCGGCCTGCACCGGCCGCGCACGCTGCTGGGCGAGCGCCTGGACAGCCTGGTGCGCTCCACGCTCACCGAGGTGGACGTGATCGGGTTCTGCATCCCCGCGCCCGACCGCATCGGCCCGGGGGACAAGTACCTGGCCGCCGAGCTCGCCGCGGTCAAGGGCACCCCGGTGGTGGCCATCGTCACCAAGACGGACCTGGCCCCGCCCGAGCGTGTCGCGGCGCAGCTCGCCGCGGTCGCGGACCTTGGGGACTGGGCAGACATCGTGCCGGTGTCCGCCACCAGCGGATTCCAGCTCGACGTCCTGACCGGCGTGCTGGTGGCACACCTGCCGCCGGGGCGGCCGCTGTACACCGATGGCGAACTCACCGACGAGCCCGAGCAGGTATTGGTCGCCGAGCTGATCCGGGAAGCGGCGCTGGAGGGCGTGCGGGACGAGTTGCCGCACTCGATCGCGGTCGTGGTGGAGGAGATGGGCCGCCGGCCGGACCGGGACCAGCTCACCGACGTGCACGCGCTGATGTATGTGGAACGGCCCAGCCAGAAGTCCATCGTCATCGGGACCAAGGGCGCGCGGCTGAAGGAGGTCGGCACCCGGGCCAGGCAGCAGATCGAGGCGCTGCTCGGCACCCGGGTGTACCTCGACCTGCGGGTCAAGGTGGCCAAGGACTGGCAGCGAGATCCCAAGCAGCTGCGCAGGCTCGGCTTCTACGACTGAGCGGGTGCCGCGGGCCCAAGTACCCGGGCCGCCTCCAGCTCCCAGGAAGACTGCCGCTCCAGCACCTCGAAACCCAGCGCGGTGTTGATCGCGGTCATCCGGTCGTTGCCTTCGGCGGTCAGCGTCAGGATCTTGGTGAGTTGCGGCTCGTGCGCGGCGAGCAGTTCCAGCATGGCCACCTTGACCAGCAGCCCGAGCCGGTGCCCCCGATGCGGCCCGGCCACCGCGGTCAGCGACTGGAAACCCCAGCCCGGGTCCAGCGGGTCCACCCCGAGCTGGGTGATCGCCGCCAGCGCCCCGCCGTGCCCCGCCCTGGCGGCGAGGGTGTAGAAGCGCCATCCCTGGTCGGCGGCCCGCCGATCCGCGGCCCGGACCCGGGCCGGATCCCAGCCCGGCGGATCTTTCCCCGCGGCGCGCGGGGCGTCCGCCTCGACCCCGAGGAGCGCGGCGACGTCCACCAGCCGGTGTTCCGCGGTCGGCCCCTCCCAGGACACCAGCGAATAGCCAGCCGCGGCGGCTGCCGCATTACGGCGCAGATCAGTCAGGTGACCCGGCGGGATGGAGCCGAGCCGGAGCACCGAGAAAGTCCCGGTGAGCCGGTGCCGGGCACCGAATGTGCGGGCGAAGGCTGTCCCGGCGGAGGACTCTTCGGTGTGGCCGGTCAGCAGCGTCCGGCCCGCTTGCCGGGCCCGGTCTGCGGCATGGCCGAGTAGTGCCGTGCCCAGCCCGGCCCGGCGCCGCGACGGGGTCACCACCAGGTCGACGTTGGCTACGTGCCGGTTCTCCCGTTCCGGCAGGCTGAGTAGGTACCAGCCACAGGCGTGGCCGTCGTCGTCACGCGCCAGCCATGTCTCCGATGGGTCTTCGGTCCAGCCGTACCGCAGCCAGGCCTGGAAAGTCCGGGGGGACATCGGCGGCCGCCGCAAGCCATCCGCGCGGGACGCCGCCAGATGGGTTTCGTGGCAGGCCCGCACCGCCCCGGTGTCGCTCGCGGGGTCGAACCGTTCGGTTCGCATATTCCTACCCAACCGGTGCTGCCGCCGGCCCGCTACCCGGTTTCGTCGGCGGGCGCGTTTCGGGGTCGATGTGGCCGCTGCCATCGGCCCGCTACCGGGTTTCGTCGGCGGGCGCGTTTCGGGGTTGATGTGGCCGCTGCCGCCGGCCCGCTACCGGGTTTCGCCGGCGGGCGCATTGACAGATGTCACGGTTGTAACAGTCTGCCCAGGCCAGCATCCGCGCATGTGCCGGTGTGGCCCCCCGCCCGGATGCGGATGCGCCATGATGGGCGGGCCGCCCGGACCGGCGGCAGCGTCGGCTCCCGTCCGGACCGGGGCAAATCCCCCTCAGGAGTGACCGTGCTGATCATCTGGGGCATACGGGTGTTCTTCCGCACCACTGGCCAGGGGGTGTTCCACTGCCCGCGCTGCGGTGGCGACCGGCAGTACCGGCGCCGCAGCGGACGGCGCTTCCTCACCCTGTTCTTCATCCCGGTCATCCCGCTGACCAGGGCCGGCGAGCACGTGCAATGCACCACCTGCCGGACCCGTTACCATGTCGGCGCGCTCCGGCTGCCCACCGCCGCGCAGATGCAGGCCGCCCTGCCCGCGGGCATGCGCGCGGCGGCGGCCATCATGCTCCGGGCGGGCGACCCGGGCTCGTTCCCGGCGCGGCACCGGGCGATCCAGGCGATCAGCGGGGCTGGGGCGCAGGGTTACGGCGACGCGGCCCTGGACACCGACCTGGCCGAGCCCGACGGCACACCGGCTCTGGCGCAGGTGGGCGCGCAGCTTGCCGTCCCGGCCCGGGAGTGGTTCCTCGCCGAGGTGGTCCGGATCGGGATGTCCGACGGCCCGCTCACCGGCCCCGGGCGCGAGGCCGCGCACGTGGTCGGCGCGGGCCTGGGCATGACCCAGGCACAGGTTCTCGGCGTCATCACGCTCACCGAGCGTGCCAGCGCCGAGTAACCCAGCTAACTGGTGAACCAGGGCAACCCTGGTCCCCGTGCGGGGCTAGCGTGACGGCCGGCCGCCAGCCACGGCCGTCGTAGCGTCTGATAATCTCTTTCACGATGTTGCGCGGCCTGCTTCTTAGCTGCCGCGGCGGGGCCCGGTAACGGCGGCTCCCCCGCCGCGGGGTTGAGCGTTGCCGTCGGCTGCCCGTCCGATCGCAAGGAAAGTTGCGCAACATGCGAGTACAGCAGACCCCCAGCGGCATGCCCTGCCACCGCTATGCCGCGTTCCGCCCGGTACGCCTGCCGGACCGCACCTGGCCCGGCAAGACCATCACCGCCGCGCCGCGCTGGCTGTCCACCGACCTGCGGGACGGCAACCAGGCGCTCATCGACCCGATGAGCCCGGCCCGCAAGCGCACCATGTTCGACCTGCTGGTGCGGATGGGCTACAAGGAGATCGAGGTCGGGTTCCCGTCGGCGAGCCAGGCCGACTTCGACTTCGTCCGC
>Ga0070730_10004796_pt1 | contig 11769 bp, 11 predicted proteins | sample Coa_R1_3_FD_66447 | JGI IMG/M metagenome (GOLD analysis project Ga0070730, IMG submission 66447) | Surface soil microbial communities from Centralia Pennsylvania, which are recovering from an underground coalmine fire - Coalmine... | ecosystem: Environmental > Terrestrial > Soil > Unclassified ... | reverse complement strand
CCGGCGCCCGAGGTGAGCGCCGACGCATGGACCTTGCCGCGCGCCGCACGCAGGGGGGCATCGTGCTCGGTCTGCACCGCCAGCGGAGCGCCGAGGTCGTCAACCTCACCACCTGTCTCGTACTCCATTCCACGCTTGTCTCCCTCTTCACCCCACTCCGCGATCTTCTGCGCCGCCTCCAATGCCTTCGCCGCGAAGGCTCGGTGATCGCCAATTTGCTGGACTCCGGCCCGGATCTCCTGCTGCGTACCGACGCCTCTCTCACCCTGTCCGATCGCCTTGCACTGACCGAATTCGCCCGGGCCCATGCGCTGCCCCGCGTCGCCTGGGCACACGGCAAAGACGAACCCGAGCCGATAGCCGTACTGCGTCCTCCAACCACCACACTCTCGGGCATTGCCGTCACCCCACCACCCGGCGCTTTCCTGCAAGCATCCGCATGCGGCGAAGTCGCGATCATCACTGCGGTCCTCGCCGCCCTTCCATCAAAGGGCCGCATCGCCGAGCTCTACGCCGGATGCGGGAGCCTGACCTTCGCCCTCGCTCGAAAGGCGCGTGTCGCCGCATGGGAAGGCGACGTCGCCTCCGCCAGCGCCCTCCGCAGCGCCGCCAACAACGCCGGCCTTGCCGGCCGCATCGAAGTCACCCAGCGTGACCTCGCGCGCCAACCATTACAGGCCAATGAACTGACCGCTTTCGCCACAGTGGTGCTGGATCCACCATTCGCCGGTGCAGTTGCCCAGGTCCGCAACATCGCTGCAGCAAAAATTCCAGTGGTGATCTACGCCAGTTGCAACCCCGCGACACTGTCACGCGACGCGAGGACACTCCGCCAAGTGGGCTACCGCCTTGCTTCAACCCAGCCGATCGATCAGTTCCTCTGGTCCGAGGAACTGGAAAGCGTCTCCACATTCGTCATCGCGTGACAACGTCATTGCGAGGAGCGTTAGCGACGAAGCAATCCCGTGGCACTCGTCGCTTCGCTTCTCACAATCACAGATTGGCACGAACTTTCAGCAGCCTCCGACGCTAAGCCCGCAGCATTGGGCTCACCATCTTTCCCTCGGCCGGCAGCCGGTAATGCGAGCTCGCATATCCAGCAACCGCATCATACGACTCAATCTGCCGGTTCTCGGAATGGAACCGGAACCAGAACGGTGAAGTCGTCGACGGGCAATAATGCGTCACACATGACAACCGGCTCGCCTCATCCGGCAGCGTCCGCGGATGGCTGCGATGCACCAGATCAGCCGCCCAGAACAGCACATCGCCCTTCTTCGCCATGAACCGTTCGTATGCAAGGCTGCGGTTCCGGCACATTTCATCCAACGTCCGCGCGCAGGCCGCATAGTCGTCGACCGCGGCGTTGAACCGCTTGGTCCCGTCCTTGAACAGATAGTGCGGCAGTTTGTGGCTCTTATCGTAATACGCGAGTTCGCCGCAGCCTTCGACCACATCCTCCAGTGCAATCCAGGTCGCTCCAAGCAACAGAGGATCCTCCACAGCGACCACAGAGGTATCCTGGTGCACCTGATGCTGATTGCTTCTCTGGAACAGCAATTGCTGAAACGCGATCGGCCGCGCTTCGAACACCATGTACAGAAATCGCACGATGCGAGGATGCATGCAGACCCGCCGAGACGACTCCAAATTCACGTAAAGATCGAACAGGCTCTCGAACCGGTCCTGTGTCTTGCCCGACACCTTCAGCTCGCTCTTCCCATGCCGATGATCTGTGCTGACGAACTTTCCCGGATGCCTGTGCACTGAATGGATGTCGGCCACGAAACGGTCTATCAACGGCTCCTCGATCGCGTTCCGCCAGATCAGCCAACCATGCTCAATGAATTGCGCCAGATCACGCCGTTCAACCGGCGAGCACTCACCATTGGCATATTTGCTGTCCAGGCGTGCGAGCGCATCGTCGCGGTCCGTCCAGAGTGTTCGCAACGTCTCTGCGGACTGGGACATGGTTCCCCCACTGGGTCGATAGGCCGGCAATTAGCTGTCCATCCGTCCGAGGTCCACGCAGCCCCGCAAGGGTAAAACGGCAAAGCTAACAGCCTCCCGACCGGCGCCCACAGACGTAATCCATCCATAAGCAAAGCGGGCAGTCGTAAAGACAATGTTAATGGCTCCTGTCGGCAATCTGAACAGGGTTCGGACAGGCGACGAACCACTAGTTGTTGTTGCCTAATCCTGAGACCGCTCTGCCATGATCGCTCGCGTCAGGACCTCTGGATTGCTCAACGTCACATCGCGATGCGGGAAAGGAATTTCGATCTCGTTCTCCTTGAACAGATCCCAGATCCGCAGCATCACGTCACTGCGCACATTGGCCGTGCCATTCACCGGATCCCTGATCCAGAACCGCAGCTCGATATCGATCGAGCTGTCGCCGAACTCCACGAGCAGCGCACGCGGCAGAGGCTCGGTCAGCACCCGAGGCACGTCTTTCGCCGCTTCCTCCGCCAGGCTGATCGCGAGATGCGGATCGGCCTCGTAGGCAATTCCCACCTTCACACGCTGACGGATCAGGTCGTTGGAATACGACCAGTTGGTGACCCGCTGCGTAATCAGATCCTCATTCGGTATCAAATACTCCTTGCCATCCCGCGTCTGCACGGAGGCATAGCGTGCGTTGAGCGCGATCACCGACCCGTATGTTCCATCGATCTCGATCACGTCTCCCGGCTTGATCGACCGGTCCATCAACAAAATGACCCCGCTCACCAGGTTCGACACCACCTTCTGCAGCCCGAACCCTACCCCAACACCGATCGCGCCTGAGAACACCGCGAACGCTGTCAGATCGATGCCGATGGATCCCAGCGCAAGCACCACCGCCAGCGTCAGCAGTGTCATCCGCACCAGCTTTGACGCCAATACCTGCACCGCCGGCGTCAGCGGCGTGAACACGCGCAGCCGTTGCTCCGCCAGTCGAGCGAGCGCATTGGCGATCCAAACGAAGATCGCCAGCGTCACACCACCCTTCAGCACCAGCAGCAGGCTGAGCCGGAAATTGCCGATCGGCACCGCCATTGCATCCAGCAAGCCTATTACCGGCCCTATCATCCCGGCGATATTCAGCGCGGCGATCAACCAGGCCAGCACCGCCACCGCCCGTGCGAGGCGCTCATCACGCACGAGCATCGAACTAATGCGGATCAGCACCCACACCAGCACCAGACTTTCCGCCAGTCGCAAGACGTCAGCGCGGTGACCAGTTTCGTTGAATGCCACGCGGGCGAACCACAGCAGCAGCAACAGGAATATCCACCGCGCCACCCGCGACAGAACCACAATAACGGAATGCAGTGGCCCCGCAGGCAGCGGCCTGGCAAGACTTAGGACTCCCCGCTTGAGCAGCGGCGCCGCAAATCGCATCGCCACCACGAGAACGATCACGCAGACCACCTGCGCCAGGAAAGCCGGCACCAGCACGTAGCGGTGCAGCCAATCGATGCTCAGCTGAAAGATGTCCTGCCAGTCGATGGGGATCAGTGCCTGCACGCTTCGATAGCGAAGCGGCAAGGCGGCAGAATCAGGGCACCGGCTTCACAGTTACGTCAGGCTGGCAAGATAAACCCCGCTTAAACGTGGAAGCTCTCTCCGCACCCACACCGCCCCTTCTCATTCGGGTTTGTGAACGTGAACCCTGTTGCAAGCGCCTTCACCTCATAGTCCATCACCGTGCCGATAAGGAACAGCGAGGCCTTCCGATCCACCAATACCGTCAATCCCTTGTCGTGCACGACCTCATCGCCCGGCCCCGGCTCATCGGTCCAGGTCATGTCATACGACAGGCCGGAACACCCCTTCGTCTTCACCCCAATACGCAGCAACTTCCCCTGCTCGCCCTTCTCATAGAGCGATCGCAGCCGCTCCGCCGCGGTGTCGGTCAGCGTCATCAGCGGAGGCAGGGCGCGAGTCTTGCGTGGTGCTGTTGTCGTGCTCATGGCGTCACTCGGCTCAGTACATGTTCAACTGCAAACGGGCTTCTTCGCTCATCCGGCTCGGGTCCCACGGCGGGTCCCAAACGGTCTCCACATCGCAGGACGCCACACCTGGCACCGCCATCACGGCGTCATGCACCTGCTGCGGCAGTTCCTGCGCCGAGGGGCAGGCCGGCGCGGTCAGCGTCATCTCGACCTTCACCGCGCTGTCGTCCTTGATCTCGACCACGTAGATCAGCCCAAGCTCATAGATATTCACCGGGATTTCCGGATCGTACACGTCACAGATCGCCGCGATGATCCGATCCTCAGTGGGCTTCGGCGCGGTCTCGCCCTCAGGCGTCCACGCAGTGTGACCAGCGTCACTCACTGCTTGCCTCACTGCTTGCCTCCTTGCCGCCCTCCAGCGCCGCCACCAGAGCGTGCCACGCCAGCGTCGCGCATTTCACCCGCGAAGGATACTCATGCACGCCCGCCAAAGGCTCCAGCCGCTCCATTGGCTCCGCCAGCGCTGCATCGCAATGTGGGCACGCCCCGGTGCGCGCCATCTCGCGGAACGCATTGAACAGCGCCTTGGTATCCTCCTTGCTGCGCCCGATCACCGTCTCCGCCATCAGATCCGCGGACGCCACACTGATCGCGCATCCCCGCGCCTGAAACCCGGCATCACCAATGGTTCCATCCGGCGCGTACTTCACCCAAACCTCGATGCGGTCGCCGCACATCGGATTATCGCCCTTGGCCGACGCATCAAAGCTCTCCGGCTTGTGTGCATGCCGTGGCCGCCGCCCATGATCCAGGATCACCTCCTGGTACAGATCCCGCAGATCGTCGAAGCCGTCGGTCATCGTCCAGTCCCGTCCGTTGCATTACCCCGAAGCGCAATGCCGTCGCTCTCGTCATGCCGGGCGCAGGCCCGGCATCCACGTCTTCCTGCCCGACAGGAATGAAAATCGTGGATGATGAGCCTTGGCCCACCATTTCGATGCGCTCGCATCGTCACTTGAAGAACTCCCTCACCCGCTCCAGCGAGTCTGCCAGGAAATCTATCTCCTCGCGCGTGGTATACACAGCGAAGCTGGCCCGTGCCGTGCTGTCCAGCCCGAACCGATGCATCAGCGGCTCCGCGCAGTGATGCCCCGCCCGCACCGCAATCCCCTGCCGATCGAGCAGTGTCGCAACATCGTGCGCATGCGCCCGATCCACCGAGAACGATACCACCCCGCCACGATCCTGCGCGCGTCCCAGGATATGCACGCCCTCGATCGCCCCAATCCGCGCCAGAGCATGATCCACTAGCGCCGTTTCATGCGCCGCGATCGCCTCGTACCCGAACGACTGCACGTAATCGATCGCCGCCTTCAAACCGATCCCTTCCAGGATCGGCGGCGTCCCCGCTTCGAACTTGTGCGGCACCGACGCCCAAGTCGAACGCTCATAAGTAACAGAAGAAATCATCTCCCCGCCGCCCAGGAACGGCGGCATCGCATCTAGCAGCTCCCGCCGCCCCCAAAGCACGCCAATCCCCGTTGGCCCATACAGCTTGTGCCCGGTGAACGCATAAAAATCGCAGTCCAGCGCCTGCACGTCGACGCGCCGATGCACTACCGCCTGAGCCCCATCGAACAGCACCTTCGCGCCATAAGCATGCGCGATCTGCACGATGCGTTCCGCCGGTGTATACGTCCCCAGCACGTTGGACATATGCGTCATCGACACCAGTCCAACCTTGCCGTCCTGCAGCAGCGCCTCGAACCCCGCCATATCCAGTTCGCCGGCATCGGTGATCGGCGCCACCCGCAACTCGATCCCTCGGTCATCCCGCAGCAGCTGCCACGGAATGATGTTGGAGTGATGCTCCATCCCCGAGATCACCACCGCCTGCCCCGGCTTCATCACCCCGCGCCCGTAACTGTGCGCCATCATATTCAGCGACTCAGTGATGTTCCGGGTGAACACCACCTCATGCCGATCGCGCACATTCAACAAGGCCGCGACCGCGTCGCGCGCCGCCTCATAGGCATCGGTCGTACGTTCGCTCATCCAGTGCAGCCCGCGATGGACGTTGGCGTATTGCGTCTCCATCGCCTCGCGCATCGCATCAATCACCACGCGTGGCTTTTGCGCAGACGCCGCGCTGTCCAGGAACACCAGAGGCTTCCCGCGCACCCTTTGCGCCAGGATCGGAAAATCCTCACGGATGCACGCGACATCCAGCAGCATTGGCCGTGTCGTGACGTTCATGCTGCCTGCCTCTCCCACCATCCTTCGACCGCGCGATCCAGCACGCCGCGCGCCGTCTCATCAGTCACCGCATCCAGCGCCTCAGCCAGGAACGCACGGACCAGCATCGACCGGGCCTCCGCATCCGGAATGCCGCGGCTCCTCAAATAGAACAACTGCTCCGCATCCAGCTCACCGACAGTTGCCCCATGGCTGCACTTCACATCGTCGGCGAAAATCTCGAGCTCCGGCTTGGTATCGATCTCCGCATCCGGAGACAGCAGCAGCGCCTGATTCATCTGGTAGCCATCGGTCTTCTGCGCCACCCGAGCGACTTCAATACGCCCCTGGAACACGCCCTGGGACCGCCCAGCCAACACATGCTTCACTGTCTGCCGAGAGCTGCACGCCGGCGCATCATGTTGCACTACCGTAGTGAAATCCGCATGCTGCGAGCCACTCAGCAACTGCGCCCCATTCAGATGCGCCACACCCTTCGGCCCGGTGAACCGCACATGCGCCTCGGTTCGCACCAGCCGCCCACCGAGGTTCAGCACGAAGCTGTCATACGTCCCTGCTCCCGCGACCTCGGCATAAACCGTCGCAAGATGGAACGCCCCTGCCGCCTCGTTCTGCAGCCGCACGTGCGTCAGTGCGGCATCCTCGGCGACAAACACCTCGGTCACAGGATTATGTAGATACACTCCATCGCCCAGCGACAGCTCCAGCAGGGTCATCCGAGCCCCCTGCCCCATCCGGATGACATGCCGAGGATGAAATGCCGCGCGGTCATTGCCGACGCTGACCAGCACCACCGAGCCCGCGTCCACACCACCGGGCACATGCAGCACAGCCCCGTCTTCCGCCAGCATCGTATTCAGCGCCACGAGCGGATCGCGATCCGGCCGCGCCAATCCACCGAATGCTTCAAACTGCGTGAACTCAACGGTTCCAGGCAGATGCGACACGTCCGCTCGAAACGCCCCATCGACAAACACTATCCGGGGCGCGTCGACATGCGGCAAATGCCGTCCATCGAACACTCGCGAAACCTGCTGGAACGAAGCATCCGCCACCGGCCGCAGGCTGGTGTATTTCCAAGCCTCCTCTCGCCGCCCGGCGGCTGCCCCCGGCAGCCCCGCGCGCCGAAACGCCTCCGCCGCCGCATCCCTCTCGCGCCGATCGCCCGGCAGCACTCCGCGCAGCGCCTCGTATTGCGCCAGGAAGCCAGCCACGCCTGTATGGACAGCAGCGGTCATGCCGGCTCAGCCACCATTCCGGCGTACCCCTTGGCCTCCAGCTCATGCGCCAGCTCCGGCCCGCCGGACCGCACGATCCGCCCGCCAGCCAGCACATGCACCCGGTCCGGCACGATATAATCCAGCAGCCGCTGATAATGCGTGATGACCAGCGCGGAGAATTCCGGCCTCCGCAGCGCATTCACCCCATCCGCCACGATCTTCAGCGCATCGATATCCAGCCCGCTATCCGTCTCATCCAGGATCGCCAGCCGAGGCCGCAGGATCGCCATCTGCAATACCTCATTCCGCTTCTTCTCCCCGCCGGAGAACCCGACGTTGACGTTCCGCCGCAGCATATCCTCCGGCATCGCCAGCCGCTTCGTCTCGGCCCGCGCCAGCTTCAGGAACTGCACCGCATCCAGCTCGCTTTCGCCGCGCCCACGCCGCTGCGCATTCAGCGCTGTCCGCAGGAAGTTCGCATTCCCTACCCCGGGCAATTCCACCGGATACTGGAACGCGAGGAACACGCCGGCCGCAGCACGCTCCTCCGGCGCCATCTCCAACAGATCGCGCCCATCGAACGTCGCTGAGCCACCCGAAACGCTATAATCCTCCCGCCCCGACAGCACATATGCAAGCGTCGACTTCCCGGACCCATTAGGCCCCATGATCGCGTGCACCTCACCCTGAGGCACTACCAGATCGATCCCCTTCAGGATCGGCTTATCCTCGATAGCGGCGGAAAGGCCGCGGATCTCCAACATCGTACTACCCCACAGACCCTTCCAAACTCACCGCCAGCAGCTTCTGTGCTTCCACCGCGAACTCCATCGGCAGCTCCTTCAGCACATCCTTGCAGAACCCGTTGACGATCAGGTTCACTGCGTCCTCTTCCGACAACCCACGCTGCCGACAGTAAAAAAGCTGATCGTCCGCGATCTTGGACGTTGTCGCCTCATGCTCCACCTTCGCCGTCGGATTGCGGCTCTCGATATACGGCACGGTGTGTGCCCCGCACTGATCCCCGATCAGCAGCGAATCACATTGGGTAAAATTCCGCGCGCCCGAAGCCCGGGGCAGCACCCGCACCAGCCCGCGATACGTATTGTTCGACCGTCCGGCGCTGATGCCCTTCGAGATAATGGTGCTCTTCGTCCGCTTGCCGATATGCATCATCTTGGTGCCGGTATCGGCCTGCTGCCGGTTGTTCGTCACCGCGACCGAGTAGAATTCACCGACGCTGTCATCGCCTTCCAGCACGCAGGACGGATACTTCCAGGTGATCGCCGAACCGGTCTCCACCTGCGTCCACGAGATCTTCGACCGCGCGCCACGGCACGCCCCGCGCTTCGTTACAAAATTGTAGATACCACCACGTCCCTCGGCGTCGCCCGGATACCAATTTTGCACCGTCGAATACTTGATCTGCGCATCATCATGCGCGACCAGCTCAACGACAGCCGCATGCAACTGGTTCTCGTCACGCATCGGCGCCGTGCAGCCTTCCAGGTAACTCACGTACGACCCTGCATCCGCGATGATCAGCGTTCGCTCGAACTGTCCCGTGCTTTTCGCATTGATCCGGAAATAGGTGGAAAGCTCCATCGGGCAGCGCACGCCCTTCGGCACGTAGACGAAGCTGCCATCGGTGAACACCGCCGAGTTCAGCGCCGCGAAGAAATTGTCCGACGTCGGCACCACCGAACCGATGTACTGCTGCACCAACTCGGGATGATCCCGCACCGCCTCGCTGATCGGGCAGAAGATCACACCCGCCTTCTTCAGCGTCTCGCGGAATGTGGTCGCCACCGAGACGCTGTCGAACACAGCGTCCACCGCGACCTGCGAGCCACCCTCGATGGACCCCGGATCGACGCCCGCCAAAATCGCCCGCTCCTTCAGCGGAATACCCAGTTTCTCGTACGTCTTCAGCAACTCGGGATCGACCTCATCCAGGCTCTTCGGCCCGACCTTCTTCTTCGGTGCGGCATAGTAATGCAGGTCCTGGTAATCGATCGGCGCATGCTCCACCCGCGCCCAATGCGGCTCGGTCATCCGCAGCCACGCGGCATACGCCTTCAGCCGCCACTCCAGCAGCCACGCAGGCTCTTCCTTGCGCGACGAGATCAACCGGATGATGTCCTCGTTCAACCCCTTGGGCGCGAGGTCCATCTCGATATCGGTCTCAAAACCCCACTTGTAGCCAGACTGGGTAATAGACTCGACCGTGCTAAGCGTTTGCGTCGCAGCAGACATTCAATCGTCCTATTCGGCGGCAGGAAGGGAAAGACGAGGCGGCACGCGGAATGCCCGCGGGATCGACGCCTCCTGCATGTCAGCCAGGGTGATATTGACCAGCGCCTGCTGAATCGCCTCGTTGACCGGGTCCCAGCGCCCCCGCATAGGACACAAACCCTGCGACTCACACTCGGTCGCGGACCCGTCCACACAGGCGGTCAACGCAATCGGTCCGTCCACCGCAGCGATCACATCGGCGACAGGGATGGCGGAAAGCGGCCGCATCAGCCGATACCCGCCCCGCGCCCCCCGCTGGGAGGCCACCAGTCCGCCGGCCGCCAGCGTCTTCAGCACCTTGGCCACGGTCGGCTCCGGGATACCTGTGGCCACCGCGATCCCAGGCGAGGTTTGCACCCCCTCCTCGCGCGACAGCCGCACCAGCACCACAACCGCATAGTCAGTCAGCTTCGACAGCCTCAGCATGGCCCGCGAAACCCCCTGCATCCTGGCATTCAACTATTAGGACCGTCCAGGTCCTGATTGCCGGGAAATGGCCCATGCGACCCACTCCGTCAAGGGGGCGCATGCCTTCGTGGGGGGCCTGCGGCGCGTCAGCGACGCAGCAACAGTGCAGCAACAGTAGACACCCAAACGAGCAGGCTATTGAACGGACTTCCGATCCCGCCCATGGAGCACACTCTCGTCATGGCGGGCGAAGGCCTGTCCTATTGCGGAGCAGCAAATGAACTCGCCAGGCGCAGCCGTTCCCGTTCTCTCCCACAAAACGTCGAACCGTCTGTTGGCGCCCAGACAATGACTGAGCCACCCTCTTTGCGCGTCGGCGCAGCCTTCCCGGACCCACCCTTCGAATTCACCACCGATGCCGGCCCCGACGGCTTCGACATCGCCCTCCTCCAGAGCATCGCTGCGCGCCTCGGCCGCAGCTGGCAGCTGGTCCCCTACACCGGCCGCGACTTCAACGGCATCTTTGCCGGCCTGGAGTCCGGCCTCTACGATTGCGTCGCCTCCGGCGCCACCATCACGCCCGACCGCGAGCAGATGGCGGATTTCTGTGCCCCCTACGCAATTTCCGGCCAGTCACTCGTCCTCGATCAATCCCGCCACCCACATGTGCATAGCACCAACGACCTCAACGGCCTGACGATCGGCGTCCAGCGAGGCAACACCAGCCAGCCGGTTGCTGAGCGCCTCGTTGCACAGGGTCACGCCGCTCGCGTCCGCATCTACGCGTACAACCAAATTGAGACAGCGCTCGACGATCTCTCCACCGGCGGCTGCGACGCATTCATGAAGTTGGCCCCCGTCACCCACTGGTTCACCCGCAACCGCCCCGCCCTCTCGGTGGTGCAGACGGGCATCACCCGCGAGCGCCTCGGCATCTGCGTGCGCACGGGAAACGCCGCGCTGCTGCAGGCCATCAACGAGGCTCAGATCGCGCTGACGAAAGACGGCACGCTCCCCGCCCTGATCGCGAAATGGCTCGGTAACGCTGCCGAACCAGCCTGATCCCGAGCCCCAGTGCGTTCTGCGAGCTGCACCGCGTTCCACGCGTCAGGCCCCTCCCGCTTTGTCGCCCGCCTTAAGAGAAATTTGATCACCCGCCCTTATCCCTGAGGTGTAGCACAGCAGGAGGCATCTATGCCGCTCGACACCTCATCGCAGTCCGACGCGGCCAGCGCAGCGCTCGACAGCGACCGCCGCCTCCAATTCCTCGGAATCGATGCGGCAACGTGCGACCGACTGCGCCGTATGCAGCCGGTCGTCTATGCCGCCCTGCCTGGCATTGCTGACCGCTTCTACGCCTACATGGGCCAACAGAGGGAATTGGCGCACCTCCTCGGCGGCCCCGACCGCATCGCCCACCTCAAGAAGACGCAGATCGAGCACTGGCACGAATTGTTCCAGGGCACGTTCACCCTTGCTTACTTCCAGCGTGCCGTTGCGATCGGCCACGCCCATGACCGTATCGGTCTCGAACCGCGCTGGTACACCGGCGCCTACGCCCTCATTCTGGCCGACCTCATCGCCGCCGTCGCGGCAAAGTCTCGCGCCAAGGACCTGCCCAACGACATCGCCGCAGTGCTGCGTGC